>BFBZ01000823.1_pt1 | contig 24690 bp, 25 predicted proteins | sample 1888401 | NCBI WGS metagenome assembly BFBZ01 (sample SAMD00112614, study PRJDB3348) | symbiont metagenome | host: Chara braunii
CCTGCCGTAATATCCCGCTAATGAACAGTATCGAGATACCAGCCCGTCGACGGTTGGGACTTGAGGATGTTCATGCAGCAATCGAGCCTTCGCGTCGTCTCGGGCTTGCCTTTCGTCAGGGAAAAGCTCACCCAGCTTTATGCGGCCCGCGCCCGTGGCGACATGGCCCTGTTTGCGGCGGCTTTCGCGACCGACGGCGTCTTCCATCTCCTCGGCGATCCCGGTCTCGTGCCGGAGGCCGGCCCACGTCGTGGCCGCGCCGCGATCCGGGCCGTGCTGGAAAGCCTGCTCCGCAATTACGAAAGCATCGACGGCCTGCTGGTCGACATGATCATCGACCTGAATTCGGCCGTGGTGCGCCGGCACCTGACCTTGCGCAGCGTCGCCACCGGCGCCATCGGCGAATTCGAGGTGGCCGAACACATCCGTTTCAAGGACGGCGAGATCGTGGAACTGATCCAGTTCATGGACACGGCCTCGATGGCCGTCCTGTCCGGCAGGATCTGACCCATGCGAATCGGTTCGGCGGGTCCGACGTTCGATCCGGTGGCCCAGCGGGCCGCGCTGCGCGAGGCGATCGGCGCCTTCTATGCCGCGCGCCAGAACGGCGACGTGGAAAGCTTCGCCAGCTATTTCGCGCCCGATGCCCGGCTCTTCATTCTCGGCAATCCGGTGCTCAACCCGGGATCCGGCATGCGGCTCGGCCGCGTCGACATCGCCAACTTTCTCCGGCTCATTCACGCCAGCAACGACTATCTCGATTTCACCATCGTCAACGTCGTCGCCGAAGGCGATGCGATCGCGGTCTGGTGGCGCGCCCGCATCAAGCCGCGCTCCGGCACGGGCGAAGGCACATTCGACAATCTCGACCAGATGCGCGTCCGCAACGGCCAGATCATCGAGCTCGCGCAGTTCTTCGACACCGGCGCCTACGCGATCATGAAGGGCCGGATCCCGAAACCGTGACGCCCAGCCGGCGGCGGCGATGCTCGACCCCATACGAAAAGGGGCGGCCCGAGGCCGCCCCTGATCGATATCAAGACGTCAGGCGAAGAGATCAGAAGCGAATCCGCGAACGGATCGCATCCTTGGCAGTCTGGTTGATCGAGGTGCCGGCCATGCGGCGCTCGAAATCCTCCCAGTTGAGGAAGCGGCCCTTGGCACGTTCGGCCAGGATCGCCTGAGCCCGGGCCGCGCCGATCTGCGGCAGGCCGTCGAGTTCGGCCTGGGTCGCCGTGTTCAGGTTCACCGGGGCGGCAGCCTGCGTCGAGGTCGACGCCGGACGGGCCGCGGTGCCGGCGGCCGGAGCTGCGGGTGCAGCCGCCGCCGGCCGCGCGGGCGTCGTCGCCGGTGCGGTCGCCGCAGGCGCTGCCGCAGGGGCCGCGGGACGGGCCGGCTGGGCAACGGCGGGAGCGGTCGCCGCCGGCGCCGTCGCCGCCGGAGTGCTGGGACGGGTGGGCTGCGCGGTCGCCGGCGCCGTGGGCGCGGCCGGCGCGGTGGCGGCCGGCCGGGTGGCGGCGGGGGCCGTCGCGGCCGGGTGCTGCTGGTTCTGGTTGGCCGCCGGCGGACGCTGGCTGCCGGGCGCGGTCGTGCCGGGCGCGGTCACGCCCGGTGTTGCTGGGGCCGTCGGCGCGGGCTGGGCCTGCGCCAAGGCCTGGCCGATCAGGAGGGTGGAAACCGCGGCGGCGGTGAGAAAGCGCGACAGGATCATGACGAACCCATTCGATAGCCCGGCACTTGATCTCCCTAAGCTCGTCACGGCGGCCGGGCCTGCCGCGATCGGGCGATGCCGTATCGGATCGATGCGGCAAGGTGATCTGACATGCGCACAATGACGTGTTCGTGAGCGGTTTGCATCCTTTTTGCGGCTGGCGATGAACGCCAGCTGAATTGGCGTTTTTTTGGCGCGCGGCGAGCATTTTGCCGGCTCGGCTCGCCAAACCTGATGGCTGCCTTCAACGATCGGAATTGGCGCGCGTGCGCGGCCATGGCTAAGGTCCCGCCAGGAGTCCGCCCAATGAACATCCTGTCCATTCAGTCCTGGGTCGCCTATGGGCATGTCGGCAATGCCTCGGCGATGTTTCCGATGCAGCGCCTCGGCCACGAGGTCTGGGCCATCCACACGGTGCAATTCTCCAATCATACCGGCTACGGCGCCTGGAAAGGCCGGGTCTTCGACGCCCCGATGATCGAGGAACTGGTCGAAGGCATTGCCGAACGCGGCGTGCTGCCGCGCTGCGACGGCGTCTTGTCGGGCTATATGGGTTCGGCCGATATCGGCACCGGCATCCTCAGCGCCGTCGGCCGGGTGCGGGCCGCCAATGCCAAGGCGCTTTATTGCTGCGACCCGGTGATCGGCGATGTCGGTCGCGGCGTTTTCGTTCGCCCCGGTATCCCCGAGTTCATGCGCGATCAGGCCGTGCCGGCCGCCGACATCATCACCCCGAACCAGTTCGAGCTGGAATATCTCGCCGGCCGGACCATCACCACGCTTGCCGACGCGGTCGCGGCCACCGACGCGATCCACGCCAAGGGCCCCAGCATCGTCCTGGTCACCAGCCTGGTCACCGAAGACACCCCGCCCGATGCCATCGATCTCCTTGCCTCCGGACCGGCCGGCCGGTTCCGCGTGCGCACACCGAAACTCAGCCTTTCCATCAACGGCGCAGGTGACGCCATCGCCGCCCTGTTCTTCGTCCATGCGGCGACCTCTGGTGATATCGCCTTTGCCCTGTCGCAGGCCGCTTCGTCGACCTATGGGCTGCTGAAGCGCACCGAGGAGGCCGGCTCGCGCGAGATCCTGACGGTCGCCGCGCAGGACGAGTTCGTCAGTCCAAGCCGTCTGTTCACGCCTGAAAAGCTCAGCTGAGGCTCCCATGGCTCGCCGCTATCACACCCTTGACGTCTTCACCCACAAGTCGCTGAGCGGCAATCCGCTGGCCGTGGTGCACGACGCCGAGGGGCTCGACACCGAGGCCATGCAGGCCATCGCGCGCGAGTTCAATCTGTCCGAGACGGTGTTCATCCTGCCTGAGACGACGGCCCGCCACCGCGCCGATATCCGCATCTTCTCGCCTGGCGGCGAATTGCCTTTCGCCGGCCATCCGACCGTCGGCACCGCGATCATCCTGGCGAGCCTGGACGGCTTGGCGCCGGGCGCGGAAACGACCTTCCTGCTCGGTGAGAAGGCAGGCCCCGTGCCCTGCCGCGTCACCCATCGCGACGACGGCCGCTTCGAAGCCTCGTTCGACGCGCCGCGCCTGCCGGTCGCGCTCGACCGCACGCCCGATTCCGCCCAGCTTGCCGGCATATTGGGCCTGGAGAGCCGTGACATCGGCTTTGCCGCCCATGTGCCGACACGCTTCGGCGCGCCAGTATCGTTCTGTTTCGTGCCGGTCCGCTCGCGCGCCGCCATGGACCGCATCGGCGTCGACACGCGCTGGTTCGCCGAGACTTTCGCGGCCATCCGCGAAGACCACCCGGCGATCTTCGCCTATACTCCCGACACGGTCGACCCGAAGGCGGCTTTCCACGCCCGGATGTTCGCGCCGGGGCTCGGCATCGCCGAAGATCCCGCGACCGGGTCGGCGGCGGCGGCCTTTGCCGGAGTGCTTGCCCGCTTCGAGCGGCTCACCGACGGCCGGCACAATTTTCCGATCGAGCAAGGTTTCGCCATGGGCCGGCCGAGCCGCATCGAGCTCGGTCTCCATGCGCGGGCCGGCGCGGTCGCGCGCGTCAGCATCGGCGGCGGCGCCGTGATCATCGCGGAAGGCCAGTTGCGCATCTGAGCGCATGAAAAAACCCGCCGGACCAGGCCCGGCGGGTTTCGTCATCCGTGAAAAGCAAAATCAGCCGCGGCGGCAGCGGCGATAGCCGTAGGAATCGATCCAGCAGCGGCGACGCGGCGTCGTTTCGGCGCCGATCACGGCACCGGCAACACCACCAACCGCGGCACCCGCGAGAGCACCACCGGCGCTGCCGGTCGCCAGACCACCGATCAGCGCACCGGCGCCCGCGCCAATGGCGCCACCACCGACCGCGCGCTCTTCGCGCTCCGAGCAAGCGCCGAGCGTCAGTGCCAAAGCTCCAACGAGAACCAATTTCTTCAACATTGCTAACCCTCCTGAGTGCCCCTACCCGCCTGGACCATAGGTGATCCGGCGAGGTCTTGCCAAGTCTTGCCCCGACCAGCTCTCTTGCAAGCCTAACCGGGTGTTGCCGCTGTGCACAGGGACAGCCCGTTGTGAGCTTGCCGTCCCGACGCTAGACAAGGCCCCGAGGGGGCCTTGCCGTGACCGCACAGTTCCGATTCATCCGCACCATGGAGACCGGGATCTCCACCGTCCGCTGGACCTACGCGGAAACGCATGCCGAAGCGATTCGTTCCGCCTGGGACCAGTGGATTGCCGACAAGCCGGCGATGTTCAATGGGCGGGTCTTGCTTCTGGCCGAAGGCGCGGCTGAGGGCGATGTGTTTCGGGGCCGTTACATGGCGGTCGACTATGCCGAATTCCTGCATTTCATGCGCTATGGCGCAGCCGACGGATCGACCCGCAACGCCTTCGCGCTCGCCGGGCTGACCAGCGCCGACGACTGCCTGCTGATGGGCGTGATGGCGGCGCACACGGCCAATGCCGGCAAGATCTATTTTCCCGGCGGCACCCCCGATCTCAGCGATGTGGTCGGCGCGCGGGTCGACCTCGACGGCAGCGTCCGGCGGGAACTGACCGAAGAGACCGGCCTCCAGCCGGACGAGCTGGACATCGAGGATGGTTTCTGGCTGCGCGAAGACGACAAGCGCTCGGCCTTCGTCAAAGTCATGCGCTCGCCGCTCGCAGCGGCTCCCTTGCGCGCCTTGATCCTCGAGCGGATCGCCGCCGTCGAGACGCCGGAACTGGCCGATATCCACATCGTGCGAGACGCGGGCGATCTGCGGCCCGACCTTATGCCGGCTTTTCAATTGGCATATGCCGAATGGTGGCTGGCGCGACGAAGCGCGGGATCGCCGGCCTGACCGGTCCAGGCCGCGCGCCTATTGCCCGAGCGCCAGCCTGAGAGCCAGACGCTGCGGCAGTCCGGCGGCGACGATCTTCCCGGCTGTGCGGGCGTGATCGTAGCTCAACCGATATTGTGTCAGCGTCTCCTGACCCAGATCGAGGATCGAATAGGCGGCGGCCGGATTGCCGTCGCGCGGCTGGCCGACCGAGCCGATCACCACCTGGCATCGCTGCCGCGGGTCAAGCCGCACCGCGGCGCCCGCCGCCGGAACGACGACGCCGCAGCGGCCGTCAGCGCCGAGTGGAAACAGCCTCGGCACATGGGTGTGGCCGGAGAAGACCTTGACGGCATCGGTTGCCGCCAGGCTCAGCTCGGCCTCGCGATCGGACACGACATAGGGCCAGTGGCCGGGCTCATCGGCGCTGGCATGGACATAAAGCCGATCATCGTCGCGCGTGGTCAGCGGCAGGCCGGCAAGAAAGCCGAGGTGATCGGCGCCGAGCCGGGTGCGTGTCCAGGTCACCGCCGCGAGGGCATCCCGTGTCATGTTCGGCACGCCCGGACCGACCGCCTCGTCATGATTGCCTTTGACGACGACCGCACCTTGGTCCGCCAGGGCCGCCACCGCCTCGGCACAGAACACCGGATCGGCGCCATAACCGACGATGTCGCCCAGCACCACGAAGCGGTCAGGCGCTTCGCCGCGCGCATGGGCAAGGCAGGTTTCGAGCGCTTCACGGTTGCCGTGAATATCCGACAGAAAGGCAATGCGCACCGGCCGATCCTCCGGCAGGGGCTGGCCCCGCCGCCAGGCCTCATCTCACAAGACGAGGCGCATGTCCGGCAAGCCCGAATTTCAATGGGCGACGCACTTCAAACCTGCGCAGCCAAGCGCAGGCGCCAGCCAAGGTCATGGAGGCCATGACCGGGGTCATGGAGGCCATGACCGGGGTCATGGAAGGTCGTGACCGGAGCGACGGAAGGCCGTGATCGGGATCACGGATAGCCATAACGCGACTTCACCGTCCGCAGGCCGCCGCGCGCCTCGCCGTCGCGGCCGCCGGCACAGGCCTGCTCGGGTCCGCGCAGATCGGCGATGACCCGGCCGTGAACCTCGCGATTGACGTGACCGGTCTGCAGGTCGTTGTCCATCACCGCCCGGAAGCGGGCGATCTCACCGGAACAGCCGGTGCCTTCGGGCAAGCGGAAGTCGGAACGCGTCACGTATTGCGGCGTCGCGCCCTGGCTAGCCGGCTGGACCGCCGGAGCCTCGGCGGCGGTGTTGCAGCCAGCCAGGACAAGGCCGCCGCAGAGTGCGAGTACGGAACGGAAAAGCGTCATGACGGCCCCTTGCCGGTGAATCGAGCACCGGCAATCTAGGCCGACATGACACTCCGGCGGAAGCCGTGATCGCGCGGATCAGAGCGGCTTCAGGCCACGTTCGATCTCGGCCCGGCGCGGCTCGAGAAAAGGCGGCAGGGCCAGTCTTTCGCCGAGCACCGCCAAGGGCTCGTCGACATCGAAGCCCGGGCCGTCGGTGGCGATCTCGAACAGGATGCCGTTGGGCTCACGGAAATACAGGCTCTCGAAATAATAGCGATCGACCGCGCCGGAATTGGGAATGCGCATCTCCTTCAAGCGGTCGACCCAGGCGTGGTACTGCGTGGCGTCCGGGGTGCGGAAGGCCACGTGATGGACCGAGCCGGCGCCTTGACGCGCCTGCGGCAGACCCGGCTCGACCGCGACATGATATTCGGCCGCCGGGCCGCCCTCGCCCATCTCGAAGACATGCACCTCGGGTCCGGTCTCGCCGAGGCGATAGCTGCGGGCCCGGCGCATGCCGAGGACATGGGTCAGCACCAGTTCGGTCGGCTCGAGATCAGGCACGCTGGCGATGATCGGCCCGAGGCCACGGATCTGCCGCTCCGCCGGAATCGAGCTCGCGTCCCAGGCATGGGCCTCGCCCGCGCCGCCGTCGTCGACGAGTGCGAGACGCTGGCCTTCCGGATCCTCGAAATCGAGCGTCAGGCGGCCGTCGCGTTCGACCGGCGCCTGGTGCTTGACGCCATGCTCGGCGAAATAGGCCGCCCACCAGCGAATTGTATCCGCGCCAGCGACGCGCAGCGACGTGCGGATGATCGCATTGGTGCCGCGCCGCTCGGGCTCGACCGGCCATTCGAAGAAGGTCACGTCGGAGCCTGGGCTCGCAACGCCGTCGCCATAGAACAGGTGATAGGCCGAGACGTCGTCCTGATTGACGGTGCGCTTGACCAGGCGCATGCCGAGCACGCCCGCGTAGAAGGCATGGTTGGCGGGAGCGTCGGCCGAGACCGCGGTCAGGTGGTGGATGCCTGTGAGTTGCATGGTGGATCCGTCCCAAGTGTTGGAGGGCGGGACACCGGCGCCCAAGGCCAGGCCGCTGTCCCGATGGCCGTCGATCGGCCCTCTGCAAGTTGGATGTCAGATCGGATCCGGCCTGACCGGCCGCAAGGCCATCGGCAGGTCCTGGCTTCGGCGACCCGTGCAAGCGCCGTTTGCGCCGCTGCCCGGAGCCGCCCGGTCACGCCCTGCCGGGAGGATCCGCCGGCGGCGTGCCGTGGGTGTGGAACGAAGCGACGGTCTGCAGGCCCCAGGCCTGGCCCTTGCGGCGCTCCGCCTCGGTCCAGACGATCGGCTTCCAGTCGGGCGCCAGCATCAGCCGGGCCCCGGCATTGGCGATCTCGACCCGGTTGCCGCCGGGTTCATAGACATAAAGGAAGAAGGTCTGCTGCACGGCGTGCTTGTGCGGACCGGTTTCGATGAAGACGCCATGCTCCAGGAAGACGTCCGCGGCGCGCAGCACGTCCTCGCGGCTGTCGACCGCGTAGGTCACATGGTGGAACCGGCCGGCGATCCCGGCATGGTCGGCGGTGAAGGCGATGTCATAGGTCTTGTTGGTCGCGGTCAGCCACGCGCCGGCCTCGGTGCCGTCGTCGAGCACGATCTGTTCGGTGGTGCGCATGCCCAGACCTCGTTCCAGGAAGCGCCTGGTGGCGGCGACATCGAGCACCAGCAGGTTCAGGTGGTCGATCCGCCGGGCATTGACGCCGCGCGCCGGAAAACGTTGCGCCTGGTTCTTCAGGGCCGGGCGCAGATGGTCCGGCGCCTCATACCAGCGCGTGTCGTAATAGAGCTCGAACACGTGCCCGTCCGGGCCGCGCGCACGAAACGCCGCGCCGTGACCGAGATCGCCCTCGGTCCAGCCGATGGCCGCCCCCATGGCGGTCAGTTCGGCGACACGCCGGTCGAGCGCCTGTCGGCTGAAGGTCCGGAACGCCACGTGGCCGACCCCCGACGTCGCGGCTTCGGTCAGCTTCAGCGTGTGGAACTCGTAATCGTCCCAGCCGCGCAGATAGACGCTCGCGCCGTCACGGCCGCTCTCCTGCATGCCCATGACATCGATGAAGAAGGCGAGGCTGTCGTCCGGCCTGGCCGTGAACATCTCGACATGGCCGAGATGGGCCAGGTCGCGGCAGGGTTCGGCTTCGGCCATTCCGGTCTCCTTCGGGCATTCCCCGCGCCGGGATCTTGCGTCCCCTGGCCCAGTGGACATTCGGCCCCGAGAGGTTCTCGAGACAAGTTGGATATTCGTCGCGATTGCTCGAATTCATGCATCATTGCCGAGAGTTCGCCCGGCCTGCGCCTTAGGCATCGGCGCTTGCCGCCTCGGCGGCATAGCGGACTGGGCGCCAGACCGAACGGCCCCATCCACTGGATTAGTATACACAAAAATTTCGAAATCTTCTCGGCGTTCCAATTATTGGCAATTTTCGCCTTGACGATCGTCGAAATCGACATACCGTAAACCTCACTGTATACAGCGAGACATCCGATGGCTGATCGAGCGCCCTTCCCTCTCAATGCCTGGTACGCCGCCGCATGGGACGTCGACATCGGCCGCGCGCTGTTCCCGCGCACCATCTGCGGCAAGCACGTGGTCATGTACCGGCGCGGCGACGGCCAGGTCGCGGCGCTCGAAGACGCCTGCTGGCATCGCCTGCTGCCGCTGTCGAAAGGGCGGATCGAGGGCGACGAGGTGGTCTGCGGTTACCATGGCCTGGTGTTCGACGCCGGCGGGCGCTGCACCTTCATGCCGTCCCAGGAGACCATCAATCCGTCGGCCTGCGTTCGCGCTTATCCGGTGGTGGAGCGTCACCGCTTCGTCTGGCTGTGGATGGGCGATCCTGCCCAGGCCGATCCCGCCTTGGTGCCCGACCTGCACTGGAACCATGATCCCGCCTGGGCCAGCGACGGGCGCACCATTCACGTGAAGTGCGACTACCGCCTGGTCGTCGACAACCTGATGGATCTCACCCACGAGACCTTCGTGCACGGCTCGTCGATCGGCAATCGCGCCGTCGCCGAAGCGCCCTTCGACGTCACCCACGGCAAGCGCACGGCAACGGTCACGCGCTGGATGCGCGATATCGAAGCGCCCCCCTTCTGGGCCGGCCAGTTGGGCAAGCCGGGCAAGGTCGACCGCTGGCAGATCATTCGCTTCGAAGCGCCCTGCACCATCGCCATCGACGTCGGTGTCGCGCCGACCGGCAGCGGAGCGCCGGACGGCGACCGCTCGCAGGGCGTCAACGGCATGGTGCTCAATACCGTGACGCCTGAAACCGACGGGACCTGCCATTATTTCTGGGCCTTCGCCCGCAACTACCGGCTGGCGGAGCAGCGGCTGACGACCGAACTGCGCGAGGGCGTGGCGCGCATCTTCGGCGAGGACGAAGCCATTCTCGAAGCCCAGCAGATCGCCATGGACGAGAATCCCGGCCGGATCTTCTACAATCTCAACATCGATGCCGGCTCGATGTGGGCGCGGCACCTGATCGACAAGATGATCGATGCCGAGCCTTCGGCGAGGCAATTGCAGGCCGCCGAGTGAGCGCCATGGTCGAGATGCCCGAACCGGCCAGGGACCTGTCGATCTCGCAAACCAGCCGGGCCCTGCTCGAGCTGCGCGAATTGCTGTTGCAGGGCGAGATCGCCCCGGGCGAGCGGCTTGCCGAACTGGCGCTGGTCGACCGGATCGGTGTGTCTCGAACGCCGGTGCGGACCGCGCTGGCACGGCTCGCGCAGGAGGGTTTCCTCGAAGTGCTGCCCAATGGCGGGTACATGGCCAAGGCTTTCGACGAAAAGGACGTGGCCGATGCGATCGAGATCCGCGGCACGCTGGAGGGGCTGGCGGTGCGGCTTGCCGCCGAGCGCGGCGTCGCGGCAAGGACCCTGGCGGCGATCCACGACTGCCTCGCCGAACTCGATGTGGTCACCGGCCGCTCCGAGATCAGCGGCGACGACTTCTCGGCCTATGTCGAGCTGAACGGGCGGCTCCATGCCCTGCTGCTCGATGCGGCGGCGAGCCCGGCGCTGGCGCGGCAGATGGAATGGGCGGTCGCGCTGCCCTTTGCTTCGCCGAGCGCGCTCGTCAAGGCCCAGGCGGTGCTGCCGGCGTCGCGGCTGCTGATCGCGGTGGCCCAGGAGCAGCATCGCTGCATCGTCGAAGCGATCGAGGCGCGCGAAGGCGCACGCGCGGAAAACCTCGCCCGCGAGCATGCCCGGCTCGCCGTGCGCAACCTTCGGCTGGCGCTGGCCAGCCCCCGGACGCGCGAATTGATCCCCGGCATCGCGCTTTTGAAGCGCGCCGGGCAAGGCTGACCGGAGAGGTTTCCATGCGCTACGCAAACCGCTGGCGGAGTGCCGAGATCCGTCGTCTGACCGATCTCGGCGGCGACATCCGCCTGTTCGAGATCGTCCCTGAGGACGGCGAACCCGGCCACTACCCGCCCGGCGCCCATCTGCGCGTCAACGTTCTCGCCGCCGGCCGGCCCGATACCCGCTGCTATTCGCTGGTCGGGGCACCGAGACCCGACGCCTACCGGATCGCAGTGAAACGTCATGCCGAAAGCCGGGGCGGATCGGCCTATCTCTGGTCGCTCCAGCCAGGCGCCCGCCTGACGATCACCGACCCGCAGTCCCTGTTCGAACCCGACTATGGGACCCGCCAGGTGCTGCTGATCGCCGGTGGCATCGGTGTCACGCCGATGGTCGGAATGGCCGAGACCCTGGTCGGCCGCGGCGCGGCGGTCAGCATGCTCTATTCCGGCCGGCTGATGGCGGGAATGCCGTTTCGCGACCGGCTGACCGCGCTGCTCGGTGACCGGCTGAGGATCCTCGCTTCCGCCGAGGGCGAGCGGCGACGGATCGATTTCAGCGACACCTTCGCCGGGCTGCCCGCCGAGGCGCACGTGATGATCTGCGGGCCGATGCCGATGATCGACGATGCGCGCCGGGCCTGGCGGGTCGCCGGTCGCGCACCGGCAGGCCTGCGTTTCGAGACCTTCGGGTCAAGCGGCCGGCACGCCCCGGTGCCGTTCACGGTCAGGATCGCCGAGACCGGCCAGGCCATCGAGGTCGCCGCCAATGCCTCCATGCTGGACGCGCTCGCCGCCGCCGGCATTGAGATCATGTCCGACTGCCGGCGTGGCGAATGCGGCCTCTGCGCGGTCGATGTCGTCGCGGCCGAGGGCGAGATCGACCACCGCGACGTGTTCTTCGGAGAGCACGAACATGCCAGTGGGCGCAAGATATGCGCCTGCGTGTCGCGGATCGCCGGCGGCGCGGTCACCATCGACACCGGCATGCGGCCGGATGTCATCCGCACATGACAGGATGCGCCAGGTTCAGAAATATCGCCAAACTTCTCATTTGCTTCATCGCCAGCCAACGGACGTGAACACCGATCGCCACACGCGACCTAAGTCGAAGATCAATGAGCGATAATCGCCCTTATGTCTGAATATCGCACTTGACAGACACCGGACATGGCGCGACGACAATTACAAAGAAAAAATCGAGAATAGTGAAACAGGGAGGAACCATCATGCTGAATAGACGCCAGACGCTCGCCGGGATCAGCGCCGCCGTGACCACCGGCCTCGGCACGACGGCGCAGGCGCAGGAGGTCACCAAGATCGGCCTGATCCTGCCGATGACCGGCCAGTCCGCATCGACCGGGCGGCAGATCGAGGCCGCCGCCAAGCTCTATATGGCGCAGAAGGGTGCGACCGTCGCCGGACGCCGGGTCGAGCTCCTGGTCCGCGACGATACCGGGGCCGCCGACGTCACCCGCCGCATCGCCCAGGAGCTGATCGTCAACGAGAAGGTCGCGGTGCTCGCCGGTTTCGGGCTGACGCCCCTGGCCTTTGCCGTGGCGCCGCTCGCCACCCAGTCGAAGACCCCCATGGTGGTAATGGCCGCGGCCACCTCGGCGATCACCGAGCAGTCGCCGTTCATCACCCGCACCAGCTTCACGCTGCCGCAGGCGACCCAGCCGATCGCCGATTGGGCGGCGCAGAACGGCATCAAGAAGGTGATCAGCCTGGTCACCGACTATGCTCCCGGCATCGACGCCGAAAAGGCCTTCAAGGAGCGCTTCACCAAGGCCGGCGGCGAGGTCATGGCCGAGGTGCGCGTGCCGCTGCGCAGCCCGGACTTCGCGCCGTTCCTGCAGCGCGTCGCCGACAGCAAGCCCGACGCGCTGTTCGTCTTCGTGCCCTCCGGCATTGGCGGCCAGTTCGTCAAGCAGTTCGTCGAACGCGGCCTCGACAAGGCCGGCGTCAAGCTGATCGGCACTGGCGACGTCACCGATGACGACCTGCTCAACGACATGGGCGACGCGATCCTCGGCGTGGTCACCAGCCATCATTATTCGGCGGCGCACCCGTCACCCGAGAACAAGGCCTTCGTGCAGGCGTTCCGCGCGGCCAATCCGAACATGCGGCCGAACTTCATGGCCGTCGGCGGCTATGACGGCATGCACCTGATCTACGAGGCCTTGAAGAAGACCAACGGGACCGGCGACGGCACGGCTCTCATCGGCGCCATGCAAGGTATGAGCTGGGTCAGCCCGCGCGGGCCGATCACCATCGAGGCGCGCACCCGCGACATCACCCAGAACATCTATGTCCGGCGGGTCGAGAAGGTCGACGGCCAGCTCTACAATGTCGAATTCGCCACTTTCGAGGCGGTGCCGGATCCGATCAAGGGGCGCTGAGCCATCCATCGCCGCGGCCGGGGCGGCCCTCCCGCCCCGGACCTTTCCCGTGTCCCGCCGCCGAGACGCGCCGACATGCTCACCATCCTGTTCGACGGCATAGCCTATGGCATGCTCCTGTTCGTCCTGGCCTGCGGACTGGCGGTGACGCTCGGCCTGATGAACTTCGTCAATCTCGCCCATGGCGCCTTCGCCATGACCGGCGGCTATGTCACCGTCGTGCTGATGCAGCGCTACGGCCTGCCCTTCCTTGCCTGCCTGCCGCTCGCCTTCCTGGCGGCCGCGGCGCTCGGCGCGGTCGCGGAACGGCTGCTCTACCGGCACATGTATGGCCGCAGCCATCTCGACCAGGTGCTGTTCTCGATCGGCCTCGTCTTCATGGCGGTGGCGGCAGCCGACTATGTGATGGGGTCGTCGCCGCAGAACATCCGGCTGCCGTCCTACCTGCTCGGCCGCTATGACGTTTTCGGGGTCGGCGTCGGCGTCTACCGGCTGTTTCTGATCGCGGTCTGCGGCGCCCTGACGATCGCGCTGCAACTGATCCTGGCCCGGACCCGGTTCGGCTCGCGGTTGCGCGCCGCGGTCGACGATCCCCGTGTCGCGCGCGGCATGGGGATCGACGTCAACGCCATCTTCGCCGTGACCTTCGCGTTCGGATCGGGCCTGGCCGGCCTCGGCGGCGCGCTCGGCGCCGAGATCCTCGGTCTCGATCCGACCTTCCCACTGAAGTTCATGCTCTATTTCCTGATCGTCGTGACGGTGGGCGGCACGTCCTCGATGACCGGGCCGTTCGTCGCCGCCCTCCTGCTCGGCTTTGCCGATGTCGCCGGCAAATATTACATCCCGCAAGCCGGCGCCTTCATCATCTATGCCGTGATGATCGCGATCCTGATGCTGAGGCCGAACGGGCTGTTCGCCCGCGGAGTGACGCGGTGAGCCGGTCATGCTGAAATTCCTCGGCCGCAACTCCGACGCACCGGCCAGCCCCACCGGCTTTCTCAGGCACCAGGCCGCCTGGAAGCCGCAGGAGATTCTGTTCTGGGCGCTGGCACTCGGCATGCTCGCCATCGCGCCCAATCGCGCCGCGCTGCTCAACGAGATCGCCATTCTCGGGCTGTTCGCCCTGTCGATCGACCTGATCCTCGGCTATGCCGGCATCGTGTCGCTCGGACAGGCGGCGTTTTTCGGCTTCGGCGCCTATGCTGCCGGCCTGCTCGCCAAGACGATCGTCGCCGAGCCGGTCACCGGGCTCATCGTGGCAATGCTCGCATCCGGCCTGCTCGGTTTCGCCACCAGCTTCCTGATCATCCGCGGCACCGACCTCACCCGCCTGATGGTGACGCTCGGGGTCGCCCTGCTCATCTATGAAGTGGCCAACAAGCTGGAATGGATCACCGGCGGCGCCGACGGCCTGCTCGGCATCGTGATGGGGCCGATCCTCGGCCTGTTCGCTTTCGATTTCCTGGGCAAGACGGCCTATCTCTACAGCCTGTCCGTGCTGTTCATCCTGTTCCTTCTGGCCCGGCGTGTCGTTCATTCGCCGTTCGGCCTGTCGCTCCGGGCGGTCAAGGACAACCGGCTGCGCGCCGCCTCAATCGGCATCTCGCCGGCCCGGCGCCTCGTCATGATCTATACGCTGTCGGCCGCCTATGCCGGCGCCGCCGGTGCCTTGCTGGCCCAGACCACCGCCTTTGTCTCGCTGGAAGTCCTCGACTTCGGCAAGTCGGCCGACGGCCTTCTGGTGCTGGTCATCGGCGGCTCCGGCTATCTCTATGGAGGGCTCCTCGGCGCCGTTGCCTTCAAGCTGATGAAGGATTTCCTCTCCGGCATCACGCCGGCCTATTGGCTGTTCTGGATGGGGCTGTTCCTGGTCATCCTGGTGCTGATCGGCCGCGACCGCATCACCGCCCGGCTGAAGCTGCTGACCCAGCGGGCGAAACCATGACGCCAGCCCTGGAAACCCGCAATCTGGTGCGCCGGTTCGGCGGTCTCGTCGCCACCAATGACGTCTCGCTGTCGATCGCGGCAGGCACGCGCCATGCGCTGATCGGGCCGAACGGCGCCGGCAAGACCACGCTGATCAACCTGATCACCGGCGTGCTGGTGCCGACCTCGGGCACGATACGGCTCGAAGGCGCGGACATCACAAGCCTCGCCCAGCACAAGCGCGTGGCGCGTGGTCTCGCGCGCACCTTTCAGATCAACCAACTGTTCAACGAACTGACGCCGCTCGAGACCATCGGGCTGGCGATCTCCGAATATCAGGGCACGGGCGGGCAATGGTGGCGCCTCACCGGCTCCAAGCAGGCCGTGCTCGACGAGGCGGCCGACCTGCTCAAGACCTTCAAGCTCGCCGACGTCATGTACCAACGCACGGTGATGCTGCCCTATGGCAAAAGGCGGCTCCTGGAGATCGCCACGGCGCTGGCCTGCCGGCCGCGGGTGCTGCTGCTCGACGAACCGGCCGCCGGCGTGCCGGAAGGCGAACGCCATGAGATCATCGATATCGTCTCCAGCCTGCCGCGCGAGGTCACCGTGGTGCTGATCGAGCACGACATGGATCTGGTCTTCCGCTTCGCCGAACGCATTACCGTGCTGGTCCAGGGCGCGGTGTTCACCGAGGGCTCGGTCCAGGACATTCAGGCCGATCCGCGGGTGCGCGAGGTCTATCTCGGCGAGGGGGCGGAATGACCGAACTCCTCGCCCTCGATGCTGTCGTCTCCGGCTATGGCGAGGCGATCGTGCTGAACCGCCTGTCGCTTCGCCTCGACCAGGGCCAGTCGCTGGCGCTGCTCGGGCGCAACGGCACCGGCAAGACCACGCTGATCGAAACCATCGCCGGCCTGACCACGTTCAGGAGTGGTACCATCCGGCTCGCCGGCCGCGACATCCAGGCCGTGCGCCCGGAACGACGCGCCACGCTCGGGCTCGGCTGGGTGCCGCAGGAGCGCGGCATCTTCAAATCGCTGACGGTGGAGGAGAACCTGACCGCGGTCGCGACCTCGGGCGAGTGGACGCCCGAACGTGTCTTCGCCATGTTTCCGCGGCTCAGGGAACGCCGTGGCAATCTCGGCAACCAGCTGTCCGGCGGCGAACAGCAGATGCTGGCGGTCGCCCGGGCGCTGGTGCTCAACCCCAAGGTCCTGCTGCTCGACGAGCCGCTGGAAGGCCTTGCCCCGATCATCGTCGACGAGCTGCTCGCGGCGATCCGCCGCATCGTGCGGGAAGAAGGCATGGCGGCCATCGTGGTGGAGCAAAAAGCGCGTAAGATCCTGCCGCTGACGGACAAGGCCGTCATTCTCGACCGTGGCGCCGTCGTCTGGGAAGGTGCAAGCGAGGCGCTGCTGGCCGATGCCGCGGCGCTTGACCGTCATCTCGGCGTCGCCGACCGCGGCACGCCCAAATCGCCGGAAACACCGCATTTCAAGGGAGAAACGCCATGACCAGCACCGCCGCCATTCCGGGCAAGACCGGACCGTTCCGGGCCGACCAGGTCGGCTCATTGTTGCGCTCTCAGCCCTTGAAGGAGGCCCGCGCCGCCAAGGCCGCCGGCACAATCGACGCCGACGCCCTGAAGGCGGTCGAAGACAGCGAAATCAAGAAGCTGATCGCCAGGCAGGAGGCGGTCGGCCTGAGCGGCATTACCGACGGCGAATATCGCCGGTCCTGGTGGCACTACGACTTCCTCTGGCAACTCGACGGCGTCGAGCGCATCGAACTCGACCACGGCATCCAGTTCGCCGGCGTCGAGACCAAGGCGGAAGCGCCCCGGGTCGTCGGCAAGATCGGCTTCACCAGCCATCCCTTCGTCGAGCACTTCAAATTCCTGAAGGCCAACACGAAGGGGACGCCGAAGATGACGATCCCCTCGCCGTCCATGCTGCATTATCGCGGCGGCCGTAAGCTCATCAACATGGGCCTCTATCCCGACATGAACGACTATTACCGGGATCTCGGCCAAGCCTATAAGGGCGCCGTGCATGCCTTCTACGATGCCGGCTGCCGCTACCTGCAGCTCGACGACGTCAGCTTCGCCTATCTGTGCGATCCCGAGCAGAAGAAGATGCTGGCCGATCGTGGCGACGACCCGGACCATCAGGGCGTCATCTATGCCGGCATGGTCGAGGAGGCGATCAAGGACCGGCCGAAGGACATGACCATCACCATGCACCTTTGCCGCGGCAATTTCCGCTCGACCTTCGTCGCTTCCGGCGGCTATGAGCCGATCGCCGAACTCCTGTTCAATGCCATGCCGGTCGACGCCTATTTCATGGAATGGGATTCAGAGCGCGCCGGTGGCTTCGAACCCTTGCGTTTCCTGCCCAAGGGCAAGGCCGTGGTGCTCGGCCTGGTCACCTCGAAGAGCGGCGTGCTGGAAAAGAAGGACGATATCCAGCGACGCATCGAGGAAGCCGCGCGTTACGCCCCGATCGAGCAGCTCTGCCTGTCGGCCCAGTGCGGCTTCGCCTCGACGGAAGAAGGCAATGTGCTGGCCGAGGACGAGCAGTGGAAGAAGCTCGAAATGATCGTCGACGTGGCCCGCGAGACCTGGGGCTGAGCCGCGCGGTATCGCCGGGTTGAAATTCAGAACGGGCGCCCATCGGGCGCCCGTTATTCATGCCGGAACCGGCTCGCGCCTGGCCTTGGCCAGCACGGCCATGCGGCTCGCCACCAAAGGCGGATCCGCCGACAGCGCGAGGGCGTCCGGCGGTGGCAGCGTCTCGACATGGTGACAGGCGACCGTCGCACCATCGGGGAAGGTCCGTGCCGCCGGCGCCTCGGTCTTGCACAGATCCGTCGCGTAGGGGCAGCGGGTGTGGAAGGTGCAGCCCGGCGGCGGCTTGACCGGGCTCGGCACGTCGCCCTTGAGCAATGAACGCTGATCGCGCGCACCCGGCCGCGGCACCGGGGCTGCCGCCAGCAGCGCGCGGGTATAGGGATGTTTCGGAGCATTGTAGAGCACCGCCTTGTCGGCGATCTCGACAATGCGGCCGAGATACATCACGGCCACCCGGTCGGCGATGTGGCGCACCACCGCCAAGTCATGGGCGATGAACAGGTAGCTCATGCCGAAGCGGGCCTGCAGATCCTGCAGCAGATTGACCACCTGGGCCTGGATCGACACGTCGAGCGCCGAAACCGGCTCGTCGCAGACGATCAGGTCGGGCTGGGTGGCGAGCGCCCGGGCCACCCCGATGCGCTGGCGCTGGCCCCCGGAAAATTCATGCGGGAAGCGCTCGGCATAGGCCGCCGCCAGGCCGACGATCGCCAGCAGTTCCTTGACCTTGGCGTCGACGTTGTCCTTGTCGGCCATGCCGTGCAGCAGCAGCGGCTCGGCCAGGATATCGCCAATGGTCATGCGCGGATTGAGCGAGGCGAAGGGGTCCTGGAAAACGATCTGCATGCGCCGGCGCAGCGTCCGAAGCTCACGCTTCGACAGGCTGGAGATCTCCACCCCATCGATGGTCACCCGGCCACCGGTCGGATCGAGCAGGCGCAGGACGAGCCGGCCGGTGGTCGACTTGCCGCAGCCGCTCTCGCCGACCAGCGCCAGCGTCTCGCCCCGATTGAGCGTGAACGACACGCCGTCGACCGCCTTGACCGCGCCGGACTTGCGCGAGAACAGGCCGCCGCCCAGCGGAAAGTGCTTGGCGAGGTTTTCGACAACGAGCAGAGGCGCCGTCATGCCACGACCTCATCAATGGGAGCTTTCCAGCAGGCAACCTGGTGGCCGCCGCCGAGATCGCGCAGCGGTGGCATTTCGTCGAGGCAGCGGTCGCCCGCCAGCGTGCAGCGCGGCGCGAAACGGCAACCGGCCGGCATGGTCTCCGGGGTCGGCACCATGCCCTCGATGGTCTGCAGGCGATCCTGATCGGCATCGAGCCGCGGCACCGATCCAAGCAGGCCGAGCGTATAGGGATGCTGGGCATCGTCGAACAGGGCGGCGACCGGCGCGCGCTCGACCACCTTGCCGGCATACATGACGACCACGTCATCGGCCATTTCGGCGACCACGCCGAGATCGTGGGTGATCAGGATGATCGCCGTGCCGAGGCGGCCCTTGAGGTCGCGCATCAGGTCGAGGATCTGCGCCTGGATGGTGACGTCGAGCGCGGTGGTCGGCTCGTCGGCGATCAGCACCTTCGGTTCGCAGGCCAGCGCGATGGCGATCATGACGCGCTGGCGCATGCCGCCCGACATTTCATGCGGATAGGCGTCGACCCGCGTCTCGGGGCTCGGAATGCGCACCAGGCGCAGCATTTCGATGGCATGGGCGCGGGCGGCCTTCGCCGACAGGCCGCGATGCTTGATCAGGCCTTCGACGATCTGGTCGCCGACCCGGTAGACCGGGTTGAGCGAGGTCATCGGTTCCTGGAAGATCATCGCGATCTTGGCGCCGCGGATCTCCTCCAGCTCGGCGCGCGACTTCTTCAGGAGGTCCTCGCCGTCGAACAGGATCTGGCCGCCGGCACGAATGCCCGGCGGCTCGGGCACCAGGCCCATGATCGACAGCGAGGTGACGCTCTTGCCGCAACCACTCTCGCCGACCACCGCCAGCGTGCGGCCGCGCTCGACCGAGAAGCTGACCCCGTCGACCGCACGGAAAAAGCCCCGCTCGGTCCGGAAATGGGTCGCGAGGTCACGAACGTCGAGCACGACGTCCGCCGTCATCTTGGCGTCTGTTGTCACGATCTCTCGGGCCGTCTCCACGACATCAGGATCCTTTGCCGGGCGGGAACATGAGCGGCGAGATCTTCAGGTGATCCCGCTTGGCCCAGTCGAGCGCCTTGACGCCACGTTCGGCATTGCGCTGGGCTTCCTCGAGTTTTGCCGCAGCGGCTTCGTGATCCATGGTCAGCACCTTGCCGCCGTCGACCACCTTGACGCCATCGACGAAGACGGTGCGGATGGCCCGTTCCGCCGCGGCATAGATCATCGAGCGGACCGGGTCGCGCACCGGGCGCATGGCCGGATGGGTGACGTCGACCAGCACGATGTCGGCCTTGGCGCCGACCGCGATGCGGCCGATATCCTTGCGGCCGAGCGCCTTGGCGCCGCCGAGCGTCGCGGCGTTGAACACGTCGGACGAGCGCACGTCATAACAATCCTCGCCGACCACGCGCGACATGATCGCGACGTGACGCATCTCCTCGATCATGTTGTGCGGATAGGTATCCGTGCCGATCGCCATGTTGACGCCGCGCCGGACATATTCGCCGAAGGTCTGCAGCGTGATGCCGCGGCGCTGGAATACCGTCGGGCAGTGGGCGACCGTGGTGTTGGTGTCGACCAGGTCCTGCAGATCGTCGCGACGCGGCCAATGGGTCGAGGTGTGATGGTCGAGGAAAATGCCATGGCCGATCAGCGAGCGGTCGGACAGGACGCCGAGCGAGCCCAGCCATTCGACCGGCGTCATGCCGTGACGCCGGGTGATCTCGTGGAATTCGACGACCGACTGCGCGGCATGGATCTGGAAGGGCAGCTTGCGGCGCTTGGCCTCCTGGAAACTCTCCTTGATCAGGCCGGGCGTGCAGGTATCGATCTGGCTCGGCGAAACCATGCCGGACATGCGTCCAGAGGGATGCTTGACCGCGGCGTCGAGCACCGCCATGGCGGCTGCCATCGGCTTGGCGCCCTCGTCCTTGTCCCATGCATATTCGACGACATAGCCGTTCTTGGTGAACCAGCGGCCGGAGCGGTACATGGGCGACAAGACGCCGCGCAGGCCGGAGGCGGCGAAATGGTCGAGCCAGCCGTCCCAGGCGACCGACATGTCGACCAGCGTCGTGACGCCCGACAGCAGAAGCTCGGAATAGGCGACGGTGGCGGAAGCAGGAATGGCGCTCGGATCGGGCGCGCCGCCGGCATCGGCCCGGAACAGCGGCATGAACTCATAGAGCGACGACTGATAGAGCTTGGTCGAACCGAGCTCGTCGTTCCAGCCCTTGGTCATCGGCTCGGAGCCGGGATGCGAATGGACATTGACCAAGCCCGGCATGACCAGCATGCCCGACCCGTCGATCGTGGTGGTCGCCTTGCCGGCAAAGCCCGGCCCGACATGAATGATCTTGTCACCTTCGAAGGCGACGTCGGCGTCGCGCAGATAGGTGTGCTTGCGGCCGTCATAGGCGACGACCCAGGCGGCAGACTTCACGAGCGTGACGGACATGACGGCCTCTTCCGGCTTTGCGGTCTTTTGGGATGCACCGTCGTCGCGACGGCGAAGGGGCAGCCGGGCGTCGTGACGCCCGGCCGCGCAGGTCGTCCGGAATCAGCGCAGGAAGCGCAGGTCGAGACCCTTGTAGAAGCCCGAACCGTAGATGTTATGGGCCTTGAACGGCGCCAACCGGCTGGTGGCGGCGATCTTCATCGGCTCGTGATAGAGCGGGATCCAGACAGCCGCCTCATGAACCTGGCGCAGCACCTGGCTATAGGCTGCCGCACGATCGGTTTCGGAGACCGACGCGGCACCGGCCTGCAGCAGGCGGTCCGTGTCGGCATTGCGCCAGTTCATCCGGTTCGGCGTCGGGATGTTGGTCGAGCGGAAGTAGAGGTTCAGCGCGTCACCGGCGGTGATATAGGGATAGGACATGCCGAACAGGTCGAATTCCTGCGTGCCCATCTTGCCCCAGGCAACGGTGGCGTCGAACAGCTGAATGCGCAGGTCGACGCCGATCTTGCGCAGGTCGCCCTGCACCGTCTCCATCAGCTTCTGCCAGGTCGAGCCGGTGAAGCCGTAGACGAGCGGCGACAGGCGCTGGCCGTTCTTCGAACGGAAGCCGTCGGCGCCACGCACCCAGCCGGCGGCATCGAGGATGCGATTGGCCTCGGCGACGTTGGTGTGGATCAGGATCGGATCGTTGCGCTTGTCCCAGTCGGTCGCGGCCTGGTGGATGTAGGAATAGGCCGGCTCGGTCTCGCCGAAGTTCAGGTCGCGCGAGATCGCCTCCTGGTCGACGGCCATGACGATGGCACGCCGCACCGCGGGATCGTCGACGCCGGCCTTGTCGACCTTGAAGCCGATGAAATAGGTCCAGAACGCCGCCGGGTTCTCGACCACGCGCAGGTTGCGGTTGGCGCGGATCTGGGCGAGGCCCGAATAGGGAATGTACTGGGTGGCCTGGCTCTGGCCGGTCAGCACCGCGGCAAGCCGGGTGTTCTCTTCCGGCACGATCCGCCAGACGATTTCCTGGATATGCGCCGGACCACGGTTCTCGTAGATCGGCGGGCCCCAGCGATAGGCGTCGTGACGGCGCATGCGCATGTCGTTGCGCGGACGCCAGTCGACCCAGCAATAGGGGCCGGTGCCGTTGAAGCCGCGCACGCCGTAATCGGCGCCGAGCGCTTCGACATTGGCCTTGTCGATGACGACGGCGAAGCTCTGGGTCAGCTGGTAGAGCAGTTCGGAGAACGGCGCCTTCAGGCGATACTCGACCGTCGTGTCGTTGATCGCGACGACATCCTCGACCGGGCCGGCGCGCCAGCTGACCGGCGACCGGGTGGCCGGGTCGATCCAGCGCTTGATCGAATAGACGACGTCGGCCGCCGTCATCTTCTTGCCGTCGCAGAACTGCACGTCGCTGCGCAGCTTGAAGGTATAGACCTTGCCGTCGGCCGAAACGCTCCAGCTCTCGGCCAGGCCCGGCTTGATCGAAACCATGTCATGGTCGAGCGAGACCAGCGTGTCGGCCAGCATGAACAGCACTTCGGAGGCGGACCGGGCGGTCGAGCGATGCGGGTCGTAACGGTCGCTGTCGACCTCGCGCACGATGGTCAGGGTGTTGTTCTGTTGCGCGACGGCGGGCGCGGCGATCGTCAGGGCACCGGCCATGGCCGTCGCCCATAAGGTCAATCGTCGGGTGGTCATCGTGTTTCTCCTCTGAAACCGGAATTTCTTTTGCCTGGCGTCAGCCATTCCTGAGCCGGGGATCGAGCAGGTCGCGCAGCGCGTCGCCGAGCACATTGGCGCACAGCACCATCACGACGATCACCAGGCTCGGGATGACCGCGATATGCGGCGCCAGGAACAATTCGTTGCGGCCGGCCGACGCCATGGTGCCGAGCTCGGCCATGGGCGGCTGGGCGCCGAGGCCAAGGAAGGACAGGGCCGAGCCGAGCAGGATGACCTGGCCGAAACGCAGCGTCAGATAGACGAAGACCGACGAAATGCAGTTAAGCGCGAGATAGCGGGTGAGCAGCGTCGCGTCCGACAGGCCGATGGAACGGCCGGCTTCGATGAAGTCCTGCCCCATGACCACCAGGGCGGAGCCGCGCGTGACGCGGGCAACCGTCGGGATGGTGGCGACCGACAGCGCCACGACCACCGCAGTCATGCCCGGCCCGACGGCCGCCGCGAAAGCGAGGCCGAGCAGGATCGCCGGGAAGGACAGGAGAATATCGGAGAGCTGCATCAGCCAGCTGTCGAGACGCTTGTAGAAGGCCGCGAACAGGCCGACGAGCAGGCCGATGCCGCCGCCGATGACGGTGGAGGTGAGCCCCATGAACAGGGTTGCCTGGGTGCCGTAGAGAATGCGCGACAACAGGCAGCGGCCGAGACCGTCGGTGCCGAGAAGGAACTTCCATTGACCACGCGCTTCCCAGACCGGCGGCAGCATGCGCAGGCGCGTATTGGTCAGGTAGGGATCGTTCGGCGCGAGCCATGGCGCCAGCAGCGCGGCGACGACGATCAGCGCGAGAACGATGGCCGCGGCCAGCGCGAGCCGGTCGCGAAACAGCCGGCGCAGGCCCGAATTGCGGCGCGGAGCGGCGCTGGAGACGACAGGAGCCGCTGCGGTCATCGTTTGCCAACCCGGGGATCGAGGACGCCATAGAGCAGATCAACGATCAGGTTGATCACGATGAAGGACACCGCCAGAACCAGGATCGAGCCCTGGGCCATGGGCATGTCGCGCGACAGGATCGCACCGACCGCGAGCCGGCCAACGCCCGGCCAGGAAAAGATCGTCTCGGTGACGACGGCGCCGCCGAGCAGGAAGCCGGCCTGCAGGCCGATCAGGGTGACCACCGGGATCAGCGCATTGCGCAACACGTGATGGATGATCACCACCCGTTCGGTCAGGCCCTTGGCGCGCGCGGTGCGCACATAGTCGGCATTCAACACCTCGAGCGCCGCCGTGCGGGTCATGCGCGCCACCGGGCCGATGAAGGTGAGGCCGAGGGTGAGGGCCGGCAGCGCGATATGCGACAGGCCCTCCAACGTCCAGATCGGGCCTTCGCGGCCGAGGAAGGGGAACAGCTCCCAATGGTAGCCGAGCCACATGATCAGCATCAGGCCGATGAAGAAGACCGGTGTCGAGACGCCGGTCACCGAGACCGCGATGATCAGCCGGTCGAGGAACTTGCCGCGATAGACCGCCGCCACCGTGCCCAGCGCGATGCCGATCGGCACCGACCAGAACAGGCAGGCGACCACCAGCTCCGCCGTCGGGCCGATGGCATCGGCGAGCTCGGAGATAACAGGCGTGTTGTTGATCATCGAATAGCCGAGATCGCCTTGGACGACGCGCAGCATGTAGAGGCCGAACTGCACCGCAAGCGAGCGGTTGAGGCCCATTTCCTGGCGGATCTGCTCGAGC
>BFBZ01000019.1_pt75 | contig 24660 bp, 24 predicted proteins | sample 1888401 | NCBI WGS metagenome assembly BFBZ01 (sample SAMD00112614, study PRJDB3348) | symbiont metagenome | host: Chara braunii
CCCGCCACAAGCGAGTCAATCCGTCGCAGCAAGATGTGTATATGCCTTAGCCTTGCCGGGGAGATGTCCGGCAGGACAGAGGGGGGTGTGACGGATCACGGCGCAACTCGAATTTATGCCGCACCGCTCTCCGCCAACGCTTCTTGCTGTGCCCCATCCCGCGTCCCCTTCGGCTCTTTGACCCTGAACCACGTCACATAGAGCGCCGGCAGGAAGAGCAGCGTGATCGCCGTGCCGGCGATGATGCCGCCCATCATCGCGTAGGCCATCGGGCCCCAGAACACTTCGCGCGCGATCGGGATCAGCGCCAGGCTGGCGGCCGCCGCCGTCAGCGCGATCGGCCGCATGCGGTGCTCGGTCGCTTCGATGACCGCCGCCCAGCGGTCCTTGCCCTCGGCAACGAGGTCCTCGATCTGCACGATCAGGATGACCGAGTTGCGGATCAGGATGCCGATCAGCGCCAGCACGCCGAGGATGGCGACGAAGCCGAGCGGCGCGCCGCTGGGCACGAGCGCCGCTACCACGCCGATCAGCCCGAGCGGAGCCACCGCCACCACCAGGAACAGGCGTTGGAAGCTCTGCAGCTGAACCATCAGGATCGTCGCCATGATGAACAGCATCAGCGGCACCACGGCCGCGATCGGTCCCTGGCTCTTGGCGCTCTCCTCGACGGAGCCCGCGGTCTCGACCGAATAGCCGCTCGGCAGCTTGGCGACGAAGGCGTCCACCGATGGTTTCAGCTCGTTGACGACCGTTGCCGGCAGCACGTCGCCGACCAATCCGGCGCGCACGGTGATCGTCGGGATGCGGTCACGCCGCCACACCGTCGGCTGCTCCAGCTCGTAACGGAAGTTGGCGACGGCGGCCAACGGGATCGCTTCGCCATTGCCGGTCGGCAGCTGCATGTTCTGCAGCGTCTCGATCGAGCCGCGCTCGGCCTCGCGCGAGCGCGCCACGACATTGATGAGGTACGTCGCGTCGCGCACCTGGGTGATGGTCGCGCCGCCCACCGTGCTGTTCAGCGTGCTGGCGATGTCGGAGGAGGTGATGCCGAGCTGGCGCGCCTTGTCCTGCAGCACGTCGACGCGGAGCACGCGCTGCGGCTCGTTCCAGTCGAAAGTAGGCGCGGCGAGCTTCGGATTGGCCGAGATCACGCCGGCGAACYGCTGCGCCAGCTCGCGCACCGTCTGGATRTCGGGACCGCCGACGCGGTATTGCACCGGCCGGCCGACCGGCGGCCCGAGCTCGAGCAGCTTGACGAAGGCGTCGGTGCCGACGAWCTCCTCGCGCARCAGCTTYTCCAGCGCYGGCTTCACCCGGTTGCGCGCCTCGATGCTCTTGGTGACGATGACGGTCTGGCCGAARTAGGGATTGGCCGGCTGCACGTCATAGGCAAGCACGAAGCGCACCGCGCCCTGGCCGACATAGGAGCTGAAATGGTCGATGTCGGGATTGCCGACCAGCGCCCGCTGCTCGAAACGCTCCATCTGGTCGCGCGTCTCCGCGATCGAGGAGTTCTGCGGCAGGTTCCAGTCGACGATCAGCTCCGGCCGGTCCGACGGTGGGAAGAACTGCTGCTGGACGAGGCCGAAGCCGGCGATGGAGGCCGCAAACAGCAGCACGGTGGCGATGATGGTCAGCCAATGGCGGCGCACCGACAGGACGAGGATGCGCCTGAACAGCGAGGTGAAGCGTCCGGGCTGGTCGTGGTGCTTGGCCTTCATCGTCGCCGGCAGGATGGTGACGCCGAGCAGCGGCGCGAACAGCACCGCCACGATCCATGACACAAGCAGCGACACGGCGATCACGACGAACAGCGTGAAGGTGTATTCGCCGGCGGCGCTCGAGTTGAGGCCGATCGGGATGAAGCCGGCCACCGTGACCAGCGTGCCGGTCAACATCGGRAARGCGGTGGAYGTGTAGACATAGGTCGCCGCCTTGCGGAGGCTGTCGCCCACCTCCAGCCGCGCCACCATCATCTCCACCGCGATCATGGCGTCGTCGACCAGGAGGCCGAGCGCGATGATCAGCGCGCCGAGCGAAATGCGCTGMAGCGAGATGCCGAGATAGGCCATGACGGTAAAGGTGATGGCGAGCACCAGCGGGATCGACAGCGCCACGACGAAGCCGGCGCGCAGGCCAAGGCTGATGAAGGACACCGCGAGCACGATGGCCACCGCCTCGAACAGCGCGCGGGTGAATCCCGAGACCGCTTCCTCCACGATGACCGGCTGGTCGGCGACCAGATGCACGCCGACGCCGACCGGCAGGTCGGCCAGCACCTTGTCCATTTCCTTGTGCAGCGCATCGCCGAATTCGAGCAGGTTGGCGTTGGGCTTCATGCCGATGGCGAGCGCGATCGCGTCCTGGCCGTTGAAGCGGAACAGCGCCGTCGGCGGATCGACATAGCCGCGCCTGATCGTCGCCACGTCGCTCAGCCGGAAGAAGCGATCGTTGACGCGCAGGTTGATGGCGCGCAGGCTCTCCTCCGAGGTGAACTGGCCGCCGACGCGCACGCTGATGCGCTCCGGCCCCGACTGGATGACGCCCGATGGCGTGATCGCGTTCTGCGCCTGCAGGCTGGCCACGATCGCCTGCTGGTTGAGGCCGAGCGCCGCGATCTGGCGCGTCGAGAATTCGAGGTAGATGGCCTCGTCCCGGGCGCCGACCAGATCGACCTTGCCTGCGTTCGGCACGGTCAGGATCCTGGCGCGGACATCCTCCACATAGTCGCGCAGCTGGCGGGGCGTCAGCCCGTCGGCGGTGAAGGCGTAGATGTTGCCGTAGACATCGCCGAAGCGGTCATTGAAGAACGGCCCCTGCACGCCTTGCGGAAACTGCTGCCTGATGTCGTTGATCATGTTGCGCACCTGCAGCCAGGTCGGCACGACGTCGCGCGCCTTGGTGGTCGGCTTCAGGTTGACGAAGATGACGGTCTGGCCGGCGGTGGTGACCGACTTGGTGTAGTCGAGGCTGTCGAGCTCCTCGAGCTTCTTCTCGATGCGGTCTGTCACCTGCCGAACGGTCTCGTTGACCGAGGCGCCCGGCCAGTTGGCCTGGATCACCATCGTCTTGATGGTGAAGGCGGGATCTTCCTCGCGTCCGAGGTTAAGGTAGGAGAAGACGCCGGCCACCACGAAAACCAGCATGAAATACCAGACCAGCGAGCGGTGGCCGAGCGCCCAGTCGGAGAGGTTGAAGCCCTTCATGAGGCCCCTCCCTCGGGCACCCTGACCTTCTGGCCCTCGCTCAGGCTGTGGACGCCGGCGGTGACGACGCGCATGCCGGCCTCCAGCCCCGACGCCACCATGAAGGTGCCGCCGTTCTTCGAGGCGATCTTGATCTCGTGCGTGCTGACGCTCGATGACTGCGGATCGACGATCCAGACCTTGTCCGCGCCATCCTTTTCGAGCAGCGCCGACATCGGCAATTCGATGGTCGGCGCCACCTTGGTCACGCGGGTCGCCGTGATCGTCGAGCCGAGCCGGAACGCCGTCGGCGGGTCGACAAGCGTCAGCCGCACGCGCCGGGTGCGGGTCGTGCCTTCGGCCTGCGGCGCGATCTCGCGCAGCTTGGCCTGGGTCTTGATGGTCGGCAGCGACTGCAGGATGATCTCGAACGGCGTGCCGACCGTGAGCTCGCCAGTGAGCTGATCGGGAATGTCGACCACCGCCTCGCGCGGGTCGGTGCGCGCCACGGTCACGACGGTCTGCCCGGGCGAAACGGTCTGGCCGACTTCCGCGCCGACGGCGGTGACGACGCCGTCGAAGTCGGAGAACAGCCGAGCATAGCCAAGCTGTTCCTGCGACTTGGCCAAAGCGGCATTGGCCCGCTCGACGCCGGCCGCCGCGGCCTGCTTCGCCTGCTGCGCGGCGTCGTAGACGGCTTGCGAGGTGTTGGCGGAAGCAAGCAGCGCGCGCTGCCGCTCCTCGCTCGCCGAGGCATTGGCGAACTGTGCTTGGGCATTCGACAGATCGGCCCGCGATGCCTGGACCGCGAGTTCCAGCGCCGTCGGATCGAGCGCGGCGATCGTCGTTCCCTTGGTGACCACGTCGCCGACCTTGACGTCGCGGGAGACGACACGGCCGAGCAGGCGGAAAGCGAGGTCGGCGCTGTATTGCGGCTGCACCGTGCCGGCGAAACCGAAGGTCTCGACTGTTTTCGGTTCGACGACCACCGAGAGCACCGGGCGGATGATTTCCGGCGGCTTATCTTGCGAGCGCGAACAGCCGCCAAGCGATGCGATGAGAATGAAGGCGCAAACGAGCGTTAGCGTCTTCATTGGCCCGTTCCCGCCACTTCGACCGTCTGCCCGGGGCTGAGCAACTGCCCCCCGGCGGTGACGACGCTCTGGCCTTCCTGCAGTCCCTTGTCCACGGCGACCACGCCCGAATCGAAGGCGACTATGTTGACTGCCGCCGTCGCCACCGCCTTGCTCGATGGATCGACGATCCAGACGGCCGGCTTGCCGGCAGCCGAGGTGAGCGCCTGCCAGGGAAGCAGGAAAGCCTTGGCGGGCCTCGCGCTGACGGTGCCGATCACCGCGGCGCCCAGCGGCATGCCTGCGGGCGTGTCCGGTATGGCGACCTTGACACGGATCGTTCCGGACGCGGTATCGATCGCCGGCGATATCTCGCGCACGTTGCCGGTCGCCCTGACTTGCGGGTCGGAAAGGAGCGTGATGGTGACGTCCGGCGCCGAAGGCGTCCGCGCAACCAGCGTCTCGTGCACGTTGAAGACGGCGTCGCGGTCGCCGTCCTCGGCGATGGTGAAGACGGTCTGCGCGGCCTGCACCACTTGCCCGGCCTCGACCTGCCGGGCGGTGATGACGCCGGCCGCGCCCGCCTTGAGTTCGGTGTAGGAGAGGTTCTCGTTGGCATTGGCGAGCGCGCTTTGCGTGGCATCGACACTGCCTTGCGCCACTTTCATCGTCTGGTCCGCGGCATCGAAGTCACGCCTTGTGGTGAAGCCCTGCGAAAGCAGGGTCTTCTGCCGCTGGAAGGCCGCCGTTGCCTGGGTGAGTTGCGCCTGTGCCGCGTCGAGGTTGGCTTGCGCCGAGCGCAGGTCGGATTCCTGTTCCTGCGGATCGATGCGGGCAAGCAACGTGCCCTGGTCGACATGCTGGCCGACATCGACCAGCCGTTCGGCGACCCGGCCGCCGACGCGGAACGACAGGTTGTTGAGCGTGCGGGCCGCGATCACGCCGGTCAGCGAGGTTCTTGGCGCATAGTCGGCCAGCGCGACGGTCTGCGTGGTGACCATCACCGGCAGTTTCTTTTCCGCTGCTTGCTGCTTCTGGCAACCGGCGGCTGAAAGCGTGACGGCTGCGCAGGCCAGCAGCAACAAGATGTTTGGACGAGACAACGGGCGACGTGGCGAAGACGGCAAGGCGGACGGTGTCGCGTTCCTGCTCATTGTTCCCCTCAGGCCGACGGCGGCATGTCGCGGACAAGGCGAGGATAATCGATCGCCCGGAAAAGGAAACCGTTTCTGAGGCGGGCAGGGCCACGCTGGTTAATGGCCTGGGCAGGCCCAATCGACTGGGCCATGGTGCCGACTTGAGGAAATCGTGAAATAAGGCCAGAAGGAGCTTCAACGGCATCAAAACAGAACGGGCGCCTGCCTGATGAGGATCAGATGAAGAATTCTGCCATTTCCGAACGCAAGAACCAGTCGATCTCGCGTGGCGTCGGCATGACGACGCAGATCTACGCCGATCGCGCCGAAAACTCGGAGATTTGGGACGTCGAGGGCCGCCGCTATATCGACTTCTCGTCCGGCATCGCCGTGGTCAACACCGGCCACCGCCATCCGAAGGTGATCGAGGCGGTCAAGGCGCAGCTCGACCGCTTCACCCACACCTGCCACCAGGTCGTGCCCTATGAGAGCTATGTGCGCCTCGCCGAGCGGCTGAACGGCATGCTGCCGGGCAAGTTCGACAAGAAGACGATCTTCGTCACCACCGGCGCCGAGGCGGTCGAGAACGCGATCAAGATCGCCCGCAATGCCACCGGCCGCCAGGCGGTCATCGCCTTTTCCGGCGGCTTCCATGGCCGCACCTTCATGGGCATGGCGCTGACCGGCAAGGTCGTGCCTTACAAGGTGGGCTTCGGCGCCATGCCGGCCGATGTCTTCCATGCGCCGTTCCCGGTCGCGCTGCACGGCGTCTCGGTGGCCGATTCGCTCGCGGCTCTCGACAAGCTGTTCAAGGCCGATGTCGATCCGGGTCGCGTCGCCGCCATCATCGTCGAGCCGGTGCAGGGCGAGGGCGGCTTCTACGAGGCGCCGCGCGATTTCATGGCGGCACTGCGAAAGGTCTGCGATCAGCACGGCATCCTGCTCGTTGCCGATGAGGTGCAGACCGGCTTTGCCCGTACCGGCAAGATGTTCGCGATGGATCATCATGATGTCGCGCCCGACATCACCACCATGGCCAAGAGCCTCGCCGGCGGCTTCCCGCTTTCGGCCGTCACCGGCCGCGCCGAGATCATGGATGCGCCTGGCCCTGGCGGCCTCGGCGGCACCTATGGCGGCAGCCCGATCGGCGTTGCCGCCGCGCATGCCGTGCTCGACGTCATCGAGGAGGAAAAGCTCTGCGACCGCGCCAACGCGCTCGGCGCCAGGCTGAAGCAGCGTCTGGAATCGATCCGCGACGAGGTGCCTGAGATCGTCGATATCCGCGGCCCGGGCTTCATGAACGCGGTCGAGTTCAACAATGTCAAGAAGGGCCTGCCGTCGGCCGAGTTCGCCAACGCGGTGCGGCTGAAGGCGCTCGACAAGGGCCTGATCCTGCTCACCTGCGGCGTCTACGGCAATGTCATCCGCTTCCTGTCGCCGATCACGATCCAGGACGGCGTCATGAACGAGGCTCTGGACATCCTGGAAGCTTCGATCCGCGAGACCCGCGCGGCTTAACCGGCCGCCCTGGCCGGCTGCTCCTGACTGAAGGCGGCGAGCGCCGCCTTCAGCGCATCCGGCCCTGCCGAGACTGTCTGCTGCGTCGGCGAGAAACCGGCGCCGAGCATCTTGCGGCCGAGCATATGGTCGGCGGGGCGGTTGACGGACTCGATGCCGAGCAGGCGGTTCCCGGCGTAGTGATAGATCGAGAACTTGTTCTCGGCCGGCTCGCCCAGCACCACGTGGCTGTCGCCGCCCTGCGTCAGCCCAACCATCTGCAGCTTCATGTCGCCGATATCGGACCAGAACCACGGCACCGCCATATAGGGTTCGACATGGCCGACAATGGTGCGCGCTGCGAGCTTCGCCTGATCGGTGGCGTTCTGCACGGATTCCAGCCGCACGTCCCCGCCGGTGAACCAGTGGCGGTAGGAGGTGGCATCGCCGACCGCCAGGATCTCGCGCAGCGAGCTCTGCATCTGCTGGTCGACGCAGATGCCGTTGCGGGTGACGAGGCCAGCGGCCTGCGCCAACTCGACATTGGGCACGACGCCGATGCCGATGATCACCATCTGGGCCGCCAGGCGTTCGCCGGCCGACGTGATCGCGGCCGATACGCGCCCGGCTTGGCCCTCCAGCATGGCAACCGTCGTGCCGGTCAGGATGCGCACACCGATCGCCTCGAGGCGCTGGCGCACATGGGCGGCGATCGCCGGTGCGACCGCGCGCCCGAGCAGCCGGTCCACGGCCTCGACGACGGTGACCTTGCGGCCTGCGGCGCGCAGCGTCGCGGCGATTTCCAGGCCGATGAAGCCGCCGCCAAGGATGACGACATCCTCGGTTTGCGCGCTCAACTCGCGGATCAGCCGCGCGTCGGCCAGTGAGCGCAGCGAGACCACCCCGGCGAGTTCCGTGCCTTCGAGCTTCAAGAGGCGTGGCCGAGAGCCCGTCGCCAGGACCAGGCGGTCGAAGGCGAGCGTTCCGCCTCCGGCAATCTCGAGCCTTTGTCCAGGAACATCGATCCTGTCGATCCGCACGCCCGGTCGGAGCTCGATGGCGTTGCCGGWATAGAACGCTTCGCCGCGCAGGGGCTGCGGCTTCGCTTCGGCGTCCTTGATRAAGGTCTTGGACAGCGGCGGCTTGTGATAGGGAAGCTCGTTCTCGTCGCCGATCAGCACGACGGGACCGTCATAGCCCTCCTCGCGCAGGCTCGCAGCCGCCTGCACGCCCGCATGACCCGAACCGACAATGACAACCCCGTTCTTCATCGCAGCCCTTTTTCGTTTTCAAATCTAGGATCTTCCGCCAGGTGGCGATTGTCCGCCGTCGCCGCAAGAGCCCCAGTCGGGGTCGCACCCAGGACGGCCGCCTGTCAATCGCGGCGATTGACGACACCGTTGCAAGAGACACGATCCAAAGTTGATGATTGTAGTTTAGAATTATTCTAAACGGTTGTTTCGATTTAATTTTTTGATGCGCCAGTTGACTTCCGGCCTGTCCACCGCTTTATGGAGGACTGCGCCAATGGCGCTTTCCTTTGATGTCTGGGCCTTGAACCCTTTCGATTGGAGGCATTTCGGGTGTCTTTTGCTCATGAACCGCGCCATGTCGCGGTGTCCTTGCCGTCTCGATCGTTCGTGCCCGCCGTCGCGCCATACGCCGGCCGAACGCTTATGCTTGAATTTTCTGGGCAGAAGAAAGCCAGCCGACCGGTGCCGGCGCGGCGCAGCCAGCAAGGCAAGTAAATGCTGATCTGCCATTGCAACATCATCACGGAAAAGGAAATCGAGCAGACGATCATCGGTCTGCTGGATGAAGATCCGTGGCAGCTTATCGTGCCGGCCAAAGTCTATCATGCCATGCGCAAGCGCGGTCGCTGTTGCGGCTGTTTCCCAAATGTGGTCGAAACAATCATTCGGGTCACCGAGAATTACCACGCCCGTCCAGAGATGCGCGGCGCGGACATTGTTTCACACCTGGATCGCGTCAGAGAGTTGCGCGTCCAATACGGGAGCAGATTCCATGAAAGGCGAACCACAGATCATCGAGCGGCTTAACGAGGCCCTGTTTCTGGAACTCGGAGCCGTCAACCAGTACTGGGTCCACTATCGTCTGCTCGAGGACTGGGGATATACCAAGCTGGCGAAGAAGGAACGCGCGGAATCGATCGAGGAAATGCATCACGCCGACCGGCTGATCGCCCGCATCATCTTCCTCGAGGGGCATCCGAACCTGCAGTCGGTCGCGCCGCTGCGTATCGGCCAGAACGTCAAGGAAGTCCTCGAATCCGACCTCGCCGGCGAGTATGACGCGCGCACCGCCTACAAGCGTTCGCGCGAGATCTGCCACGAGGCGGGCGACTTTGTGTCGATGAAGCTGTTCGAGGATCTGTTGACCGACGAGGAAGGCCATATCGACTTCCTGGAAACGCAGCTCGACCTGCTTGCCTCGATCGGCGAGGAAAAATACGGCCAGCTCAACGCCGACCCGGCCAACGAGGCGGAGTAAGGTATGCGCGCACGCGCAGCATCTTAGGTTTTCGCCTCGCTTTCAGCGGGTCGGGACCTCCGTTCCTGCCGGCCTCTCGGGCGCCGCCCGAAACCGCCACGGCGCGTGAAACGGTTTTCCGTCCGGAACTGCGCGAGAACAAAAAGGTGGAGCGGATCGTCGCTTCCGTGAAACGCTCCGGCGTCGCGCGGAAGCAAAGCCGCTTAACATTTGTGCGCCGTGGCCCTTGCAGTGGCGGGCCATGCCGGGCAGAGGGAATTGTGTTTCGATCCAGTTCGTTAACCGGCCATATGAAGCTGCCCGTATGAAGCTGCTTGCCATCGATTGCGCCGCCAACCTCTGCGCCGCCTGCGTCTACGACGCGGGCGCCGGCGTTGAACTCGGCCGTGAGGTGCTCGACCTCGGCAAGGGGCATGCCGAGCATCTGATGGCCGTCATCGAGGCGGCGCTGAAGGCCGCCGGCGCTGGGTATGGCGATCTCGCGGCCGTTGCCGTCTCTGTCGGCCCCGGCTCCTTCACCGGCTTGCGCGTCGGCGTCTCGACCGCGCGCGGCCTGGCACTGGCGCTGAAAATCCCGGCCATCGGCGTGACGACGCTGGAAGCGCGGGCAGCGGAAGCGGCGGCCGCGTTCCCTGGACGTGCCGTGCTTGCCGCGCTCGATGCCGGGCGAGAGGAAATCCATGCGGCGCTATACGACGGAGCGTTAGTATTGACTTACGGACCGGCGGTGGCAACGCTTGCCGAAGCAGCCGCGATGGCGCTCGACACCGGCGCCGTCCTGGCGGGCACGGCGGCGCCACGGATCGCCGAGGCTGTCGGACGAGCCTTCGATATCGGGCCGGTCGCGGCCACGGCGGACATCGCGACTTATGCGAGGCTGGCCGCAGCCAAGGGGCCTGGTGAAAAGCCGAAGCCGCTTTATCTGCGCGGGGCCGATGCGAAGCCGCAGGCCGGGTTCATTTTGCCCAGACAAGATCGCGATCCCCAAAAGCGGGATTCCGGAGAAAAAGGCCCCTGATGCGCATACCTTTCTTTCGGCCGCGCCGCCGGGACTATGCGCTCGAGCCGCTGACGGTTTCGGACAGCGCCGCGATTTCCGTGCTGCATCGCGAGGATTTCGTGCGGCCCTGGACCGATGGCGAGTTCGCGTCGCTGCTCGAGCAGGACACGGTGTTCGGTTACGCTGCGCGCGAAACCGGCCAGGGGGCAAAACCTCCGGTCGGCTTCGTGCTGGCGCGGCTCGCGGCCGGTGAGGGCGAGATCCTGACGGTCGCGGTCGCGCGCGCTCACCGCCGCCAGGGGCTAGGCTGGCAATTGATGGATGCGGTGCTGCGCGAATTGCACGCGCAGCGCGCCGAGGCGCTTTTCCTCGAAGTCGACGAGACCAATGCGGCGGCCATCGCGCTCTATCGCAGGCTGGGCTTCCGCCAGGTCGGCCAGCGCCCGAACTACTATCGATCGACCGAGCATGGTCCAACGGGCGCGCTTGTCATGCGCCGCGATCTTCGCTAGCCAGACCGCGCGATAGGGCGGGAGCGAATGATCAARAAATTGCGGRTTTTCCTGGCGCTCGGCCTCGTCGTCACCRGCACGCTGGTGCTGGYGCCKTTGCAGATMCTKTCSATGAAGACMGGACTCTGGCCGGAGACGGTCATCCTGAAAATCTGGCACGGCCTGATCCTCAAGGCGCTCGGCATGCGCGTGCATGTCAGGGGCRCGCTGGCGAAGCAGCGCCCGYTGCTGATCGCGGCCAACCACATTTCCTGGACCGACATCATGGTGCTCGGCTCTTTTGCCGACGTGAAATTCATCGCCAGGGCCGATATGGAAGGCTGGCCGCTGATCGGCATGCTGTCYAAGCTGCARCGCACCGTCTTCATCGAGCGCGAGCGCAAGCGCACCTCCGGCGACCAGGCGAGCGAGATCGCCAGCCGCATGGCCAAGGGCGATGCCATGGTGCTGTTCGCCGAAGGCTCGACCGGCGACGGCAATTCGGTGCTGCCGTTCAAGAGCACTCTGTTCGGCGCGGCCTCGATGGCGATCTCGGAAGGTGCTGCCGAGCAGGTTTTCATCCAGCCGGTGGCGATCGCCTATACGCGGCTGCACGGTTTCCCGATGGGGCGCCGCCACCGGCCGATCTCGGCTTGGATCGGCGACCAGGATCTGATGCCGCATTTGAAGGTTCTGCTTGCCGAAGGCGGCCTCGACGCCGAGGTGCATTTCGGCGAGCCGGTGCCGTTCTCCAAGGGCTCCAACCGCAAGGAAACGGCTAGATTGATGGAAGCCAAGGTGCGCGAGATGATGCAGGCCGCGCTGGCCGACCCGGCTCCGAGCCGCTGACGCACCAAAATCGTCTGTTTTTTGTCACGGAAAGGCGTTAGAAGCCGCCGGATGGAATTGAACGCGATTGAAAGCCACGACATCGGCACGGCGCCCGAGCGTCGGMCGGCGCCCGCCGGGGCGGCKAAGAAGGTCTTCGTCAAGACCTATGGCTGCCAGATGAACGTCTACGATTCCCAGCGCATGACCGACGCGCTGGCGGCCGATGGCTACGTCGCCACCGACGCGATCGACGACGCCGATCTGGTGCTGCTCAACACCTGCCATATCCGCGAGAAGGCGGCCGAAAAGGTCTATTCAGAGCTTGGCCGCATCCGTGACATGAAGGCCGAGCGCGCCGAGGCCGGCCGCGAACTCTTGATCGGCGTTGCCGGTTGCGTGGCGCAGGCCGAGGGTGCGGAGATCATCCGCCGCGCGCCGGCCGTCGATCTCGTCATCGGCCCGCAGACCTATCACCGTCTGCCCGACGTGCTGGCGAAGGTCCGCGGCGGCGATAAGATCGTCGACACCGACTACGCGGTGGAAGACAAGTTCGAGCATCTGCCGCAGCCGAAGCGCGCCGAGGTGGCCAGGCGCGGCGTCACCGCCTTCCTCACCGTGCAGGAAGGCTGCGACAAGTTCTGCACCTTCTGCGTCGTGCCTTATACGCGCGGCTCGGAAGTCTCGCGCCCGGTGGCGCAGATTGTCGCCGAGGCCGAGCGCCTGGCCGAGGCCGGCGTGCGCGAGGTGACGCTGCTCGGCCAGAACGTCAACGCCTGGCACGGCATCGGCGAAAACGGCGAGGAATGGGGCCTTGGCCGCCTGCTGTTCCGCCTGGCGCGGATCCCTGGCCTGGCGCGGTTGCGCTACACGACCAGCCATCCGCGCGACATGGACGACGAATTGATCGCCGCGCACCGCGACCTGCCGGCCTTGATGCCCTATCTGCACCTGCCGGTGCAGTCCGGCTCCGACCGCATACTCAAGGCGATGAACCGCAGGCACACGGCGCGCGACTATCTGGCGCTGATCGACCGCATCCGCGCCGCGCGCGCCGACATCGCCATGTCCGGCGATTTCATCGTCGGCTTCCCGGGCGAGACGGAAGAAGATTTCGAGGCGACGCTCGAACTGGTGCGCGAGGTGAACTACGCCTCGGCTTTCACGTTCAAATATTCCCCGCGCCCGGGCACCCCGGGAGCCGAAATGGACGGGCACCTGTCCGAGGCGGTCAAGGACGAGCGGTTGCAGCGCCTGCAGGCGCTCATCAATGCGCAGCAGCAGGATTTCATCGCYGGCATGGTYGGCCGCACGATCGGCACGCTGATCGAGAAGCCTGGCCGCCGTCCWGGCCAGAAAGTCGGCCGCTCGCCCTGGCTGCAGCCGGTTATTGTTGACGACAAGGCCGGCGGAATCGGTGACATTATCGACGTGCGAATCACGAGGACGGGCCAAAACAGCCTGTTCGCCGAACTGGCCTGATGCATGTCGCTCAAAGGTGCCCGGTTTTGGGACAACGACATGCATAGGCACAAGCCTCGGCAGATGAGGAGAGACGGTTGAGCGCTGCTGAACTGAAGAATACGCCCCAGAACCAGGCTTCCGGGGCCTCCGACATGGCGCACATCGTACTGACCTTCGACAACAACAAGCTTGCCAGCGCCCTTTACGGTCAGTTCGACGAGAATCTGGCCCGGCTCGAACAGAAGCTCGGCGTCGATATCCGCTCGAAAGGCAACCAGCTCGCCATCAAGGGTTCGGCGACCGCCGCCGAGCAGGCGCGCCGCGCTCTGGATAGCCTGTACGGCATCCTTCAGAAGGGCGTCGATATCGGCCAGTCGGATGTCGACGGCGCCATTCGCATGGCGATCGCGGCCGACGACCAGCTGACGCTGCCGACCATGGAGCGCAAGGGCAAGGTCTCGGCCGCCCAGATTGCGACGCGCAAGAAGACGATCTATGCCCGCTCGCTCAACCAGGACGCCTATATGCGCGCGCTGGAGCGGTCAGAGATGGTGTTCGGCATCGGTCCGGCCGGCACCGGCAAGACCTACCTGGCGGTGGCCCATGCGGCGATGCTGCTCGAGCGCGGCATGGTCGAGCGCATCGTGCTGTCGCGCCCGGCGGTCGAGGCCGGCGAGCGCCTGGGCTTCCTGCCCGGCGACATGAAGGAGAAGGTCGATCCGTATCTGAGGCCGCTCTACGACGCGCTCTACGACATGATGCCGGCCGACAAGGTCGAACGGGCGATCGCCGCCGAGGTGATCGAGATCGCGCCGCTCGCCTTCATGCGTGGCCGCACGCTGGCGCATGCGGCCGTGATCCTCGACGAGGCGCAGAACACCACGCCGATGCAGATGAAGATGTTCCTGACCCGTCTCGGCGAGAACTCGCGCATGATCGTCACCGGCGATCCGACCCAGATCGACCTGCCGCCCAACACCAAGTCGGGCCTGGTCGAGGCGCTGCGTATCCTGGACGGCGTCCCCGGCATCGTCACGGTCCGCTTCAGCGAAGGCGATGTGGTGCGGCACCCGCTGGTCGCCGAGATCGTCAAGGCCTATGACCGCGACGGCAAGCTGGCCAGGGGGCTCGGCGCCGAAAACTAGAGCATGATGCCGAAAAGTGTGAGGCGGTTTTCGGGCGACATCATGCTCTATCTCTTTGATTTAGAGCATGATGCCGAAAAGTGTGAAGCGGTTTTCGGGCGACATCATGCTCTATCTCCTTGATTTAGAGAGCATTTCGCTCGACAGCGCGCAGCGGTTTTGGCTTCGCTGACCTTCGGTTCGGGGAAGATCATGCTCAAAACGAGAAGATAGCCCGCATGGCTGAAAACGCGAGATACGCTGGCGGACCGCCCGTCGACATCGACATTTTCGTGGAGGCTGGCGACTGGCCGGTGGAAGCCGAACTGACGCGCCTCGTCGATCGGGCCGTCGCGGCCGCCCTTGCCGAAACGGGCGCAAGCGGCGCCTCGGAGCTCAGCATCGTTTTTTCCGACGACGCCCATATCCAGACCCTCAACGCCGAATGGCGTGGCAAGGACAAGCCGACCAACGTCTTGTCTTTTCCGGCTTTTTCCTTCCCGAAAGGCGGCCSSCTGCCGCCGATGCTTGGCGACATCGTGCTGGCGTCRGAGACGGTCGCGCGAGAGGCCGCACTGGAAGAAAAGCCGCTCGCGAACCATATCAGYCATCTCGTCATCCATGGCCTKCTGCATCTWCTCGGCTATGATCACGAGACCGACGCCGAGGCCGAAGAGATGGAAGCGATAGAGCGCGCGGCGCTTGCGAGGCTTGCCATTCCCGATCCCTACGCGTAACAGAAAAGCTCAATTGACCAGAAGACGATGAACGACAAACCAGAAACTGCCGCCCGTCCGGACGCCGGCAGTGCTGCCAAGCCTTCCGAAAAGACGGAAGAGGGCTCCAGTCCGAGTATTGCCACCGGCAGCGCGGCCGYTGAGCCTTCGCATGCCGGTCCTTCGCTCTTCGACCGGGTGCTTGGCCTGTTCAGGCATCGCAAYGGCACCAACCTGCGCGAGGAGATCGCCGGCGCGTTGGCCGAGACGGCMAGCGATGCCGAATCCTTCTCGCCGGGCGAGCGCGCCATGCTCAACAACATCCTGCGTCTGCGCGAAGTGCGCGTCGAGGACGTGATGGTGCCGCGCGCCGACATCGAGGCGGTCGAGATCACCACCACGCTTGGTGATCTGCTCGGCCTCTTCGAGGAATCCGGCCACTCGCGCATGCCGGTCTATTCCGAGACGCTCGACGATCCGCGCGGCATGGTCCACATCCGCGACGTGCTCGCGCACATAACCAAGCTTGCGCGCGTCAAGAAGGGCCGCGCGACCAGGAGGGCGCCGGCGACGACCGCGCTCGATCTGGCCCAGGTCGATCTCGTGCGCACGATCGGCGACCTGAGCCTGATCCGCCCGGTGCTGTTCGTCCCCCCCTCCATGCTTGCTTCCGACCTGATGGGGCGCATGCAGGCGACGCGTACCCAGATGGCGCTGGTCATCGACGAATATGGCGGCACCGACGGCCTCGTTTCGCTCGAGGACATCGTCGAGATGGTGGTCGGCGACATCGAGGACGAGCACGACGACGATGAGCCGATGGTCACCCAGGCCGGCGACGGTGTCTTCATCGTCGACGGCAAGGCCGAGATCGACGAGGTCGCCAAGATGATCGGCGGCGATTTCGCCGCCGGAGAGCATGGCGAATATGTCGACACCATCGGTGGCATGATCTTCAACACGCTCGGTCGCGTTCCGGCCAGGGGCGAGGTGGTGCAGGCCATTCCCGGCTTCGAATTCCATGTGCTCGACGCCGACCCGCGTCGCGTCAAGCGCGTGCGCATCGTGCAGAGCCAGAAGGGCGACCGGCAGCGACGGCGCGCGGTACGGACCGAGCAGGCCTGAGGCCGGGAACCTGCAGCTTCGAGGGAGCCCTGTTCGCCTGATGCCGGTCGACGATCCGTTCAAGCATGCCGTTCTGGGATCCGGTGTCTTCTACAGAGACCCGCGCGCTGCTTGGTCTGGCTTCAATCGGCTTTCGGCTTCGAGCCGAGCATGCTGGTGAGCGACCACGACGGGCGCCTCGTCCACGCCGAAATGCGGTTTGGCGACGGCTATATCATCGTCGACTCGGAATGGGCTGGCCACATCGCCAGCCCGGCCTCGGTTGGTGGCCGGAACACGCAGTCGGTCTACATCCGCCTGAATGACGGCCTCGATGCTCATTGCGAGCAGGCCCGCGCCGCCGGGGCGGAAATCGTCGAGGAGCCGATCGATCATTTCTATGGCGAAAGGCAATACCGCGCCCGCGATCCCGAAGGCCATGTCTGGACCTTCACGCAGACTGTGCGCGTGGTGTCCAGGGAGGAAGCCGAGCGGCTGAGCGGTTTGCGGATCGAGGGCTGGCATCGCTAGGGTATTTCGCAGCCAATTGCACCTGCTTTTAGCGCGACCGTGAATTGGGCTGTGCTATCCGGGTTTGGATCGGGCGTCGCGGCCTGTTAAATCTTTGGCTCCCTGATTCGCGCGACTTGGGACGCTAAATGCAGCGCTTTGCCGGCCGGATAATTCTGCTGTGGGGATGGCGGCGTGCGCTCGTGGCGTTCCTTGCGGGCTCGTTCGCGGTTCTCGCCCAGGCGCCATACGATTTCTTCGCCGCCTGTTTCATTTCGTTTCCGGTCCTGGTGTGGTTGCTCGATGGCGCCACGGGGGAAGCCTCGGATGGCTGGCTCAGGCGCCTGAGGCCGGCTTTCGCCATCGGCTGGTGGTTCGGCTTCGGCTACTTCCTCGCCGGCCTCTGGTGGATCGGCCAGGCACTTCTGGTCGAGGCCGACAACTTCGCCTGGGCCTTGCCTTTCGCCGTCGTCGGCATCCCCTTCGCGCTCGCTTTCTTCTACGGGTTTGCAACGGTCCTGGCGCGACTTTTCTGGAGCAGCGACATCGGCCGCATCGCGGCGCTCGCCTTGGGCTTCGGCATCGCCGAATGGCTGCGAAACTTTCTCTTCACCGGCTTTCCCTGGAATGCCGTCGGCTATGCCGCCATGCCCGTGCCTCTGCTGATGCAGAGCGTGTCGGTGACCGGCATGATCGGCATGAACGCGCTCGCGGTCTTCGTCTTTTCCCTGCCCGCGCTCATTGCCGCGCGCAGGCATTTGAGATTAGGCCTCGCCCTGTTCGTCATCCTCGTCGCCGCCGATGTCGGCTTTGGCTATTACAGGCTTGCCGCGCCGGCTGAGCCGGCCACGCGCTCGATCGACGTCCGCATCGTCCAGCCCGCCGTCGACCTCAGCGAGAAGTGGGACGCCTCCGTGCGCGACCGCATCTTCGCCACGCTGCTCGGCATCTCGGGAAAGGCGCCGGAGCAAGGCCATCCCAAGCCCCAGCTTATCCTGTGGCCGGAAACATCGGTGCCGTTCCTGTTCACCGAGCGCCCAGACGCGCTGACGGCGCTGGGCGAGATGCTGCGCGATGGCCAGATGCTGATTGCCGGCGTCGTGCGCGAGGAGGGCGGCTCGGGCAATGCCGGCAGCCGCTATTACAATTCCGTGGTGGCGATCAACGACAAGGGCGAGATCGTCGACGCCGTCGACAAGGTGCATCTGGTGCCGTTCGGCGAATATCTGCCGTTCGCCGACCTGTTCAGCCGCTTCGGCATCGGCCAGCTCGTCGCCGGGCCGATGAATTTCGCCGCCGGCAACGAGCGCCACCCGATCGCGGTTCCGAACGGCCTGCACGCCGTTCCGTTCATCTGCTACGAAGTCATATTCCCCGACCTGGTAGGCATTGACGCTGCGTCATCTGAACTTATTGTGAACGTCACCAACGACGCTTGGTTCGGCGATACCCCGGGCCCGTATCAGCACTTCAGGCAGGCTCAGATTCGTGCGGTGGAGAACGGGTTGCCTTTGTTGCGTGCGGCTAACAATGGCATCTCCGCCGTTGTCGATTCGCGGGGCCGCATCGTCGATGCGCTGGCTGTGGATGCTCGTGGAGCCATCGACGCGCACGTACCGGTTTCCGGCCATGCCTTGCTGTCCGCCGACCGGCGCCGCATTAACGGATTGCTGATCATATTGCTGTTTGCCCTGGTGGCCTTGGCATTGAATGTAAGGCAGCGGCTACGGGTGAATTGACAGTCGGCACATTAGAAACTCATACTGTAATGCCTAAAATTTTCTCGAAGTCGGTAAGGGGGGTCTGTTGGGGCAGGTGGCTCCGGCTCCGTTTGAGTGGGAAAAAATAGAAAAAGCCGGAAAAATTCGGCGAGGAAAAAATGACAGAAGAAAACAAGAAGAAGCCGAATCCGATCGACATCCATGTCGGGAGTCGCATCAGGCTGCGGCGCAATATGCTTGGAATGAGCCAGGAAAAGCTGGGTGAAAATCTCGGCATCACCTTTCAACAGATACAGAAGTACGAAAAGGGTACGAACAGGGTAGGCGCCAGCCGGTTGCAGGCGATCGCCTCCATCATGAGCGTTCCCGTCGCCTTTTTCTTCGAGGACGCTCCGGGCCAGGAAGCCGGGAGCGGCAATCGAGGTTTCGCCGAGGACGCCTCGATGGCATTCGCCATCGAATTCTGCGGCAGTCCGGAGGGGCTGCAGCTCAACCGTGCCTTCGTCAAGATTCCGGACGTCAAGGTGCGGCGCAGAATCATCGATCTGGTGAAATCCCTTTCCAGCGACGACGCCGATTGATTCTTGAACCCACCTACCGGCGGCGCCCAGCCGCCGGTGGCACAAGCCGACCATGTCGACATTCATGCCAAATCCGTCGCGCCGCTTGACGAGCGGCGCCCGGCACCGTTAACACGTGGCGCGCCAAAATCGGCAGCCGGCCGATCTTTTCAAGAGGGGACACCCGTGACGCGGCAGAATTATCTCTTCACCTCGGAATCCGTTTCCGAGGGCCATCCCGACAAAGTCTGTGACCGTATCTCGGACGAGATCGTCGATCTCGTCTATCGCGAGGCCAAGAAGACGGGCATGGACCCTTGGAAGGTTCGCGTCGCCTGCGAGACGCTTGCCACCACCAACCGCGTCGTCATCGCCGGCGAGGTCAGGGTGCCCGAAACGCTGCTCAAAAAGGACAAGGCGGGCAACGTCCTGATGGATGGCTCCGGCCACCCGGTCGTCAATCCAGCCAAGTTCAAGTCGGTTGCCCGCAAGGCGATCCGCGAGATCGGCTACGAGCAGGCGGGTTTCCATTGGAAGACGGCCAAGATCGAGGTTCTGCTGCACGGCCAGTCGCCCGATATCGGCCAGGGCGTCGACAACGCCGCCGACCGCCARGGTGAGGAAGGCGCCGGCGACCAGGGCATCATGTTCGGCTATGCCTGCCGCGAGACGCCGGACCTGATGCCGGCGCCGATCTACTACAGCCACAAGATMCTCGAACTGCTGGCGAGCGCGCGCCATGAAGGCAACGGCGAGGCCGGCAAGCTCGGTCCGGACGCCAAGAGCCAGGTCACCGTGCGCTACGTCGACGGCAAGGCCGCGGAAGTGACGCAGATCGTGCTGTCTACCCAGCATCTCGACACGAGCTGGGATTCCAAGAAGGTCCGCAAGGTCGTCGAGCCCTATATCCGCGAGGCGCTCGGCGATCTCGCCATCGCCGACGACTGCAACTGGTACATCAACCCGACCGGCAAGTTCGTCATCGGCGGGCCCGACGGCGACGCCGGCCTCACCGGCCGCAAGATCATCGTCGACACCTATGGCGGTGCCGCGCCCCATGGCGGCGGCGCCTTCTCCGGCAAGGACACCACCAAGGTCGACCGTTCGGCCGCCTATGCGGCGCGCTACCTCGCCAAGAATGTGGTGGCGGCCAAGCTCGCCGACCGCTGCACCATCCAGCTGTCCTACGCCATCGGCGTCGCCCAGCCATTGTCGGTCTATGTCGACCTGCACGGCACCGGCAAGGTCGACGAGACCAGGCTCGAGGAAGCGCTGCGCGAGGTGATGGACCTGTCGCCCTCCGGCATTCGCCGTCATCTCGACCTCAACAAGCCGATCTACGCCAAGACCTCGTCCTACGGCCATTTCGGCCGCAAGGCCGGCCGCGACGGTTCCTTCTCCTGGGAGAAGACCGATCTCGCCAAGGCGCTCAAGGACGCCGTCGCCGCCTGACAGCCATGGATCCGAAGGACCGGCCGAGCCGCGCCACCGAAGCTTTCTTCGGCCGCCGGCGCGGCAAGACCATTCGTCCGCAGCAGGCGGCCGCGCTTGAAAGCGGACTGCGCGCATTGCGCCTTAACCTGGCGGCGGAGGCGCCGTCGGATCTCGGCACGCTGTTCAAGACGCGGGTTTCGGCGCTGCAGCTCGAGATCGGCTTCGGCGGCGGCGAGCATCTGCTGCACCGCGCGACGGAATCGCCATCGACCGGCTTCATCGGCGTCGAGCCCTTCGTCAACGGCATGGCCAAGATGATGACCGTGCTCGGCGAGCGGCCGCTTGCAAATCTCCGGGTTTACGACGACGACGCCACGCGCCTGCTCGACTGGCTGCCGCCGGCTTCGCTCGACGGCATCGACCTGCTCTATCCCGATCCCTGGCCGAAGAAGAAGCACTGGAAACGGCGCTTCGTCGGCCCCGCCAACCTCGACCGGTTCGCCCGGGTGCTCAAATCCGGCGGCAGGTTCCGGTTCGCTTCCGATATCGACAGCTATGTGAACTGGACGCTGCTGGCTTGCCGGGCCAACAGCGCCTTCGCCTGGCAGGCAAACGAAGCTSCCGACTGGCATCGGCCCTATGAAGGCTGGCCCGGCACGCGCTACGAGGCAAAGGCCRTYCGCGAGGGAAGGCGTCCYGCCTATCTGACCTTTATCCGGACGTAATTCCTTTCGCATGCAACATGGCGCATGCCGCCCARAAGCGCGCAGCGGTTTTGGGATAACGGCATGCATGAAAGCCAAGGCTTAAAGCGCGTCGCATGGATCCGTTMAAACGCGATACGCGCGTACCTGGATGGAGCTGCGGTGGCGCCTGTTTCGTATTGCATTACGCGCTACAGGCCATTATGTTGCCRGCGGGGAGGCAACTATGGTCAGCGCGATTGAACGTAAGGAATACCCGATCTCGATGCGCCTGCCGGAAGCGGATGTGGCGATGATCGATCGTGCCGCTACTCTTCGCGGCCGGTCCCGCACGGACTTCGTGCGTGATGCCGCTGTGCGCGCGGCCGAGGATGTTCTGATGGAGAACCGTCTTATCCGCATGAGCCCGGAAGGGTTCGCGGAATTCATGGAGGTTTTGTCGACGCCGGCCGCTGCGGTTCCCAAGATGGTGGAACTGGCGAAGCGGCCCGCGCCTTGGGAAGCTGGCTACGTAAGCAAGCGCTAAGCGGTGGCTTTGTCGGCTCCGGAACCACTTGCCGCAAGCCACGATCTTTCCGGATTTTCCTGCGGGAAGCCCACGCTCGATCACTGGCTGAAGACGCGGGCTCTCTCCAATCAGGAGAAGGGCTTCACCGCCGTTCTCGTTGTCCAYGCAGCCGGCMGGGTGGTCGGATATTATGGTCTGGCGCCGACGGCTGTCGTGCCGTCGATYTTGCCCCGGTCGATCCGCACCGGGCAACCGCCCGACCCTGTGCCCTGTCTCCTTCTCGGCCAGCTTGCGACCGATACCGAATGGGCTGGACGCGGCATCGGTACGGGCCTGGTGAAGCATGCTCTCCAGCGCTGCGTTCAGGCCTCGGAACTGATTGGGGGGCGCGCGCTCATGGTCAACGCCATCGATGGCGACGCGGCGCAATTCTGGCAGCGGCGGGGRTTTCTCCCGACGAAGGACGACCCGCTTGTCTTGTACCGTTCGATTGCGGCAATTGCCGCGTCGCTCGTGGAAGCCCGGACGTAAGATCGAGGCACGCACGGTTCCGGGCGAAGYMGTCACGGTAGGGATCACGCATCCTATTACTAGCGATTCGGTCATTRTTCGGTTTGTCCAGACAGCAGAGTCGGCGCCCCATCCMTTCGCCATTCACTTCTTTGCCCTGTTGCCATGGCCCGCAGGCTTGAAACGCCGGCCGGTATCGTTTATATCAGCGTCAAATTCTTGGTCGGTATGACGAAGAGTGGGTCCACCCGGTCCCGCTCTTTTTTATTACCCGCCGGCCGGAAACGACAAGCGACAGGAATCCGATGACCGCAGCGGCAAGCGAAGCCGACGACCGTATCATCCGCGAAAGCGGTATCGATGCGCGCATTGCGCTGATCGTGCAGCCGGTGCTGAAGGCCATCGGCTTCCGCCTCGTGCGGGTGCAATTGACCGGCCAGAACGGGCTGACGCTGCAGATCATGGCCGAGCGCGAGGACGGCACCATGACCGTCGAGGATTGCGAGGAGGTCAGCCGCGCGGTTTCGCCGGCGCTCGATGTCGAGGATCCGATCGAAAAGGCGTATCATCTCGAAGTGTCGTCGCCCGGCATCGACCGGCCGCTGGTGCGCAAGGCCGATTTCGCCACCTGGACCGGCCATCTGGTCAAGCTGGAGACGTCGGTTCTCGTCGGCGACCGCAAGCGCTTCAAGGGCAAGATCGCCGAGAGCGATGCCGACGGCATCATGCTGGAGCGCGACAAGGCCGCCTATGGCGAGGAGCCGACGGTGCGCGTGCCCTACGATGCGATTGCCGAGGCGCGGCTGGTGCTGACCGACGACCTCATCCGCGACGCCCTGTCGAAGGACAACAGGGCCCGCAAGGAAGCCAAGAAGCGCCGCGGCGAAGCGGAAGACGCCGCCGACGGCGAAGAAAACGAAACCGAACAGGAAAGTTGATTGAGCCGCCGGGCCGTGTGTCCGGGGCGAAGTCGGGAGAAAGACAATGGTTGTAAGCGCCAACAGGCTCGAACTGCTGCAGATCGCCGATGCGGTCGCGCGTGAAAAGTCGATCGACAAGCAGATCGTCATCGCCGCCATGGCCGATGCGATCCAGAAGGCGGCGCGCTCCCGCTACGGCCAGGAGACCAACATCCGCGCCGACATCAACCCGAACACGGGCGAGATGAAGCTGCAGCGGCTGATGGAGGTGGTCGAGAAGGTCGAGGACTATGCGACGCAGATCGCTCTTTCCACGGCCCGTGAGCGCAACCCCGATGCCCAGCTCGGCGATTTCATCGCCGAACAGCTGCCGCCGATGGATTTCGGCCGCATCGCCGCCCAGTCGGCCAAGCAGGTCATCGTCCAGAAGGTGCGCGAGGCCGAGCGCGACCGCCAGTATGACGAATACAAGGACCGCATCGGCGAGATCGTCAACGGCACCGTCAAGCGCGTCGAATACGGCAACGTCATCGTCGATCTCGGCCGCGCCGAAGGCATTATTCGTCGTGATGAGATGATCCCGCGTGAGAACGTTCGCCTCGGCGATCGCATCCGCGCTTACATCTACGAAGTCCGCCGCGAGCAGCGCGGCCCGCAGATCTTCCTGTCGCGCACCCATCCGCAGTTCATGGCCAAGCTCTTCACCATGGAAGTGCCGGAGATCTACGACGGCATCATCGAGATCAAGTCGGTCGCCCGCGATCCGGGCTCGCGCGCCAAGATCGCCGTCATCTCGCGCGACTCGTCCATCGATCCGGTCGGCGCCTGCGTCGGCATGCGCGGCAGCCGCGTCCAGGCGGTGGTCGGCGAGTTGCAGGGCGAAAAGATCGACATCATTCCGTGGTCGCCTTCGGCCGCCTCCTTCATCGTCAACGCGCTGCAGCCGGCCGAAGTCGCCAAGGTGGTGCTCGACGAGGATGCCGAGCGCATCGAGGTCGTGGTGCCGGACGACCAGCTGTCGCTCGCCATCGGCCGTCGCGGCCAGAACGTGCGCCTTGCCTCGCAGCTCACCGGCTGGGACATCGATATCCTGACCGAGCAGGAAGAGAGCGAGCGCCGCCAGAAGGAATTCGTCGAACGTTCGGCGCTGTTYATGGAAGCCCTCGACGTCGACGAGATGGTCGGCCAGGTGCTTGCCTCGGAAGGCTTCACCAGCGTCGAGGAAGTCGCCTATGTCGACTCCGGCGAAATCTCCTCCATCGATGGCTTCGACGAGGATACCGCGTCGGAAATCCAGACGCGCGCCCGCGAATATCTGGAGAAGATCGAGGCCGAGCACGACGAGAAGCGCAAGGCGCTCGGCGTCGAGGACGAGCTGCGCGAGGTCCCCGGCATCACCACCGCCATGATGGTGACGCTCGGCGAGGACGGCGTGAAGACGATCGAGGATTTCGCGGGCTACGCCGCCGACGATCTGATCGGCTGGAAGGAGCGCAAGGACGGCGAGACCAAGGTCTATCCGGGCGTTCTGGCCTCGCACGGCGTCTCGCGCGCCGACGCCGAGCAGATGGTGCTGGCCGCCCGCAGGAAGGCCGGCTGGATCTCGGAGGAAGAACTGGCCGCCGAGGACGCGGCTGCCGGCGAAACCGTCGGTGCGTGAG
>BFBZ01000824.1_pt1 | contig 24654 bp, 25 predicted proteins | sample 1888401 | NCBI WGS metagenome assembly BFBZ01 (sample SAMD00112614, study PRJDB3348) | symbiont metagenome | host: Chara braunii
CTCGCCAGAAGCATCACTGTTCTGGTCGAGCCAGAGCAGCTCCCCGTCCTGCGCTGACCAAAATCAATCGGTCATAATCACTGTGCAGCGGTACTTCTTGAGCATGACCGTGCCCATGCGAAGCAGGCCGGAGGAATTCATAACGATCGGATCGATGGTCTCGGAAACGACCAGCGTGTCGTCAGGCCCGAATTCGTCGATATTGAGCGCCGTCGCAGCCGTGCCAGTGTCGTATTGCTGCCCTTCCAAATTCACAAGGCGCATGCCCGACGCTTCAAGGCAGCTCTCCATCTTCCCAAGGAAGTATCGATGCTGGTTGGTAAACCGCGCTGCCTCCATTGGGTCCAGCTTGGACAAGGCTCTTCCGAAGAGCCTCTGGAAACGCCAGCTTTCGAGCGCGAGCTCTAGAAGTGCGTCTTCGGCCTTATTGCTCGAGCAGTTTGGATCCATTGGTTCTTCCGCGAGGCGAGATGGCTTTGGATATTCCGAATCCATATGGGCGTACCGTTATGCGAGAACTCTATGTGGTTAGGCAACTTCAGCAATGCCCAGGCGCAACCGATCAACAGGGCACGGCGACATGCGGAACTGTAAGCAAGAACCGCCGCCAGCGTCATGATCGGCTTTTGACCGACGGCTGCTTGGCATTGTTCCGTCCTGCTTCCACGCCGAGGCTCGTGAGGCCACGGGACCGTACTGGCAATTTATTAGGCCTCCATGCCATGCTTGGCCGCGAAGGCATGCCAATGGGGCGAACGTGGAATGGCTGCTGGCGGTTGCCGCGCTAGTCATTTGGCTGGCTTACAAGGGAAGAAGAAGCGGCAGGAAGACTACCACCAGACAGCAAACCGAGGATCCTCGGCGTCGGCAGTCCGCAAACCTCCGCCACCAGCTTCGCGCCGGCATCGTGAGATACCCATCCCATTGCGACCAATGGCCTGAGCGCCGGACCAAAGACCGAGCTGATCGAAGCATCATGGCCGGCCGGAACAGCATCACCGTGCACGGCCCCAGGCTTGCTAGCCCTTCCGGGAAGATCCTACAGCCCTTGTAGGGTCCGGCCGGTCCGCTTGCACGCCCGATAGAGGCCCACGACCCGATCGATGTTCTGCGTTGATGCTGAGACGGCTACGAAACCTTCGGTCTGCAACAGCTGTCCGACGAGGCGAACCTCGATCTCGTCCTCGCTCGGAAACTGTCCGTCCGGATCCAACCGGCCGAGGCTCGAGCCTTCCATTAGCATGGCGTCGACGTTCGCCGGCGGATTGCGTAACAGCTTCTCGCAGAGGGCGCCCTTCCGCCCATGAGCGCGGATGTCGCCGGAATAGAACAGCCGGCGGCGGCCGGCCTCGACCTGCATGGCATAGGCGTCATAGCCGCGGCAATGAGTTCATCGAAGAGGACGAAGTTGGCACGCCGGCCACGCGTGTTTATTTCGCGATCCAAACCATGCTTCTCGAAGGCTACACCTCCGAACTCATGGCCACCGTTGAACAGTATTGAAAAGTACTTGTCGATGAAGGCCTGCTGGAAGGCCCATCACGCCTGGCCCAGTGTCTGGCTGGAGGCTAGCGGTCCGCCATCCGTACCGGCGCGACTAGCGATCGAGCAGCCGCAGGCGGGCGCGAATACCGTCACTGATTGGGGCGACGACATTGTCGGGGAACCCGGCAGGTAGCGCGCCAAGGACGTTATCGAGCGCACGAGGCATCGCCACGGCGAGTTCTGCCAGAGCCGTCTCGACGACGGGCCTGCCGATACCCGCGCGCGCCGCCGTCTGCACGAAATGCCGCGGGGCGATCTCCCCGACGACGTAATGCCGGTTCTCACCAATCGCCATCGCGAGCTTGAGGCGGTTGCGCCGTATCTGCCCCGCATCGGCACTCGGCTGGGCTGAAATGACATCGTAAAGCGGCGTCATCCGGAAGCGCCCGCCGGGGGACAGGAACAGGCTGAAGTTCTTGGCATGGCCGTCGGTCGCGGCCAGCAGCCAGAACACAATGTTCGACTTCAGGAAGAGGACTTGATCGGCCTCCGGCTCGTCGCTCGCCCTGAGGAGGTCGAGAATGGCGGTCATCCCCGGCCCACCATCAGGCTCGTATTTGCGCGCGGGCGGGATGGCGAGCGCCTGACAGCAATCTTCCTGCGGCACGCGCAGGAGGCGGCCGTCGCGGGCCCAGAGACGGTCGAAGCGCTCAACGACGAGCGTCCGGCGTCCACCGAAGGTGGCCATTTCGACGGCGGCGCTGGGGAGGCCGAGGGCGGCGGTGAGCTTCAGGCAGAAGTACTCATTCTCGACGCTGTTCGACAGGTCGAGCCCGTTCGGAAGCTGCCCGATCTGCGGCTTCAGGATGTGGGTTGTGGCGGTCGTGCCGGTCGGTTTGAACCACCGGCCGTTCTGCCTCAGAAGAGCGGTCTTTTCCTGTGCGCCAGCAATGGAGATGCGAAACTCATCGTCGTCGCCGAGCCCCAGCGGCGCAGCCTGCAGATCGCCGAGCAGGCGGGCGATCTCCGCCTCGTCCACTTCATGACCGGTAACCGTTCCGGCTGGGCCGGGGTCTTGACCGCCCGGTAGAAACTGTAGCGCGCCGACGCAGTCGCGCCCGATGGCGCTGAGGAGGCTGTAGGCGTCGCTACCTTCGGCATGGACGCGCGCCGCCATCCGGTCGCGGATGTCCCTGTTGTCCGGCAGGAGGTTGTCGAAAACCGCCACCACCGGTGCGCCGATGTAGCGGTCTTCGCGCAGGGGCATGGACAGCGATACGGGTATCGCGTGTTCCCAGGCCAGCCAGTCCGGGTTGTACCGGAAGTCGATCGCGCCGCTCGATTCGCGGCGCAGAAGTCCGACCAGCCGTCCATTGAGAAACACGTGCAGCGGGACGTTTGTGCGCCGCCGCGGCATCAGAAGATATCCTCGATGGTGCTGGCGGAGGCTTTGGTCCGGGGGCGGATTACAAGCTCCAGCTCAAGAGCTGTCAGAACGTCGATGAGGGTGCGCAACTCCGTTCCTGGCTCGCCGTTCTCAAGGGCGGAGATGGTGGCCTGCCGTAGAGACGTGCGTTGCCCGAGAATGGTCTGGCTCAGGTTCAGGTCGCGTCGAAACCGCCGGAGGGCGGCGCCGATCTGGGAGGGTGTGCGGGCAATTTGCTCCTGCATCGGAGATCTCCTATCCTGGCCAATATACGCCAAAAGGTATCACTAGGCAATATACGCAATAGCGTATGGAGGATCCTTATACGCTATCGCGTTTGAACTGAATTTAATCGCTAACGCGTATATGACGACTGGGGAGCGGAAAACGGCCGAGGGAGCCGCGGGACCAAGTTCCCGGCCGCGCCGTCAGCCGCGACGCCATCGCCGCCTTGCGCAAGCAGGACTATGTCGCCTCGGGCCCGCGCAGCCTGCAGCCGGGGGCGCCCTACACCTATGTCACCACCGCGGCCTTCCTGAGCGACTTCGGTTTTGCCAGCCTGCGCGAGCTGCCCGACATGGACAAACTCGAAGAGGCGGGCCTGCTCAGCCGCAACAAGCTGCTCTCCGGCGATCCGCTCGCGGCCCTGACCGCAGATGGCGAAGACGATGACCCTAGCGCCCAGGCAGAGGATGCCGACGAGCCGCACGAATCCGGAACTCATCACGCCGCCACCGGGGAGGAAATCAGCTCTCGTCCTGCATGACGCCACAGGTGAAATTCCCACCAGGCACCATTCCAATGGAGAACAGCACGTCACCAGGGGCCCGATGATCAGCACTCCCCATGCCGCTGCCTCGCGTGCTGTTCGCGGCCTTGCGGGTTAGCTCCGCGACCAGGCTGTCAGCACGGCGCCTGTCGAGCCGCGGGTCGGCCGCCATTAAGATGGCCGTGCAAATGTGGCCCAGCACAGAGATCGCGTCCCGCTGCAAGTCCGACTCGGACGCGTCGAGTGTGAGCTCGAAGTTCCGTGTCCGCCGATCTCGCTCATCGGCATAGAGGCTCAGCCGGTGGTTTTGCTGGCTGACGCAGTTGCGGGCTCCCGGCAGCGTTCCGCTCCGGCAGACCAGCGCCGGCACAGGAGCAATAACGCGCATTCGCTCGATCTTGTCCTCAACTGCGGACACGAATTGCTCGACCGTCACTGCCTGCCGGGATTGCGCCGGCGGCGCGGCATGAACTGCGGACATCATCATCGCCATCATGGCGATCGCCGTCGGGAAGGCGTTGTGCATTTTCGCTCACTTGGTTGAGGCACAAACCTCCCGCAGTGCGCGAGACCTGTCCAGGGCTATCCAACCACAGCGATTAGCCGTCCCCAGATCTGACAGTGTCCCCGCGACCCTCTGATGCGTGACCAGGGCAATATCTCGGACAATCGATACTGCCCGATGCCCTTCCTTTGGTTTCCGGTTCCGGAGGCATTTATGGCAAAGCGGCCGTCCTTGAGTTCCTCGAAAGCCGCGGGCCGAGCGGATCTGGACGAGCATCTCAGGCGGCGCGTTTCGATCTTGCTCGAACAACTCGAGGTTGGCTATCATCGAGCGGAAGACGAATAATTGGTCGTCCAGACCAATCGCCCGCGCCGGCTGGCGCGCACGGGGGCATGCAATGGATTATGCGAAGTTACTGGGTACCCTATTCGTCAGTGCCTTATTTGCTGCATGCGCGCCAATAGAACGCCGGGCGGACATCTCGTCATCCGTTCAGCCTGGCGCACGCCAGATGGCCGGTCCAGGCGATACCGTCGTCGACATCAATCTTAGTCGTCCCTTGCCCAATGCTTTCGGGGGCGCTGATATTTTCGGACGCCGAACGAATGCCGGCCGCGTCATCGTTCGCTACGTGGGCATGCAGAATGGCAATGCGGCATTCCATCGCGCGGAGATCACCAGGGAAACAAACGCGACGACGATGACGGAGACACCCCTGTTTCTGCCATCGTCATCCAGAACCAACATGAGCGGTTCTGTCGGCAATATCCCAGTTTCTGCAACGGCAACCACCACTGGTTATATGGTCGTGCCGCCCCGTGGCTCGCAAAGCCAAGCCTATCAAGGGCCGGCGTTCATACTGAACGCGCCAATCGGAGGCTCGTTGCGCGTCGAAGGGCGCACGTTGACGATCCTTCGCGCCGAAGGGCAGAATATCGAATATTCGATTCAATAGGTTTCGCGGCATCAATTAGACGGGCGCGATACGCGGCCCAGATCGCGTCGGCCTGATAGATCGCGATACGTACTTGGCCCACGCCGCAACAGGGGACCAAGTGCCAAATTCGTCCACCCGCGCGGCGCTGAGCGACAAACGCTGAATGATGATCAGTTCCGGCTTGGCCACACGATTTTGCGATATGCGGGATCGGGGGCCATGCGATCTCCCCATATGTTCGCTAGATATTCGCTATCGGCAAGAATAATTGCGTCGAGTTGTGCATATTCAGATATCCGCGAAGGGTCGCTACGCACGCGGCCAATATTCCGCTGATCGATCTTGGTCGCGAACGTCACCACGGTGCTTCCAGCACGTTCTATTTCGAATGAGTTGAACATCACAATCGATCCATCGGGAAGCCGCGAAGTGGTATTTCGCCTGTATCCAAAGCCATTGCTCCTCAGCTGCGCCCGGATATCGGCAAGCCTGGTCCGATTGAAAAAGATACCTGGAAAGTCGGTGTAGGTGCCGCCCTGTCCCCCACCCCAGTTCGACTCTATGTAGACAATGCGGCCACTGTCAGCGATCGATGTGATTGAGAGTTCATTGCGGTCAGGCGAGATCCACTTCTGAGTTACGAACGGTCCCATTCGATTTTGAGCGACCGGCGGCGACCCCAGAACCGACGTAGTAGAAATATTCGCGCCAACACGAATTCCTGATAGCGACTGAGCATGCGCCGAGCTGGAAAATGCAATTGCGGCGATGAACAGTAACACCTTCATTTTAGTCATCGACTGTTGTCCGGCTTCCCAAGCTGCCTGATCCGCGCGTGTTCCTCATCGTCACGATCGCGAAAGAACCTCGCGAGGCAATCATTATTTCCATGCACACGCAAGTCTTGCATCAGCGCATGCTGCGCGACGCCACGAGATCGGCGCGGCGACGGCCGCCAACCGCGATGAGTCCGAAGACTAGCCAACTCGTGGCTGTGACCCTAGCTTCTCGGCTATCGTTAGGAGAAGCAGTTGGACTTCGAGGATCACCGCTCTCGAACCGCCCGCCAAGCGCGTCGGCAAATCCAATGGACCGATGGAGCACCATCTCTATGAGGGTGCCGTCATGGTCTCCTATGCGATGCACTTGCTGCGGACCACAGCAGCAACGACGGTTCGCATTAATCCCGATGGCAAGCACCGCAAGAAGTTCGACTTCACGAGCTGGCTTGGGCGCCGGGGCTTCGCGATGACCACGTCGATCGGCTCGACGGCCTACGGCGGCACATACGTCGATGGCCAAGGACGCAACATCATCGTCAACCCCAAGTCAGGCCTTGGTGACGTTGTCGCGCAGGCCAGAAACCTGACCATCTCCACAGCCGGCCAGTCGGACGGCTCTCTTTACAACCGCGGCTGAGGGCGAGCGTCTCGTTGAGCTATAAAAAGCTTCCAGAGCTCGGTGTGTCGATAGATGACGGAAGACGAATCTACAGGAAATGGAGAAGGGCCGGCCTCGATCGAGCCTTGTGGGCGGAGCCACCTATATTGCGTCCAACTGGTATCCGGAGAACTGGTTGGCGACTCAGTCGGATTTCCGAATTTTTTCGTTAAAGCTTCAACAGCACCTGGAAAGTGCCCATTGGGAAACACTAATGAAATCGAGGCGAGCCGATATTCGCTGTTCGCGGACTCGCGAGTTAAAAGAAAGGTTGCTTTCGCCGGTGTGACGTCAATTATTATCGGAATAGACGTTGGCGGGTTGAGGCTGAAATCGACATATGTGCAATATGTTATATTGTCTTTGTACATTAATATTCGCGAAGTGTGCTGCAACTCTGGGACCCTGGCAACGTCAGCGGCGTTGTTGACACAAGCCAACCTGCCGATCCCGTCCGGAGGCGGGAGCTTCTCTAACTGTGCTTGCGACATGCCCGGGCTGATGCCTCTGAACGGAAATACGTTCTCATTCTGCGCAAAGCCGGTGGTGAACGCTGGGATTAAAAAAGCGATCGTGACGAGCCCGAGTTTTGTTTGTTTATGCACGTAGAGACCTCACGCTTCCATGCCGCGGGCAATACGGTATCAGCCCGAGGACGCCCGAGCACCATCAATAGTGGTGAAAGGCTAGCCCCTCCACGCCACGCCGGCTGTCGCGCGACGCCGAGGTCGCCAAGGCCATGGACTAAATGCTCAAGCGCTGGCCGGCCTTCGTCCGCTTCCTTGACGATGGCCGCATCTGCATGACCAACAATGCCGCTGAGCGGGCGCTGCGCGGTATCGCTCGGCGACCAGCGCGCAATCGTCGATAACGTCGACCAGCAGGTGGCCCCCACCCCGACCCGCAGGCGTCAGCTCCCTGACGAGACGTCAAAGGCTGGGACCATGATAGATTTGCTTTCGTCGAAGCCGCCGCCGCGTCAAAACTGATCTGGCGGCGCCGTCCGCCGGCAGAGTGACAACCGGCCGAGCGGGGCGCCAGGCTGATTGCTCCCTCGCACCCCCCGCAAGGCTGGAGCCAACTGCTGTCTCGTGGAGATAATCGACAACCCGGTTGATCAGAGACGCGGCCGAACCCGCATGCCGTCGCCAGTCCACCCGGATCGTCATCGTCCTTTTGTTCGTCGAAACCCGTAGGCCTGGCTCATCAAATAATACCTGGTCCATGACGGCTCTCCCACGCTTGGCTTTTGATGCTGCGCCCGGATTATTGCAGACACTCAGCGCCGGCCGTTCGCGGGCTCGGGGGGTCTACCTTTGAACTTCAGGCTGGAACCATGGTTCCGTCGCGCCGAGGCCGGTGCAGCAATGAGACAGTCCCGTTGTCTTCCCTACAGTCGGTAAGACGGGCAATATAACCTAACGATCCAAGGACCGCTGATCACAGTTGCTGGCTTCCAGCGTCGGAGGCACTCAATGGCAAAGGCCAAGCCGATAGGTTCCCCGGAAGTCCTCGAATTTGTCGCGCGACACGTCGCCCGGTTTCCCCGCGGCGTCATCGCGCAATCGCTGGCCGACTGGGAAAAGGCCGTCGCTGCCGAGCGCAACCTCTTGCAGAACCGGGCGCCCGGACGACCGACAGCTCCAAAGTCAGGTCATAACCAGGATAGCCCAAGGCGCATCGCCAAAATCCTCGCGCGCCGAATCCGCGAGAGCTCGCAGGACGAATAGGCGCAGGGCTCGCGCGCTAGAAGGGCGGATCTTCCGTCCTTGAAATCTTCACGGGACCGGAGTCGTCTGAATCTCTTCCGACAACCATCAGGATCACGCCGAAAACTGTTGCTGCGACCGCTACCCACAGCAGCATGGGATTGTAGGGCGTGACGCCAGCAAAACTCGACACCCCGGCAACCAGGCCACAAGGCCCTGACGACGAGTACAAACACTCCAGCGGAGGCCTGCCACGCACGCCGACAATCTTCCCGATTTCGTCATAGAACGCGTACCACCAAATGAACGCTCCCACCGTACCGGTGATGCCGAGCGCCGTCGCCAGCGCGCCGAGGGTCCCGATTTTCATGCCGCATCTCCCGCCACAAAAAGCCGCGCGCCAAGCCGTCCCATGGATCAGCCGGCGGCTAATGCCGATGCAACCGACGGCATGACGGTCAGAACCTTCCCGGATGTCAGCAGCACGATCAGCCCGCGCTCGGCGCCGGTCAGGTCGAGATAGGTCCGAACCTGCGCCCGATAATGCTCGATGGTCTCGCCGCTCGGGTCGACATCGCTTTTCCAGTCGACGACCACTCGCGGCTTACCGTCTGCTCCAAGGCTGGTCGCATCGGCAATCCCGGCAGTTGCTTGCTCCAGGCCATCTGCGACCATGGAGGCATAGACAGGCAGTTCCGGCGTCAGGGTCGGGCGAAGCTCAACGATCTCCGGCAAAAGCAATGTCCGCGACACGCACGCCGCAAGCTCAACCGGCGAAAGCCCCTGGGCCGGGTCATCGACGGCGGGCTGTCCGAACGCACCAATGAGCAAGCGCGCACGTTCTGTCAGTGACGTCGGCTCATCCGCGGTCTCGCCGGTCAGCACCTCCTCGAGGAGCTTGTGAAGGATGAGGCCGCGCGCCCGGCCGCCTTGGATCGACACGGTCGGATCGACACTCGGCTGGTCGGCATCAACCCCTGAGAAAATCGCCACCGCTTCGGGCTGGAGGACGGGACTGGCGCTGCCTTCGTCGCGGCTTGGCGCAAGCCAGGTCAGATGAACCTGGCGGTCGACAATAGCGGCTGCCTCCTCGGCGAAGATCTCGCGCGTCTGAGCATTTTGCGCGACGGCCGACGCGGCGCTCCGGTCGAGCGGCAAATGCGACAAGTTAAGCGCCGCGAGATCGGCAAGCGAGAGATCGAGCAGCGAGATCCAAGCTGACTTCGACGGTGCTGCATCGAGCCGCGGCAAAACCAGCAACTCGCGCGCCCGGGTGGCGGCGACATACCAAAGCCGGATCCGCTCCCGATCGAGCTCGGCCTTCTCGGCGTCGCGCGCTTCGTCATAGCCAACTGGCCGGACACCGAACACCGGGCAATAGAAGGTGTTGCTGTCGCGATCGGTCACCGCGCTCTCCGGCGCCATAATGCCCGTCATCGTGTTGACCGGCACGACGATCGGCCACTCCAAACCCTTGGACGCGTGCATGGTGTAGAGTGCAACGGCTTCTTCCTGCGCATCGGGCCGTCCCTCGACCGCGCGCGCTTCGTCGGTCCAGGCAGCCGTCATCGTCTCGGCAAACGCGCGCAAGCCGCGCACCGCATAGGCCGTCGTCAGGCTCAGATAAAGATCGACATTGGCCAGAGCCCGCTCGGCCTGGCCCTTATGGCGTTCCAACAAGATCGGTCGAACGCGCAAGACATCGACCGCCTGGGATAGAAGGTCATGCGGCGTGGTGCTGCCCGCTCGGCGATAGAGCTCCTGGAGCTTTTCGATCACGGCCCGCGCCAGGGGATGGCGGATAAGACTGGCATCCACCCCAATGTCGAGCCGCGGGATCGCCTCCGGCCGGTCATCAGATCGCGGTAAGGCCCAGACGATGTCGAGGAGCTCTTCCTCGGTCAGCCCGACGAGAGGACCGCGCAGCAATGCACCGAGCGCCAGCGTATCGCGGCGGTCGGCCAGCACGCGTGTCAGAGCGATGAGGTCCTGGATCTCCTGACGGCGAAACAGCCCCTTGCCGGCTTGGGTCGCCACGGGAATTCCGTGACGCTCGAGCGCCTCCTCATACCGCCAGAGATCGCTACCGGTCGGAGCGAGGAGGGCGATATCGCCGGGCCGGCAGACGCGGCTGGCACCAGTGCGCCGATCGACGATCAATTGGCTGCCGATCACCCGCGCGCACAGCTCGGCAACGGCCTCGGCTTCCGCATCACGCTGCCGCTCCGCGCTGGCCTTGCCGGTCTCGTCGGCAACGGCGACGTCGAGAGCGGCAACACACAGTTCCTCACCGCGGTCGGGATGGAAGGGGACAAGCGCCGTGAAGCCAGGCTGGCCGTCGCTCGACAACACAGCCTCGAAACGCTCGTTCACATAGGTGAGGATCGGAGCGCAGGACCGGAAGTTGGTCGAAATTGACAGCACGCTTCCCGGGTCCTGCGCGAGAAAGGCCTCGCGCGCCCGCACATAGGCGCTGACGTCGGCGCCGCGGAACCGATAGATCGCTTGTTTGGGATCGCCGACCAGGAACAGTCCGCCTGGTCGGATGCCGAATGTGGACCAGTCGCTGGCCCCGTCCGCCGGCGGCTCGCCGCACAGACGCCAAAAGATCTCCGTCTGCAGCGGATCGGTATCCTGGAACTCGTCGACCAGAACATGGGCAAAACGCGCCGCGAGCGACCGCCTGACAGCGTTATGATCGCGCAACAGATCACGCGCGGCGAAGATCAGGTCGTCGAAATCGAGCAAGGCCGACGAACGCTTGTAGTCGCGGAACCGCTGCAGCACCGACTGCACCTGGCCGATCAGGTCGGACAGGACACGGCCGGCGACATTCTGGAGCATCGCATGCCAGGCCTCGCAGCTCGCCTCATAGTGCTGTCCCGCCGAAATGTTCAGCCGTTCGCCATCGGCCTTCGCCAAGCCTTCACGCTTGGCTGCTTCCGCCCATTTGCCCTTCTTTTTGTAGACCAGGAAAGAACCGCTTTTGGTGCAGAGATCACCATGCGGCTCCGCCACCAGCATGCGGACGAGCCCGGCCGGCGTTGAGATCGCCGGGCCACTGTCGATCTCACGGGCCATCGTCTCGAAGTGACCGGCGATCGCCGCGGTCTCTGCCTCGATCGCCGGCGCCGTCCGCATGAATTCCGCAAAGGCCGCGGCCGCGCCCTTGAAGGCCTGGATGTGCGGTGCAAGCGGCGATACCGCCGGCGCCGACACCGTCCGCCGGCTCCGGAGATTGCCGACGATCTTATGGATGAGCGCGACCGTGTCGCCTGGATCCTGCAACACCATCTCGGCGATGATACCGCCGTCGGTGGTGGAGAGCTGTTCCCGCAGCCAGGTCTCGACGATCTCGACGAAGGCGAGCTCTCCCTGATTGCGGTCCATGACGGCCGCGCCGGGATCGATATTGGCCTCGACCGGATAGGGCTTGATGAGCCGCTGGCAAAAGCCGTGGATCGTCGAGCAAACAATTTCGTCGAACGATGCCATCGCCGCGGCGAGGTGGACCTTCTGGTCATCCGACAGGCCGTCAGGCAGCGCCACGCGCAGTTCCGGCGCGATACGTCCCCCGGCAAGTTCGCTGACGAACTCCCGCACCCGGATCAGCAGCTCGCTGGCCGCGAGTTCGGTGAAGGTCACCGCCGCGATCGCCTTTGGGGGAATGCCGTCGGCCAACATCAGCGCGATGCGGCCGGCCATGACCGCCGTCTTGCCGGAGCCAGCGCCGGCTTCGATCAGAAGGGAGCGATCATGGGCCTTGATCGCCTCTCGACGCGCCGCGTCGTCACCAAGGACCTTCGCCATGACGTTCATCACTCGGCCTCCCAGACCAGTGCGGTATCGCCGAACCGTTCGGCCGCGGCCACGGCCTTGCGTTTGGAATAGGTCGCGCCGGCATTCGCCGGCAGGGCGAACGCCAGATCGTCAAAGGCGCCGCCCGCGTCGGGCCCGATCAGTGCGTTGCCCGCCGCAAGGTTCGAGCGCGCCACCTGCAGGTACCCGGCGATCTCGGTCAGAGTCGCCTCGGGATCTTCGAGCTGCAGGTCGACCTGGTCGCGCGGATAAAGCAGTGAAGCACTGATCGAAATGCCCGCGCCAAGGAGCGCCCGCACCGTGAAGGCGTAGAGGCAGCGTTGCAGCTCGCGACCGCCATCAAGCCGAATGTTGTTCTTCGGCCGCCGGCCGGTCTTGTAGTCCCGGACAAGCACGCGCCGGCCATCGCCGGAGATGTCGAGACGATCGATATATCCCTTGATCCGGAAACCCGCGCCGGGGATCTCAACTGGCGCCGTGGCATCCCATGGCGGTTCTGCTGCCGACTTGGCGGTCGCGCCACCGAAGGGCACCTCGCCATAGGCTCTTGCGCCAGGCAGATGTTCGTCGCCATGGCTGAGCGCCCGGCTTGCGAGCACGCGCACGTCGTCGAGAGTCCGTCGCCAGATGATCTGCGGCGGCACGGCCCGTTCGCTCTCCCAGAAGCTCGCCGTTTCGCCTGCGGCTTCATCCACGGCTTCGGCGATCTGATCGGCATTCGCTTGGGCGAGCCCGCCTGAGGCCTCGAGCTTCCGAAGGGCACTATCCAAGGTCAAATGGACGAGATCGCCCATGCCGAGGGCATCAAGCACAAGCGGGTCGGTCCCGCTCTCGGGCACCCGCCAATGCATCCCATAGGTCCAGACGAAGCCGAGCGGATTGCGCAGCAGCGCCTTCAACGAACTTGCCGACTGGGTTCGGTCAAGGATCGCCAGCACAAGCGGATGGTCGGCCCGCACCAGCCCATCATGGGCGGTCAGCTCCTTGCGGTGCCAGTTCCGCCAACAGGTGATGGCGCCGACGGCTTGCGCGTCACGGGCAAAGTCCTGCGGCCGCGCCAGCAGCCGATCGGTCTCGCTGAAGGCGTGGGTCGGCACCGCGTTGCGCGGAATGTAGACCTCATCGGCATGGCCTGAGAGCAGCGAGCTGCGCCCCAGCAATCGACCCTCGCCGTCGCGGCGCGATCGGGAGACGACGACCTGATGCGTGGTCGTCGCCAGGATGGTCTCGAAGTCCCGCCGATCGGCTTCACTCGCCGGCAACGGATCGAGCTCGCCGGTCGGGATGATATGGTCGGCGATCAGCCGGTCTTCCGACAAACCTCGGGGCCAGCGCGACGAGTTCAAACCGATCAGCCGCACGAACTTGCGCGGCGATGCGGCAAGCGCACTCGCCGGCATCCAGGCGACCGACACACAGGCCTCAAGCCCGTCATCCTGCTTCAATGTCTCCAGGATTGCGTCGAGAGAACCGGCCGGGCCCGCCATCAGGGCCTTTCGCCAGATGGCGCGTGCCCGTCCGCTCAGAAAGGCCTCGCCGATATCCGCGGCAGCGGCCAGACCTTCGCCCAGCTGGTCCACGATCGCGGCCAAGGTCGCGCCGTGGTCCTTGCCATCCGGCCAGTCCTCCGGCGTGAGCCGATCGATGAGACGTTTCCAGGCTTGCATCGAGGCCAATGGCGCATCAGTCGGCAGCACGCGCAGCCAACCATCGGGCAGCTCCTGAAACGGCCCCGATACCGCGCCGCAGAGCCGCGCCAGACGACGCATGCGCGTCTGCGACAATCCTCGGATCAAGATGTCCGCGAGAGCAGCAGCCGTTTGTCCGTCCCGGGTGGTGGTGACCTTGACGCCGTGGACGAAGTGCAGGTCGATGTCGGTATCGGCGCGCAATGCAATGAAGTGGTCGTCGTAATCAGCGGGAGAGGCCGCCACGATCGCGATATCAGCCGGTTCCGCCTGGCCCGACGCCAGGAGGCCACGCGCCCAGCGCAGTGCCTCCACCGCTTCATGATATCCCGTTGCCGCGCTGACGGCGCTGACCGCCGGCGCCTGGCGCTCCGCCCGATCGACGGTGATGCCAGTTCCATCCAGCCAAGCCGGCACGGGTCGGGGACCAGCGTTCCAACGCACCGGGGTGTGATCTGTCAGAGATCTCAACAATGGCCGCCAGCAGGGCGACAGCTCGGTAATGCCGACGATCTCGACAGGCCCGAGGATCGCCGCGGCATGGTCAAGCCGCTGACTGGCAAGTGCCACCAGATCCACCGGCCGCATCATCCCCGCCGGCAACTGCCTGAGGACTGCAGTTTCAAGGCGCGCGATCGAGTCGAGCCGTGGATGTTCGGCCGCCCGCGCCGCCAGGTCGATCCCGGCACGCCATGCCTTATGAAGCGTGTCGGCCGCCGCGTCGACCATACCTGGCAGCAGCTTGATGCTCTCCAGCTCGCCGAGCGCGATGACGGGCAAGACCGCCTGGATCGCGGAGCGCAAGGCTTCGGTGTCGATCGAGCGCGCGAAGCCGCCCGCCAGGCGCACCGCGACTTGTTCGAACGCCATGATCTGCAGACCATGCCGGCGATTGCGCGCGGCATCCAAGCGCAGTTCGCGCATCGCCAGTCGGCCATGAGCGACGACGGTCCGCCTGGTAGACTGGGTCATCGTTGATCACTCCGATTGAAGTCGCTTTGTCCGGCGGATCCGGTAGGCCGATAAATTCATACGGAAAAAGGACCACGGTGCCGATCGGCGCCCGCGCGGCTTCAAGATCCGACTGGACCGGTTAAGTCACATCACAGGCGCGCCTGGATGACGACGTCGCGGGAGTTCGCGATCCCCACTATTCTTGAGTTTTCCCAAGCGGAACTTGCCTGCGTCACAGCGGGGTTGACGCCAGCTCGGGACATGCCGGCGGCTCAGGGATCCGCTTAGGGTGGGGGAGGAGGTATCGAACCCGCCTCGTCATCTCGGCGGTCATCGTGATCCCCCGTCCATTCGCCTTGGATAACTTCCATGGTGACGTCATGACCTCGCTCCGGCACACGGGGCCTCATCATGGTCTCCCAGACGATCTCATCGAGCAGATCGTCGAGAACCGCCGGGCTCTCGACAGTGACGGCGCGCCCCCAGGTCACAAGATGCCAGGCAAGCTCTCTGAAGCCGCCGGCGGTGAAGGAAACCCGGACCGAACCGTCTTCGAGGCTCTCCATCCTCTGATCCGGGTGAAACACGATGCGACCAACGTCCGGTCCAACCTCGGCCGAGAACAACAGGGAAATCGGTTCCGGCGGTTCCTTGAAGATCCCGACTGATTGGGCAGCATAGGCCTGGAGATCAAAATCGGCCGGCCGCTGGCTTAGTCGCTCGTCAATCTCGATGCTCTCGATCCGATCGAGCCGCCATTGAACCGGCGATGACTTTCCGACCACCGGTCCAACAAGGAAATAGGACCGACCAAACAGGATGCCGTAGGGGTCAACCGCGCGCTCCTCAACCTTGCCGTTGCGCCCATAGACCATCCGCACAGTCCGACCCATCAAGATGGCCTTTCGGATCGTCTGCAAGTGGCCAGATGAATATCGAGCCCTTGGACCAGGCGACGCGGCCAAGGTCTCTGCGGTCATCAAGGCTTCAACATCGGTATCCAGCCTGGCTGTTTTTTGGCTGTGCTGCGCCGCCCGCAGCTTCCGAGATAAACTCGACAGCTGACTGGCTCGGTCGAGTGCTCCTTCGAGTTTCAGCCGCCCCGCTGCTTGGCCGAGCTCCGCCAGCTCCTCGGCCGTTATCGAGACCGTCATCCGATCGAGCCCGCGGGGAATCCGAAATCGATACTTTCTGCCGTCGCGAACCACGTCGACATCAGGAAAAACTCCCCTGATGACGTCAATCCAGCGTTCCGCCGTCCGCCGGTTGACGCCGAACTCGGTCGCGACCTCGTCAATCGTCATCCCTTCAGCATTCTCAGCAAGGCGACGGGCAAGTTCGATACCCGTCCTAACCGCTTCCATTCGCATGGCTCTCCCCTTGCGTTCGAAACTGGCTTCTACCCGAGGTCTACGACAACATCGGTCGTAGCAGAATCTGAGGTCGCGTTCCGCGAGCGCCGACCGAATCTGACGTAGGTGTGGACCAGAACTTTAAGGCGGGCTTCCCGAGCCATACTCGCCGGGGACGCGAACGATATCGAGGACAAGGAAATTATGGCCGACCGCTTCCCTCCTGGTGTTGCCGACAAGCTTAAGTATTACGTCTACCGCCTCATCGATCCCCGCAATGGCGAGACATTCTATGTCGGCAAAGGAACTGGCGAGCGCGTGTTCCAGCACGCGAGAGGAGCACTCCCACCAGCCGGAGAGAGCGACAGCAGCGAGCCCCAGTCGACCAAGGTGCGACGGATCAATGCCATCATCGGCTCCGGCTTCCAGGTCGCGCACATCATTCATCGCCACGGAATGGATGAGAAAACGGCCTACGAAGTCGAAGGAGCTGTGATCGACGCCTATCCAGGGCTCGCCAATCTCGTTTCAGGTCATGACGCAGACGATCGGGGCGTCACCCACGCCAACGAGATCGTCAATCGATATGCAGCCAAGCCGCTTGTTCCCCAGCATCGATTGATCCTGATCAGCGTGCGAGCCAGCCTCATCGAGGGCCGGAACCTGTACGACGCAACGCGGCTCGCCTGGCGGATCAACGAGACGAACGCCAAGACCGCAGAATACGTCCTCGCACACAACAACGGCTTGGTCATTGGCGTCTTCAAGCCCCATAAATGGCTTCCCGCAACTCGACATTATTTCCCCGATCACGTCCCCGAAGCTACTTCGAACCGGTGGGGCTTCATCGGCGAAGAAGCGCCAGACGAGATCAAGCGCCTCTATGAGAACCGGCAGATCACTGAGGATATCCGAAAGAAGGGTGCTCAGAACCCCATCCAATACGTCGACGCGGTCTAGGTTAGCGCTGTGCGCCGGATCCCCAGTTGCGGACCATGACCCTCATCACCGATTGAAACAGCAGATCCAAATCCGGAGCCGCACTATGGCGCGCAATCGCGATAACATTCCCAATCTCACTTTCGACAGACCATGGAAGTGGCTTCTTCTCCCGGGACTTCTGATTCAGTGGTCCATCTACATGTTTCCAAACGGGCCGTTCTCCAAAGTCGTGGCGAATACGAGGCAAGCTAGAAGCCCATTCATGACCTACGTCTTTAGCGGCATGTTCTATCTAGTCTTGGCTAGCATCCTCTTTATGTTGATTGCCAAGCCGAATTAAAACGCGACTCAAGCACTAGGCGCCTGAGCATGCGAGCATGCAGAGGGAGTGGGAATTCGTACGAATGGCAAAGCGCATCCGAAGCTATCGCACGTCTGACCGAGAATTCGAATGGGTCAAAAAATACTGGCACAACCGATCTGTCAAAACGCACAAGGCAAGGCTAGCAGACGCTGATGAAAAGCGTCGCTCTGAGCGAGATTCGACGAAATACCGAGCAAAGCGAGACGCAGAAGACCGGCGTAAAGAACAAGTCCGCGCCCGATTGCAGGCTGCCGGAATCGACGCCGACTACGCCGATCATGCAATTCGGATCATGGATTCCAATGGCTATTCGCTCAGCCAGATCGGGACAAAGGTTGCACCTCTGCTGCGAGAGCACATCGCTCGTCACAGGTTATCAATGCTGCAAGCCGCGCGGCGAAGGGCCGACGTTGAGGCGGCCCGGTCGGAACTCCCCGCCATCCGCGAACGTCTCGAGGGTGCGTTCAATTCATCCTACGCGGCCCTATCCGCCGAAATAGACGACCTTGATCAACAGGTGAAAGATGTCCTTTCGGACGAGACGGCCAGCGCAGGTGAATTACGGCGGCGTATCGTCCAGCTGGAAACTGCAAACCTCCATGTCCGACAAAAGCGCGTGTTGCCAAGTGCAGTGCGGTCCTTCTTCGCGGCAGTGGCAAGCCTATTTGGAAGTTTTGTCCTCCTATCAGTCCTGTTAGGCCTGCTCAGACCCTACCCTCTGGCTATTATGATCCTAATGCTGGCTTTAGTAGGAGGCTCGATCTATTTCTCGCGCCGAACCTTCGTTCGGGCCAGAAGACCCGAATTGGACCTCACGCACATCAATTGGTCCATGCTGACCGAAGGCTCGGCGGATCCTAAGGACGTTGCGATTTGGCGCGAGAGCGACGTAACACCGTCCTGGGACACGCTATCGCTGGAATGGTCCTCCCGGCCTCTCCCTGCGGAATTCCAGGCTTCAGTCCAAGCGACGAACCGCATGTTGCGCACCGTCTATGGCCGGCCAAAATGGGCCCGCAAGCAGGTACAGGCGGACCTTGCTGCCGAAGAGCGGGTCTCGCAAACCGAGCTCAGTTCCGGGGATCTGATCACGGCAGATGAGCCGCGCCGATGAACTACTATGAGAGCGTCGTCATGGACTATCTCAGGGCGGATCGGGCGATCTTCATCAACACCGAGTGTTGTGTCCAACTTAATCAGGCAGATAACCCTGACATGAGCGGACCGCATTGGTATTGTGACGCTGTTGCAGCGGATTTCCGCACCCAAACGATTTATCTTTGCGAAATCTCGTACAGCAATCAGCTATCCGACCTGACAAAGCGTCTGAAAGGCTGGCATGAAAACTGGCATATGGTCCGGGCGGCTCTGACGCGGGATAGCTATCTGCCGAAGGACTGGCCTGTTCGGCCATGGCTCTTTGTCCCGGAGGCCAGCATCCCACTTCTCTTGCGGCGCTTCGAACAATTCGCCGGGTCCGCAGTCGCCCTGCATTTCCTCCCCCGCATCACGCCGTTGGAGCTGGTGCAGCCCTGGCGTTATCGATCCTGGAACCGGATCGGCGAGGCGGCCAAGTCACCGATCATCCCAGAAGCAATGCAGGCCTGACAGGAGTTACCCAAAGTCGGGGGAAAAGCTCGTCGATCATTCATTCCTGCCTTTCGCATTGCGTTAGCCCGAGCGTGCTCTGGGTCTCGTCCACAACATATGCATGCCCATGACCGGCCGCGCGGCAGATTCAAGTGCAAGAAAATTCCACTTTCCTTAGCGGTCGTGAGCGATACAGCGGAGTCGGTGATACGGAGCACCTTGATGGGTTCCGAATAGGGCGAAAGGTTGCCTAATACTTTTGTCACGGTGCCACTTCCACCTTGATCAAAGGCAGTCGTCACCACGACCCGCTCACTGAGCAACGCAGGGGCTCCGATCCCCATCAATTGCACGTGAATTTGGTAGACCGTGCAGCGATAGCTCTCGGCTAAGGCCGGGCTACTGATCCCTGCTGCAACGGCGGCGAGGACTGCTCTTAGTTTCAAAGTAGAATTCCTCCGCTGAATTGGACGTTGACCATAGCTCTATCGCGAACTACCCGTCGACGTCTCCAACCATTGAGAAGCGGGAGGAGGCAACAACGACTCCTCCTTCGCAACGATCTTGAAGGGCACGCCCTTCTCCTTCAGCTGATCGAGCAATGGTAGAATCATCACAGCGAGAGCTCGAACGGCTTCGCTTTTCGGGTCGGCCGGCGGCTGGCTTCCAAACTTTCGGCCCGTCTGACTGCTAACCTTCTTGTCACGCAGGATGCGCCGAGCAATATCCCAGACTTTGCGATCGGTTACCGGTTCACTGCAATCGAGCGCGACACTGCCGGTCGGCTCCGTCGTTGCCAGAACGTAGCTGGGTCCAGAGAGGGTTGCGACACGCCGGACAAAAGCGCGGCGCACGGATCCAGAATGGAGATTGATGCCGCGCGCGATCTCCTCGAGATCATTCTTGAAATACTTCGACCGCAAAACGCCGACCATTGCCGTTTCCCGGACTGCCGGCGACACCTGCGGACTGCGCTCCATCCGCCGTAAAAGACGATAAGATGCCTCGTCGTTCGGGAACAGTCGCGCCAGCACGCTGACGACGGACCGCACGACCTTGGGGTCGGAAAAGTTCTTGGCCATTGTGTGCAGCAGAAAATCAGAATGCTCGTGCCGCGTCTCAAATACGCGGCTCATGAAAAACAAAATGTTGTTCCGCAAAACCGCATCCGAGGAGGCGTCAAAGATCGCCTTTGCAATCTCGGCCGCGCGATGGCGATTGGGGACTTCGGGCCTGAGACTGGCATCGACCCAATTGATCGTGTCTGCCCAGTAGGCGCGACGCCGCCTGAGATATTCCGACTGCCAGTCGGGATGATCGGCAAAGAGACGCTTGCGGCGAACGGTTTCGGCAAAGATCGACCCCTCGACGTGGGCGCCCTCAAGAACCGTCGTATCGTCGAAGTTGACTGCGAAGCCATAGGCGCCCCTTAAATCAGCGCCGGTGAAATCATACCCTCTGAGATCGCAGCCTTCGAGGCAAACGCCGGCGAGATGAGCGTGCTGCAGGTCGCGCTGCGGATCCAGTCCGGCAGCGGCGACCTGCTCAGTGAACGGCGCTTCGCCTGCCTCACTCAGCCCGCACAATGCCTCCAGCACCTGGTCATTCAGCACGTCCTCAAGAAAGGGACTATCTCTCATCCGTGGACGCCTCCGGCTCTGCCTCGGATTCGCAAAGCACAAGTACCCCGCGGTATCCCTCCTCGCGCGGTCCATTCAATGCCTTTGCCAAGACAACGGCGGCGAGACGCTCCTGATTCACGTTGAAGCGCTCGAAGAATTTGCCAACAGGCTTGATGACAAGGTCCTTTTGCTTCGCGGTAATCCGCGTCGTCGAACCAAGACGGTTGGACCCGGTAATCGGCACAGTATCGCAGAGGGCGTCGCCGGTGAGGTAGCTATTCGAGAGCGGCCCATCCTCAGGCTCCGTGACAAGCCACCGGCCGCCAGGAATCGCCCTCACAGGATAATGATGTTCCTTGGTCGTGGTCGTTGTAGTCGACGTCTGCGAAACCGCCATCGTGCCTTTCGCAGCGCCGCCGACGATTGGAACCAACGACGTGTCGATCGACGCCTTACCCTTTACCTCAGCTTCGGTCTTGCGCTGATCTTTCTCGACCGTGGTCGATGTTTTCGCCTTCGCCACCGGTTCGCCAAATCGCAGACCAGGCGCAAAGTCCAAGCCGTCGAGCTCAACCTCAATCGTCGCCTTCTTGATCGCCACTGACGCGGTGAACCCGTCGCCTTCCATCTCCGCTGAAAACGCACGAAGGTCCGCGATCAGCTGAACCTGCTTACCCTTCGGCTTGAGCCAAGTGCGCAGCTCGATCAGATCCTGCGCAGCATGACGATGCTTGTTCATGAGCCGGCTTCCATAGCTTCAGGCGAACAATGAACTCGCCGGCTATTTCCGTTCGTTGGGTTGCCGACCAGCGCGGATCTCCACTTCCGCACCTAGGAACGGAAATAGAACATCCACCGATGAGTCACAAGCAGGTCAATCCCCTAGATCGAAGATCTCCGCATAAGGATCCGTGAGGGATTGTCCCGACTACGCGGCGCGTCGGAACTGCGCGAGTGCGTATCGCCGATGCCCTGGCCCAGGGCGGCGAAGTGAAGCTCGCCGGCTTCGGCGCATTTTCAGTCAACAACCGTGCTGCCCGCGAAGGTCGCGATCCGCGCACTGGCCAGCCGGTTCAGATCGCCGCGTCCAAGGCTGCGAAATTCTCCGCCGCCAAGGCGTTGAAGGATAGTGTCAATGCAAAGTAGGGCCTAACGCAGAGCTTGCCGTGTTACCGCCTGAGCAGTGCGGTAACACGGCCCTGCGTCCTCTACCCAAAGTGCGCCGGCACTCGCGTTGCCGGCGCCAGCGCCGCAACTGCCTCGTCTTGTTCCCTGGCCAACGCTGACATGCGGCGTAGCACGTGAACGATCAGCCCATTTCCGAAGCTCATCGCGAGTAGCCCTTCATTGAGCCGGTCTCCGCGGATCACCGCCGTGAGTAACTTGGCCAATTGCTCCTCGCTGGCTTCGCCGATGGAAGCCAGATCGATACTTAAGGCTTGAGCCTCTTCCGATCCCCACCATGCCGCCCATTTGAACCACCGCACCCAGCCATGACGGTAGGCGGCGGCAATGAAGGCCTCAGTGTCGGCGCTGACGACGTCATCGCCCATCGTAATCACATCGCCATCTCTCTCAGGCTGCGTGACGGTTCCAAACTGAAAATCTTCCCGCTCGAAGATCGGCAAGAAGGCCGCGAGGGCATCGAGCCGGCGGCGCCGACGGACGGCCCTTGCGTTCGGCTCTCCTGGTTCAAGGCAAATGTCTTGAACCGAGCATGCCGCGATCACCGTGCAGTGCTTCTTGAGTTCGTCGGCATGTTTGATCCAGGACGATCCCGCGTCGACCTGGTGATCGGCATAATCAAAGACGACCAACCGCGGCTCGGGGTCGATGTCGAGCCGTGCCCCGCTGGCGATCGCCTGGATCAACGGGTCGGCTGAACCGCCACGCATGTCGGAGATCTCGGCGAGAAGGCGGCAGGCGTTCTCGTAGCCCCTGCAAACCTGCTCGCGGCGCGCCGGCTGCGCGACATAGTCGCGATATCCCCGGAGCTGTCGGAGGACCTTGGCGTTGCCATCGCGGGCTCTCAGCTCCGGATTTGAGAAGAGCTTGGCCTCGAAGAAGACCAAGCGGATGGTCTCGCCGCATTCCTCGAGCGCAACGATGTCCATTCGATTGGTGGCCTTCTTGCCGCCGGCGACAAGCGGCCCGTCGGCCGGTACCGCCATTTCAAGGTCAATGACGGCAGGGTGCGCCCCGGCGATCGCCGAAACACCCTTCTTCTCGTCGCCAGCATAAGCCCGCGCCACCTCGACCCATAACTGGAGCATCTCGGGCCCGGAGTAGGGGAGGGGTTGCCCATCGTTCCCACCGCCTCGGACGGTCGAACCATCAAAGATCAGGTATCCGTCACCAGCCTCTTTGCCCAAGACATATTTCCGGTGAATCTCACACCGCAGCGCGACCTGATCTCTATTGCGGGTATCAAAGCCGATCTTGAGGACAGACTGACCCTCGACATAGGCATTCAGATATCCGTCCCGAACCGCGATCTGCAGTGGACGACTGATACCGCCCTCCTGATACCGACAGTCGAGCACGTCACGCCACCAGCCGGGGATCGTGCGCAGGTAGCGCAGCGCTGCATCCGGCAGACCTCTCCTGAATTCCGTGACCATCAAACCCCCCACCATTCGCCGTCTTCGCGACGAACCACGCTTTCAAAAAAGTCGCCGAACCGATCGCCCTCGAAGGTATGCACCGGCACCAGCGCCGTTGGCGCCACGGCGCGCGCAAGCCGCCGCAGATCGGCGATGCTTGCGTGACCGGACGTGTGGATCACTTCGAAGGGAACATGCCTTTCCGCCAAATCCGTCACCAGCTTCGCACCGGCGCCGTCTTTGAGATATCCATCCCATTGCGACCAGATGGCTTGCGCGCCGGACCAAAGTCCCAGCTGATCGATATCGGACATCATGGCCGGCCGGAACAGCATCACCGCACGCGGCCCCAGGCTCGTCAGCCCCTCTGGGAAGATCCTGCAGCCCTTGTAGGGCTCGAGCAGGTCAAACCGTTCCGTGCGTTTGATGTGCCGGCGCTGATATTGTGGCACGTAGACCGCCAGGTTCGGCCAGCCTGGCTGAGGCAGGTTCGGATTGCCGGTCGCGCGCAGGATCTCCATCGCATAGAGATCAAGTACCAGGGTCCTCCCGGTTCGCTTACACGCCCGATAGAGGCCCACGACCCGATCGATGTTCTGGGCCGATGCAGAGACGGCGACAAACCCATCCGTCTTCGAGAACCGTTCGACCAGGCGTGCCTCGATCTCATCCTCACTCGGAAATTCTCCGTCGGGATCCAAGCGGCCGAGACTCGAGCCTTCCATCAACATGGCGTCGACGTTCGACGGCGGATGCCGCAAAAGCTTTTCGAAGAGAGCACCCTTTCGCCCGTGGGCGCGGATGTCGCCGGAATAGAACAGCCGGCGTCCTCCGGCTTCAACGAGCATGGCATAGGCGTCGTAGGCCGAATGGTCGACCAAGTAGGGCGTGATCTGAAACGGCCCAATCTCTATCTGTGCACGGTCGACGAGAGCAAGATCGTCTCCACTCTCGAGCATTGCAGCGGGCAGGGGACGCGGCACAAACGGCGCGGCCGCACTCAAGATCCGCTTTGTCGCGGCGCCCGCCACAATGGCGGGCGGCCTGTTCACATAGGCCGCCAAGCCCCAGTGATCAGCATGGCCATGCGAGACGACCAGCGCTAGCAGACTGTCATCCCCATCCTGCAGGCCGGGCACCGCTGGGACGAGCGCGGATAGGTCGCTTGCGGTGTCGGCATCGAGCGGCATTCCAAGGTCCAACAGGATACGCTGGCCCTCACACGCCAGCTCGACGCAGGTGCCCCCGATCTGCCGGGTGCCGCGGTGAATGCACGCTCGAAAGCCCGCCTGATGCGTCATTCCCGCTGCCAACCTCGCATGTCCAATGCTATTCAATCTGATCTCCTCACTGACATCTCTCTCAGATTCAGATGAGGGGCTCAGAAATTTCCAGTCGAACGCAGAAAAGTCGGACTGTGGCGGGGACGCAACAGTACTACCGATCGGG
>BFBZ01000008.1_pt49 | contig 24607 bp, 21 predicted proteins | sample 1888401 | NCBI WGS metagenome assembly BFBZ01 (sample SAMD00112614, study PRJDB3348) | symbiont metagenome | host: Chara braunii
TATTACACGCGTCCGGTCTGGATCGATAAGAGCAATGCCGCGCAAGGCGGCACCTGTTTCGCGCTACCGAAGAAGAACTAACAAGGCGCGAGGCAGCCGGCGCGGGGGGCATTCCCGCGCCGGCTGTATCAAGAGCACGATCCGGATGRCCTCGCGACCAACGCGAAGCGTTTGCCGGCAGCGTGCTCGATCGAGGGACGCGGTCGTGATGCGCCTGATCGCATCGTGATCCAGAGCATGGCCCGGAACGCGTGGATCATGCTCAATCAAAGGAAGTGCTCTGGCGATGTCGATGGCAGTTGACTCCTTTGCCGCATCGGTGCGGCGGTTTTCACCCCGGCTCCTGCTGTCGGAGCTGTTGCTGAAACAGTGGTTCGAGCCGGTCGTTCCCTTCACCGTGATGATCGGGCTGTGGGGCTATTTCGCGCTCACCATTCCCGACTACGCCTCGGTGCAGAATTCGGTGTCGCTGCTGCGGCTGTTTGCCGAGTTCGGCTTCGTCGCGCTGGCGATGGGCTTCTGCCTCGTCACCGGCGGCATCGATCTGTCGGTCGGCGCGATCTTCGCGCTGTGCAACTTCGCGGCGCTGTATTTCCTGCTGGTGCGCGAATGGCCGGTCGGCCTCGCGGTGCCGGCGACACTGCTGGTCGGCGCGCTGCTCGGCAGTATCAACGGCTTTTTGATCGGCTTCCTGAAGACGCGGCCATTCCTCACCACGCTGGTGACGCTGATCATCCTGCGCGCCTCCGTCAATTTGCTCAACACCAGCTATGCCCAGGTGTTCGCGACCAACTCGGTCGAGAGCGACGCCTGGGATTTCATCGGCGGCGGCAGCGTGCTCGGCATTCCCGTCAATGCGGCGACACTCTTCGTGGTGCTGCTGGTCTGCCACATCTTCCTGTCGCGCTCGCGCTATGGCTGGCATCTCACCGCGATCGGCGCCAGCCGCAAGGCGGCGCGTCATGCCGGCATCCGCGTCCGCCTGATGCTGTTCATGACCTATGTGCTGTCGGGCACGCTGTGCGCGGCTAGCGGCGTTTTCTATGCCGCCCGTCAGGCCTCGACCGATTCCACCACCGGCGTCGGCTGGGAATTCCAGGCGCTCACCGCCGTGGTGCTCGGCGGGGTGTCGCTGGCCGGCGGCAAGGGCACGGTGTGGCGGGCGATGATCGGCGCGCTGATCATCTTCCTGCTGACCAACGGCCTCGTCCGGATGGGCATCCCGGGCTACGTCACCTCGGCGGTAACAGGCATGATCCTGCTCGCCGCTGTCGGCATCGACGTCAAATGGTCGAAGAACCGCGGCAAGGCGATCCAGAAGATCTATGTCAATCCGGCGTTCGTGCCGCTGGCCTCGGCGCCGGCGGTGCAGCCCGGGGCGGCGTCGCCCTACGCGCAGAACGATCGCCTGATCCACGCCCAGGCGATCGGCGTCGACCAGGTCGAGGGGCCCGAGGATGTCATCCTCGATCGCCAGGGCCGGCTCTACGGCTCGACCCGCGACGGCAATGTGATCCGCTTCTCCGGGCCCGACTTCAAGACCCGCGAGGTGTTCGCCCATATCGGCGGCCGGCCGCTCGGCATGCAGTTTGATCGCGACGAGAACCTGATCGTCGCGGTCGCCGGCATGGGCGTCTACGGCGTCGCGCCCGATGGCCGCATCTTCAAGGTCACCGACGAGACCAACCGCACCTGGTACAAGCTGAACGACGATAGCCGCCTGCGCATGGCCGACGATCTCGACATCGCGCCCGACGGCAAGATCTATTTCAGCGATTGCACCACACGCTACGAGATGACCACCAACACCCTCGACATCCTCGAGGGCCGGCCGAACGGCCGCGTGGTCTGCTACGATCCGGCGACCAAGACCACCCGCACGGTGATCAACCACTTCTATTTCCCGAACGGGATCTGCGTCTCCCACGACGGCAAGTCGATCCTGATCGCGTCGACCTCGCTCTGCAAGGTGTTCCGGCACCTGTCTCTTATACACATCCTATTTCCCGAACGGGATCTGCGTCTCCCACGACGGCAAGTCGATCCTGATCGCGTCGACCTCGCTGTGCAAGGTGTTCCGGCACTGGATCGACGGGCCGAACAAGGGCAAGACCGAAGTGCTGATGGACGAGCTGCCGGGCAATCCCGACAACATCAACCGCGCCTCCGACGGCACCTACTGGCTGGCGCTGGTCGGCATCCGCACTCCGACCTTCGACCTCGCCGCGCGAAAACCCGGCTTCCGCCTGCGCATGGTCAAGCAGGTGCCGACCGACGAATGGCTGGCGCCGGCGCTCAACCACGGCTGCGTGCTGAAATTCAATGAGAAGGGCGAGGCGCTGGAATCGTGGTGGGACCCGACCGGAATCTCGCATTCGACCCTGACCTCGATGCGCGAGCACCAGGGCTATCTCTATCTCGGCGGGCTCGAGAACAACCGGATCGGCCGCATCAAGCTCGACGGCGTCGACGACAGCTGGACCGGCTACGATGCTTATTGGGGCGCGAAAAGCAGGGTGGCGACGTAATGGGATTCTTCGATCATCTGCTGCGCGACATCCGCAGCGTCGTCGACCGCGACGGCGGCCAGAATGCGATTCCGCCACTCGACGGCGCGCTCAGCCCGAACGATCGGCTCGATACCGCTGTCGCCATCGGCGAGCCGCTGCCCGGTGTCGACGACGTCATCGCCGCCGGCGACGACGCGATCTACGTCTCTGCCGGCCGTCAGGTGCTGAAGCTCAGCGGCAATGATTTCTCGAGTCGCACTGTCATTGCCGAGTTCGAGGACGATGCCGGCGGGCTCGCGCTGCATCCGGACGGCCGGCTCTTGGTCTGCGTCGCGGGCAGGGGCCTTGCCGCGATCGATCCCGCAAAGCCCGCGCCGCGCTGGCTGGAAACCGCCGGCGGCAGCGCGCTCACAGGGCTGCTGTCGGTGACGGCGGCGCCCGATGGCCGCATTTATGCGGTCGAAGGCAGCGCCGGCCGCCGCCCGGGCGAGTGGCGGCACGATCTGATGGAGAAGCGCGCCAATGGCCGCCTGATCRGCTGCGGCGCAGGGCTCGACAATCCGCAGGTGCTGCTGCGCGACCTGCCGTATCCCTATGGCGTGATGGTGTCGGCCGACGGCAACAGCTTGTGGCTGACCGAGAGCTGGGCGCATCGCCTCAGCCGGTTCGCGCTCACGACAGGCGGGCTTGGTCCGCGGGAGACCGTCGCGGCCAACATGCCGGGCTATCCGGCGCGGCTGCATCCGGACGGCCATGGCGGGCTGCTGCTCGGCATGTTCGCACGCCGCACCCATCTGATCGAGTTTGTACTGAAGGAAGACGATTTCCGCGAGGAGATGATGGCGACGATGCCGCCTGAATACTGGGTGGCGCCGGCGCTGGTCGGCGGCAGCGATTGCCTGGAGCCGATGCAGATCGGCAGCGTCAAGGCGCTCGGCATCCAGAAGCCATGGGCGCCGCCGCGCTCCTACGGCCTCTTGGTGCATCTCGACGCCGAGGGCGATGCGACCGACAGCCTGCACAGCCGCGCCGGCGGCCGCTTCCACGGCATTACGGCGGCTTGTGCTGCGCCCTCCGGCATCGTCATCGCCGCGCGCGGCGCCGGCCGTCTGCTGCGCTATACGGGAGAGCTGCGATGAATGACGGCGTGATGCAGGCGGCGACCGCGACGCAAACCACTGCCCGCGAGCCGGTGCTCCGGATCAGCAACGGCTCCAAGATCTATGGCGGCGTGCACGCCATCGAGGGCGTCAATTTCGATCTCTATCCCGGCGAGGTSCATGCGCTGGTCGGCGAGAACGGCGCCGGCAAGTCGACGCTGTGCAAGGCGATCGCGGGCGCGATCAACCTCACCTCCGGCGACTATCTGCTCGACGGCAAGCCGGCCAATTTCGAGCAGCCGCGCGACGCGCTCGATGCCGGCATCTGCATGGTCTATCAGGAGACCAGCCTGGTGCCGACCATGACCGCGGCGCAGAACATCGAGCTTGGCAACGAGAAGCTCCTGACGCGCTTCCGCACGCTGAACATCCAGGCCCAACAGCTGTTGCAGTCGCTCAATTTCCATGTCGATCCGGCGACCCCGGTGGCGCTGCTCGGCACCGCCAAGAAGCAGATGGTGGAGATCGCGCGCGCGATCTACAACAAGGCGCGCATCATCATCTTCGACGAGCCGACCGCATCGCTGACGCCGGAGGAGATCGTCCATTTCTTCCAYCTGGTRCGCGAYCTGCGCGCCCGYGGCGTCTCGATCATCTACATCTCGCATGCGYTGGAGGAATCGCTSCAGATCGCCGAYCGCATCACCGTGCTGCGCGAYGGCAAGCTSGTSATCACSGCRCCKGCMAARCRRCTCACCCGCGACGCGCTGGTGCAGCACATGGTCGGCCGCGAGGTGGCGCAGGCGGTCTATGGCGGCAAGGCCAASACCCATCAGCGYCGCGAGAAGGTGCTSACSGTCGAGAACGTCACCATGGGSATGGCGGTCAAGAACATGTCGTTCTCGGTCTATGCCGGCGAGGTGGTCGGCATCGCCGGCCTGATCGGCTCCGGCCGCACCGAGATCGCCAAGATCRTCTACGGKGCGCTGAAGCGCAAYYTGGTCAATGGCGGCACCATCCGGCTGCGCGGMAARCCGATCCGCTACCGSGTGCCGCGGCAGGCGATCAATGACGGCATCGCCTACATCACCGAGGAYCGCAAGGCCAACGGYTTCTTCGAGACCATGGTGGTCGACGACAACGTCTATCTCGGCAGCCTCGCCACSAGGAARGGCTGGAGCTTCCTGCTGTCRCGCGCGAAGCGCAGCAAGCTCGCCARTTACTGGGTCGASCGGCTCAAGATCAGCGCGTTGCAGCGCAAGGCGCGGATCATCGAGCTGTCCGGCGGCAACCAGCAGAAGGTGGTGCTGGCCAAGACGCTGGTGCAGGAACCCTCGATCATCTTCTTCGACGAGCCGACGCGCGGCGTCGATGTCGGCACCATCCCGCACATCCACGGTGAAATCCGCCGCCTCGCCGACGAGGGCAAGGCGGTGGTGGTGATCTCGTCCTACCTGCCGGAGATCCTCGCGGTCTCCGACCGCATCCTGGTCGCCCGCACCGGCCGCATCGTCGCCGAGTTCGACGCGGCGGACGCGACCCAGGACAAGATCCTGTACGCCGCGGTGCATTGAGGCGGGACGCGGGGCCTGCTCTCTCTCCATCGTCATTCCCCGGTGCGCAATTGCGCACCTGAGGGCTCGCGAAGCGAGAACCCGGAATCCATTGCGCCGCCGTTGGTGCGGCCCGATGGATTCCGGGCTCGACGCTTCGCGTCGCCCCGGAATGACGGAGATAAGCCGCATTCCACACTGTCATCGCCCGCGAAAGCGGGCGATCCAGTACGCCGCGGCCTATCGGTACAATCACAGCCGCCTCTGGAATACTGGATCGCCCGGTCAAGCCGGGCGATGACGAGTGTGGAGCAGGGCGGCAACCGGCCTTGACAATTATTTTAAGTATAAAATAATATGCCGTATCGGCTGGCGGGAGATGCCGGCCGCCGAAGCCAACGGGAGAACGCCATGCGCATCGTTTGCATTGGAGGCGGGCCGGCCGGGCTTTATTTCGGCATCCTGATGAAGCTGCTCGATCCNCGCCGAAGCCAACGGGAGAACGCCATGCGCATCGTTTGCATTGGAGGCGGGCCGGCCGGGCTTTATTTCGGCATCCTGATGAAGCTGCTCGATCCGACGCACGTCGTTTCCGTGGTCGAGCGCAACCGACCGTACGACACGTTCGGCTTCGGCGTGGTGTTTTCCGATGCGACCATGGACAACATGCGCAAATGGGATCCGGCCACGGCCGATACCATTGAACAGGCCTTCAACCACTGGGACGACATCGAGGTTCTGATCAAGGGCCGCCGGATGCGCACCACCGGCCATGGCTTCGTCGGCATCGGCCGCAAGCGGCTGCTCAACATCCTGCAGGCGCGGGCGGAAGAGCTCGGCGTCGAACTGATCTTCGAGCGTGAGGTGAACTCCGATCTCGAATTCCCCGATGCCGATTTGATCGTCGCCTGCGACGGTGTGAATTCGAAGATCCGCGCCAAATACACCGAGGCGTTCCAGCCCGACATGCTGATGCGGCCGAACCGCTATATCTGGCTCGGCACTGTCAGGCCGTTCGACGCCTTCACTTTCGACTTCCGCAAGACGGAGCACGGCTGGTTCCAGGCGCACATCTACAAATTCGAGGAGGGCGCGGCGACTTTCATCGTCGAGACCACCGAGGAGGCGTATCTCGCCCACGGCCTCGACAAGATGGAGCAGGGCGAGTCGATCGCGTTCTGCGAGAACGTGTTCGCCGAAATCCTCGAGGGGCACCATCTCGTCTCCAACGCGCGGCACCTGCGCGGGTCGGCCTGGCTGTCTTTCCCGCGGCTGATCTGCGGCAAATGGACGACGTTCAACGGCAACAGCCATGTCGTGCTGATGGGCGATGCCGCGCACACCGCGCATTTCGCGATCGGTTCGGGCACCAAGCTCGCGCTGGAAGATGCGATCGAGCTCACCAACCAGTTCAAGCAGCACGGTGCGACGCGGGATAGCATTCCCGCGGTGCTGAAGGCGTATGAGGAGCTGCGCCGGGTCGACGTGGCGCGGATCCAGAACGCGGCGCGCAACGCGATGGAATGGTTCGAGGTGGTCGGATCGCGCTATGCGGACACGTTGGAGCCGGAGCAGTTCATGTACTCGCTGCTGACCCGCTCGCAGCGGATCAGCCACGAGAATCTGAGGCTGCGTGACAAGGCATGGCTCGAAGGCTATGAGCGCTGGTTCGCGGAGCGCAGCGGCGTACCGGCCAGCAACGACCGCGTCACGCCGCCGATGCTGACGCCGTTCCGCATTCGCGGCCTGTCGCTCGCCAACCGGATCATCGTCTCGCCGATGGCGATGTATTCGGCGGAGGAGGGCGTGCCCAACGACTTCCATTTGGTGCATTTCGGTTCGCGTGCGCTCGGCGGCGCCGGCCTGTTGTTCACCGAGATGACCTGCGTCTCGCCGGAGGCGCGGATCACGCCCGGCTGCTGCGGGCTGTGGAATGATGAACAGGCGGCGGCCTATAAGCGGATCGTCGAGTTCGTGCATCGCAACTCGCAAGCCAGGATCGGCATCCAGCTCGGCCATGCCGGCCGAAAGGGCTCGACGCGCGTTGCCTGGGAGGGCATGGATGAGCCGCTGCCGGACCACAACTGGCCGCTGGTGTCGGCCTCGTCGGTGCCTTATCTGCCTGATGGCCAGGTGCCGGAGCCGATGAGCCGCGCCGAGATGGACGAGGTGCGCGATCAGTTCGTCGCCGCGGCCAAACGCGCCGCTGCCGCGGGCTTCGATATCCTGGAGTTGCACTGCGCCCACGGCTATCTGCTGTCGAGCTTCCTCTCGCCGCTCACCAACCACCGTACCGATGAGTATGGCGGCTCGATCGAGAACCGCGCGCGTTATCCGCTGGAGCTGTTCCGCGCCATCCGCGCGGTGTGGCCACAGGACAGGCCGATGTCGGTTCGGCTGTCCTGTCACGACTGGGCCGAGGGCGGCAACACGCCCGAGGATGCGCTGGCCTTCGCAAGACTGTTCAAGGAGGCGGGCGCCGATCTGATCGATTGTTCGTCCGGCCAGGTCTGGGCCGACGACCATCCGGTCTATGGCCGGCTCTACCAGACGCCGTTTGCCGACAAGATCCGCAACGAGCTCGGCATCGCCACCATCGCGGTCGGCGCGATCTCGGAGGCGGACCACGCCAACTCGATCATCGCCGCCGGCCGCGCCGATCTCTGTGCCATCGCGCGGCCGCATCTGGCCGATCCGGCGTGGACACTGCATGAGGCCGCGAAGATCGGCGTCAAGCAGATCGCCTGGCCGAAGCAATATGTGTCGGGCAAATCGCAATACGAGGCCAATCTGGAACGCGCAGCCGCGGGGGTGAAGGTATGACACGGTTCTGGCCCAACGCGCATGCGCTGGTGACCGGCGCCGGCTCCGGCATCGGCGCCGCAACGGCGATCGCGCTCGCAAGCGCAGGCGTGCGCGTCAGCATCGCCGGGCGCCGGCTCGCCGCGCTGCAGGCGACGGCATCGTCGCTCGGCAAACAGGCTGGTGCGATCGCGTCGATCGACGTGACCGACGAAGCCGCGGTGACCAAGGGTGTCACTGAGATCGAGGCTGCTGCGGGCCCGATCGATATCCTCGTCAACAATGCCGGCAAGGCCGGCAGCGCACCGTTCGACAAAACGAATACCGCGCTGTGGGCCGACATGCTGGCGAGCAACCTCTCCAGCGTGTTCCTGGTGACGCAGGCCGTGCTGCCGGGAATGGCGCAGCGGGGCCGCGGGCGCGTGATCAATGTGGCCTCGACCGCGGGGCTCACCGGTTATGCCTATGTCTCCGCTTATGTTGCCGCCAAGCACGGCGTCGTCGGGCTGACGCGCTCGCTGGCGCTGGAATATGCGCGGCGCGGCGTCACCGTGAATGCGGTCTGCCCGGGCTATACCGATACGCCGCTGGTGGCGGATGCCGCCGCCAACATCGTCGCCAAGACCGGCCGCAGTGAGCAGGAAGCCCGCGCCGCGCTGGCGAAGGTCAATCCGATGCAGCGGCTGGTCTCGCCGGAGGAGGTCGCCGACAGCATCCTCTGGCTGGCCTCCGAAGGTGCATCGTCAATCAACGGACAAGCCGTCGCGGTTGCCGGCGGCGAAGTCTTTACCGGGTGAAGGAACAACTCATGTCCGAGATGAAAGCAAAGCTCCGGCCGTTCAAGGATTATCCGGCAAAGCACTTCCGCTGGTCGACCGATGCCAGCGGCCGTGTCGCGACCATCACGCTGAACCGGCCGGACAAGAAGAACCCGCTGACCTTCGAATCCTATGAGGAGCTGCGCGACCTCTTCACCAACCTCAAATACGCTTCCGACGTCCGCGCCATCGTGCTCACCGGCGCCGAGGGGAATTTCTGCTCGGGCGGCGACGTGTTCGAGATCATCGAGCCGTTGACACGGATGGCGATGCCGGACCTGCTCGCCTTCACCCGGATGACCGGCGAGGTGGTGCGCGCGATGCGCAAGTGCCCGCAGATCATCGTCGCCGCGATCGATGGCATCTGCGCCGGGGCCGGCGCGATGCTGGCGCTGGCGTCCGACCTCAGGCTCGCGACGCCGCAGGCCAAGACCGCCTTCCTGTTCACCCGCGTCGGCCTCGCCGGCGCCGACATGGGCGCGTGCGGGCTGCTGCCGCGCGTGATCGGGCAGGGCCATGCCGCCGACTTGCTCTACACGGGGCGCGCGATGAGCGCCGACGAAGGTTTTGCCTGGGGCTTCCACAATCGCCTGGTGCCGCCGACGGAGCTCGCTGCTGCCGCGCAAGACATGGCACGCTCGCTCGCGGATGGGCCGTGGTTCGCGCATGGCGTGACCAAGACGATGTTCAACCAGGAATGGGCGATGGGCGTCGACGAGATGATCGAGTCCGAAGCGCAGGCGCAGGCGATCTGCATGGTGACCGGCGATTTCCGCCGCGCCTTCGAGGCCTTCGCCGCCAAGCAGAAACCCGCCTTCGAGGGCAATTGAGATGATCGAGAACCTGCAACCGGAAGGATGGGCCAAGCCGATCGGCTACGCCAACGGCATGGTCGCCGAAGGCAAGGCGCTCTTCATCGCGGGCCAGATCGGCTGGAACAGGCAATGCGTGTTCGAGACCGACGATCTCGTGGCGCAGATCGGCCAGACCCTGCGCAACATCACAGCCGTCGCCGCTGCCGGTGGGGCGAGGCCCGAGCACATCGTGTCGATGACCTGGTACCTCGTCGACCGCAAGGAATATTCGGCGCGGCTGAAGGAGATCGGCGCCGTCTATCGCGACATCATCGGCCGGCACTTTCCGGCGATGACCGCGATCCAGGTTGCCGGCCTGATCGAGGATCGCGCGAAAGTGGAAATCCAGGCGTTTGCGGTTGTGCCGGATTAACGATGATGTATCGCCAAACCCGTCATCCTGAGGAGCGCGTAGCGCGTCTCGAAGGATGCACGGCCCGGCTGCTGGCCGTCGACCCTTCGAGACGCCGCTTCGCGGCTCCTCAGGGTGACGGAGATCGAGGGGAACGAGCTGTGAGAACGTTAATCCTAAGCCCAAGCAAGGCTGGCGGGTCTTAGCACCGGACGACAAACCCGCTTGCGGCCGAGCAACCGGCCATGCGACCTTAGGCGAAAGCATAAAACGTCCTGTTGTGAGTGGAGTAAAGGACGATGAAGGCGATTATCGTCGGAGGCGGAATCGGCGGCCTCACCACCGCGCTGATGCTGCGCTCGCGCGGCATCAGTTGCGAGCTGTACGAGCAGTCGGAGACGATCCGCGAACTCGGCGTCGGCATCAACACATTGCCGCATGCGATTCGCGAGCTTGCGGGGCTCGGCCTGCTCGACAAGCTCGACGACGTCGCGATCCGCACCTTTGAGCTGTTCTACCTGACGCGGCATGGCCAGCAGGTCTGGCACGAGAAGCGCGGGCTCGATGCTGGCCACGACGTGCCGCAATTCTCTGTTCATCGCGGCCGCCTGCAAAGCGTGATCCACCAGGCGGTGATCGACCGTCTCGGCGCGGATTCGATCCGCACCGGATGCCGGCTCGGCTCCTTCACGCAGGACGAGGGCGGCGTGTCCGCATATTTCTTCGATCGCAGCGGCGCCCATGTGCACACCGCGCGCGGCGACATCCTGATCGGCGCCGACGGTATCCACTCCAAGGTGCGGCAGACGCTATTCCCGGACGAAGGCGGGCCGTGCTGGAACGGATTGATGCTGTGGCGCGGCGCCACCGATTGGCCGGCGTTCCTGACCGGACGTTCGATGATCATCGCCGGCGGCCTGAACGCCAAGGCCGTGATTTATCCGATCGCGCCGGGCTCGAGCCCCGCGAGCCGGCTCACCAATTGGGCGGTGCTGGTGCGGATCGGCGACGGCTCCTCGCCGCCGCCGCGCCGCGAGGGCTGGTCCAATCTCGGCCGGCGCGAGGAGATGATGCCTTATGTCACGAGTTTCACGATTCCGCAGGTCGATTTCGCCGGCCTGATCAACGCGACGCCGGAGTTCTGGGAGTATCCGTGCTGCGACCGTGATCCGTTGCCATATTGGTCGAGCGGCCGCGTGACGCTGCTCGGCGATGCCGCGCATCCGATGTATCCGGTCGGCTCCAATGGCGCCTCGCAGGCGATCCTCGATGCGCGCTGCCTCGCCGACATGCTGGCGCGATCGGAACATCCGCGCCAGGCGCTGGCGGCCTATGAGCGGCAGCGGCTGCCGATGACCGCCGATATCGTCGCCTCCAACCGCCGCGGCGGGCCGGAGGGCGTGATCGATGCCGTCGAGCAGCTCGCGCCGCAGGGCTTTACTGACGTCGACACCATCCTCAATTACGAGGCACGCGAGGCGATTGTGCGCGGCTACGCCGCCAAGGCCGGCTTCGCCGCGCGCGTGGTGGCGCGGCAGTAGGAGATAGGCCACAGGCCATCTCCGTTGTCATTGCGAGCGAAGCGAAGCAATCCATGGTTCCGCATATGCGGCGACGTGGATTGCTTCGTCGCTTCGCTCCTCGCAATGACGGGGAGAGAGTCCTAGCCGGGCGGCGGCGGCAGGAAGTGGATGTTGTGCTCGGCGGCGAGCCGCACCACGTCATCCGGGTTCTGCTCCTTCATGTTGTGGATCGCCCAGAACAGGTCGTAGAGGCGGCCGGTGGGGGCGACCCAGAACAGGCACTTCACCGGTGCATCGCTCTTGTTGAACAGCCCGTGCGGGATGTTGCGCGGCAGCTTGATCAGGTCGCCGGGCAGGGCATGCGATTCCTGGCCGTCGAGCACGAGGTCGAGCCGGCCCTCGAGCATGTAGATAAACTCGTCCTGGGTCGGATGGATGTGCGGCGGCACGAAGGTGCCGGGCGGGAAGGTGGCGTGCCAGGAGAACGAATGCTCGGTGCGGGTCTTCGGAACGTAGGTCTGGCCCAGGATGCTCCAGGAAATGCCCTGAATGCCTTCATTGGCGCGGGTGATGCCGGCGATCTCGTCTTTTATTGTCATGTTTCCCTCTCTTTTGTTTGACGCGTTCTCTTGACGCGAACGGGTGTCCATTTCGCTTGAAAACGCTCCGAGCGATTTACTTGGCGGCGCAATCCTTGGCGTAGCGGTCGCCATAGTTCGAAAACACCTTTTCGACGATCTCGGTCTGGAACTTGCCGTCCGGCCGCTTCGCGACCTTGGTGAGATAGAAATCCTGGATCGGATAACCGTTGTTGTTGAACTTGAAGTTACCGCGCAGCGAGGTGAAGTCGGCCTTCTTCAGCGCCGCCGCGACCGCGTCCTTGTTGGACAGGTCGCCCTTGACGGCCCTGACCGCGCTGTCGATCAACAGCGCCGCGTCATAGGCCTGCATGGCATAGGTGCCGGGCACGCTGTTGTAGGCCGCCTCATAGGCGGCGACGAACTTCTTGCTCTGGGCATTGTCGAGATCAGGCGCCCAGTTCGCTCCGCCGAACATGCCGACCGCGGCGTCCTGCTGCGCGGGCAAGGTGGATTCGTCGACGGTGAAGGCGGAGAGCACCGGCACGGTGGCGCCAGCCTGCTTGTACTGCTTCACGAGGTTCACGCCCATGCCGCCCGGCATGAAGGTGAACAGCGCGTCCGGCTTCAGCGCGGCAATTTTGGAAAGCTCGGGCTGGAAATCCAGCGTGTTCAGCGGCGTGTAGGATTCCTCTGTTATCTCGCCCTTGTAGTCGAGCCTGAAGCCCGCGACGGAATCGCGCCCGGCCTGGTAGTTCGGCACCAGGAGATAGACGCGCTTGTAGCCGCGATCCTGCGCCACCTTGCCGAGGATCTCGTGCACCTGATCGTTCTGGTACGACGTCACATAGAAGAACGGGTTGCATTCCTTGCCGGCGAAGCTGGAGGGGCCGGCATTCGGGCTGATCAGGAAGGTCTTGCTGTCGGTGACCGGGCGATGAATCGCCAGCAGGATGTTGGAGAAGATCGGGCCGACCACGAAATCGACCTTGTCGCGCTCGAGCAGGCCGCGCACCTTGACCACGGCCGCGTCAGGCTTGAGCTCGTCGTCGGCGTTGACGATCTCGACATCGCGACCGGCCATCTTGCCGCCGAGGTTCTTGATCGCGAGCGCAAAGCCGTCGCGGACCTGCTGGCCCAGCGCCGCGGCAGGTCCCGAGGTCGTCACCAGCACGCCGATCTTGATTTTCTCCTGCGCAGTCGCCGGGGTCGCCGCGAACCCCAGCAGCGCCGCCAATCCCACGAGTCTTGTCAGTTGCTTCATGTCACTCCCCCAAAGCATTGTCGTGATGCCTTTCCAGCTTGGCCGCAGCTTAGTCTGACGCGTGCAACCGCTGCAAGCGATGTGGCATTGCGACAGGACGACGGCAGCGTGACATGCAAGCGTCACGCCAATTGCTTGAAGTTTAAAGAAATTGCAGGATTGGGCGCGCATATCAGCCACGATTCGCAATTGTCCTTGCGGGACGCCGCGAATTGCTTGAAGCTCAAACCAATCGGTCCGACCGGAACCCGCCGCGGAGGCGCGATCGCCGCATGATCCTCGATTCCGAAACCAAAGCCGTCGAACTGCCCGACGATCACGGCACCGAGCTCAGGCTGTGGTTGCGTCTGCTGACCTGCACCACGCTGATCGAGGGCGAGGTGCGCAGCCGGCTGCGCGAGAAATTCGATGTCACGCTGCCACGCTTCGACCTGATGGCCCAGCTCGACAAGGTTTCCGACGGCATGACGCTGTCGGACCTGTCGAAGCGGATGATGGTGTCGAACGGCAATGTCACCGGGCTCGTCGAGCGCCTCGTGGAGTCCGGGCATCTCGATCGCCGCACCTCGGAGACCGACCGCCGCGTGCAGTTCATCCGGCTCACAAAGCTCGGCCGGGCCGAATTCCGCAAGATGGCGGCCGAGCATGAGAAATGGATCGCCGATATCTTCGGCGATCTCTCGCCGAAGGATATCCGCGAACTGATGCGGCTGCTCGCCAAGGCCAAGGGGTCAGCGCAGCGCTCCGCCAAGGCGAGGACCGCTTAAGCCGTGAGCGCGATCGATTACGAGGTCGAGTACAACAACCGGGCGCGGGTGCCGGAGAACCCGGCGCTGATGGCCGGCTGGGCGAGGGACGCAGCCGCCTATCGCGAACAGCACAAGCCGCGGCGTCTGAGCTATGGTCCGGGCGAACGCAACGTCATCGACCTGTTCGAGGAGGAGAGCGGCGGCCCACTCGTGGTCTTCATCCATGGAGGCTACTGGCAGGCGCTCGACGGCTCGTCATCGAGCCACTGCGCCCGCGGTCTCAATGGCCACGGCATCAGCGTCGCGGTCCCGAGCTATGATCTCTGTCCCAATGTCTCGATCGACGACATCATCGGCGAGATGCGCGCGGCGTGCGGCGAACTGGCGAAGCTCGGCCAGCCGCTGGTCGTGTCAGGGCATTCCGCGGGCGGACATCTTGCCGCATGCATGCTGGCGACAGATTGGCCGGCCTATGATGCGTCGCTGCCGGGCAAGCTGGTCAGGGCTGCTTACGCGATATCAGGCCTGTTCGAGCTGGAGCCGCTGGTCGACACCACCATCAACAAGGCGCTTGGCCTCGACCGCGCCGCAGCAAGGGCGGCGAGCCCGCTACTCTGGAAAGCGCCCGCAGGTGCCACGCTGGATGCCGTCGTTGGCGGCGCCGAGAGCGCCGAATATCACCGGCAGAGCCGGACCATTGTCGATGTCTGGGGCGGGGCGGGCGTTGCAACACGGTTCGGCACCGTGCCCGATGCCAATCATTTCACGGCGATCGCGCCGCTCGCCGACCCGGCGTCGGCGATGGTCGCGCGGCTGAAGCAGCTCACGCAACTCTGAGATTCCAGGAGGCGCAGTCGTTCTACACCCTTGCGCAAAATTACTTTAAGTATAAAATGATTGGCGATCGGAACGCTGCCGGGCGTCCTCGATATTGATCTTCTCGATGTTGGTCTCAACATTGAACTTGGCCTTTCTGGATGGAAAGCGAGGGGCGATCGAATGTCAGATGAATTTCCCGGGCTCGGCCCATCCGGGCATGTCGATGATTTCGCGCGGCGCAACCTGCCGCCGCCAGGGCAATGGCCGCAGCTGCTGCTCGACCGTCCCGAATTCAAATATCCAGACTATCTCAACGCCGCGGTCGAATTGACCGACCGCATCGTCGAGCAGGGCATGGGTGATCGCATCGCGCTGATCGGCAATGGCCGCCAGCGCACCTACAAGGAATTGACCGACTGGTCGAACCGCCTGGCGCATGCGCTGGTGGAGAATTACGGCGTCAAGCCCGGCAATCGCGTGCTGATCCGCTCCGGCAACAACCCGGCGCTGGTCGCGGCCTGGCTTGCGGCGACGAAAGCCGGTGCTGTCGTCGTCAACACCATGCCGATGCTGCGCGCGGGCGAACTGGCCAAGATCGTCGACAAGGCCGAGATATCGCTGGCGCTGACCGACAGTCGCATCGCGGACGAGCTGGTGGCCTGCGCCAAGACCAGCAAATTCCTCAAGCAGGTGGTCAATTTCGACGGCACGCAAAACCACGACGCCGAGCTCGATCGCATCGCGCTGAACAAGCCAGTCAAGTTCGATGCGGTGAAGACCGGTCGCGACGACGTCGCGCTGCTCGGCTTCACGTCGGGCACCACGGGTGAACCCAAGGCGACGATGCATTTCCACCGCGATCTCCTGATCGTGGCTGACGGCTATGCGAGGGAAGTGCTCAAGGTGACGCCGGACGACGTGTTCGTCGGCTCGCCGCCGCTCGCCTTTACGTTTGGCCTCGGGGGGCTAGCGATCTTCCCGCTGCGCTTCGGCGCCACCGCGACGCTGCTGGAGAACGCTGCGCCAAGCGAGATGATCCGGATCATCGAGACCTACAAGGCGACGATCTGCTTCACCGCGCCGACCGCCTATCGGGCGATGATGGCCGCGATGGACAAGGGCGCCGACCTGTCGTCGCTGCGGCTCGCGGTCTCGGCCGGCGAGACGCTGCCGGCGCCGGTGTTCGAGAGCTGGACCAGGAAGACCGGCAAGCCGATCCTCGATGGCATCGGCAGCACGGAGCTGCTGCATATCTTCATCACCAACCGCGCCGGCAGCGCGGTCGGTGGCACCACCGGTACGCCTGTCTCCGGCTACCAAGCCAAGATCGTTGACGAGGAGATGAACGAGCTGCCGCCGGGGCAGGTCGGCAAGCTCGCGGTGCGCGGCCCGACCGGGTGCCGCTATCTTGCGGATTCCAGGCAGACCAAATATGTCCGCGACGGCTGGAACATCACCGGTGATGCCTTCGTCAGCGACGAGAACGGCCGGCTGTCCTTTGTCGCGCGCGCCGACGACATGATCATCTCGGCGGGCTACAACATCGCCGGTCCTGAGGTCGAGGCGGCGCTGCTCGGCCATCCCGATGTTGCGGAGTGTGCCGTGGTCGGCGCGCCGGACGACGAACGTGGCCAGATCGTCTCGGCCTTCATCGTGCTGAAGCAGGGCGCGCGCAGCGACGATGCCGAGGTCAAGCTGTTGCAGGATCACGTCAAGGCGACGATTGCGCCGTACAAGTATCCCCGCGCGATCGCCTTCGTCGAGGCGCTACCGAAGACCCAGACCGGGAAGATCCAGCGCTTCAAGCTACGCGAAGCCAGCTAAGGAATCGGGCGACGGCCTTTCGGCCGCCGCCCGAGGGAATAGCGAGAGATCAATGCGCCGCGCCGCCGCCGGCCGTGTTCTTCGGCTTGCCGGTCAGCACGATCGCGATCGCGGCGAACACCAGCACGATGCCGATCACGGCAAAGGCGTCGCTGAAGCCCAGCACCAGCGCCTGACGCTTGACAATGTTGCCGATCGCCACGATCGCCTGGTTATGCGCGGTGGCGGGGTCGGAGATGCCGTGGCTCAGGAAGTAGTTGGTGACCTCGGCGATCCGTGTGCGCACCTCCTCACGGCCGAGGTGGACGGACTGGCCGATGATGTTGGAGTGGAACTGCTCGCGCTTGGTGACGATGGTCCCGAGCAGCGCCGTTCCGATGGCGCCGCCGAGGTTGCGCATCATGTTGGAGATGCCGGAGGCCGCCGGTGCGTCCTGCGGCGCGACGCTGCCGAGGCTGACCGCCGACAGCGGCGCGAGCATGATCGCCTGTCCGATCGCGCGGACGATGTTCGGCACGAAGAACTGATCGCCGGAGTAATCGAGCGACATCTGGATGTTCATGAACGATGAGACCGCGAACAGGATCATGCCGGTGAAGGCGATGAAGCGGGCGTCGAAACGCTGCATCAGCTTCGGCACCAGCGGGATCAGGATCAGCTGCGGCAAGCCGGTCCAGGCCAGCACCTGGCCGATCTGCTCGGCATTGTAACGCTGCACCTGGCCGAGATAGGCCGGCAGCAGATAGACCGAGCCGAACAGCGCGAAGCCGACGAACACCGCCGAGATGGTGCCGAAGCCGAAGCTNGAACGGCGAGCCGAACCAGTCGTCCTTGTTGCCTTCCTCGAGCACGGCTTGCAGCGACGCCAGGCCGATCGCCATCGTGGCGATGCCGAGCCAGTCGCCCTCGCGGAGCAGCTGCAACTGCATCGGTTGCCGCTCCAGCGTGAGATAGAGGGTGGTAACCATCACCGCGGTCGGGACCACGTTGACGAAGAAGATGGTCTGCCAGCCGTAATTCTCGGTCAGGTAGCCGCCGATGGTCGGGCCGATTGCCGGAGCAAAGGTCACGGCGAGCGCGAACATCGCAAGCCCGATCGGCTGCTGCACCTTCGGCAGCTTGGTGAAAACAAGCGTGAAGGCCATCGGGATCAGCACGCCGCCGAAGAAGCCCTGCAGGCCGCGCATCGTGATCATCGAGGGCAGATCGTGGGTGAAGGCACAGGCGACCGAGAAGGCGGCGAACAGCGTGGCAAAGGAGATGATGATCTTGCGAAAGGAAAACACCCGGCTGAGATAATCGGTCAGCGGGATCACCACGATCTCGCCGATCAGATAGGACGTCGAGATCCAGGAGCCGTTGTCGACGCCGGTGCCGATACCACCTTCGATGTTGAGCAGCGAGGCGTTGGTGATCTGGATGTTGAGGATCGCCATGAAGGCGCCGATCATCGCGGCGACGATGGAAATCCAGACCGCCATGCTGGCGCGGTTGGGATCGACCGCTGTCGCCGCCGCGCGGGGCGCAGCAGCCGGGGAGGAGAGCGCGAGGTCGGACATGACATCACCTATTTGAAGGAGGCGACAGCGAGCTTGGGAGAGGTGCCGGAGCGCGGCGCCTCGGCAGGTTGCGACGCGGTTGCGATGGTCGGGATCACCGACATGCCGGGCCGCAGCTCGACCGGCGTCGCGTCGAGCGCGATCTTCACGGGGATGCGCTGCACGACCTTGGTGAAGTTGCCGGTGGCGTTATCCGGCGGCAGCAGCGCGAACTCCTGGCCGCTGGCTGGCGCGAGGCTGTCGACATGGCCGCGCACGACTTGGCCCGGGAACATGTCGACTTCGATCTCGACCGGCTGGCCCTTGCGGACATTGGTGAGCTGGGTTTCCTTGTAGTTTGCGATCACATAGGCGCCGGTGGCGGGCACCAGCGACATCAACTGCGTGCCGGCCTGCACGAACTGGCCGGTGCGCAGGGTGCGGTTGCCGACCACGCCATCGATCGGCGCAATGATGGTGGTGTAGCCGAGGTTCAGCTCTGCCTGATGCTGGAGCGCGGTGGCGCGTCCCTGCGCCGCGATGGCCTGGGCAATGTCGGCCTTGAGCAACTCGACCTGACGGAGCGCGGAGGCGAGGTTCGCGGTATCGCGGGCCACGGCGGCCTGCGCGCTGGCGTAACGCGACTGCGCCTGCTGCGCATTCTGCACGCTGCCGAAGCCGGTGCCGGCGAGGTCGGTGTAGCGCTTGTTCTCCTGCTCGGCGAATGTCTGCGTCGCGTTGTCAACGGCGAGCGTCGCGCGGGCCGCTTCGATCACCGAATGCTGCACGTCGAGTTGGGCGCGCTTGCTTGTGATCGCAGCTTCGGCGGCGGCGACGTCGGCCTTGGCCTGATCCAGCGCGACCTTGAAATCGCGATCGTCGATCCGAGCCAATGTCTGGCCGGCGCGCACATGCTCATTGTCGCCGACCAGCACGGCGCTGAGATAGCCGGAGACCTTTGGCGCGATTGTCGTGTTGTCGGCCTTCACATAGGCGTCGTCGGTCGAGACCTGAAAGCGGCCGACCGTCCAGTAATTCCAGCCGTACCAGCCGCCGCCCGCGAGGACGGCGAGGGCCGCGCCGGCCAGCAGCAGGCGGCGCAGCTTGCCCTTCGCTGAGGCCGGCGCCGGGGCGGCGGGCTCGGAATTGGCGATCAATTGCTTGGCGGTCTCGGCCGGAACCTGGCTCTCGGCCTTGAAAGAGGTTTCATGTTGGCTCATGGCAGTCGCTCCTGGAGCTCTCTATCCCCTGTCTCTTATACACATCTAGATGTGTATAAGAGACAGGGCCCATGGAACCTGCTCCTCGCAGCTCTGCCGAGGCATCCTCGCCGCGACCATTAGGAAACTTGATGTTTTCCAAAATAAGCACTATAAAATCGATGTCAACAAGAATTTGGAAAATGATCATGGGACAAAATAGTACCTGTCTCTTATACACATCTAATAGAGCCCATATTGGGAGTGTCAATAGAATGACAGGCATCATTCAAAAGCATGGCTCGGCGATGAACCGGAATGACAAGGATCAGACTGAGCAGGTTCTGGCGGCACCCGTGCCGGAGCGGCGCGGCCGCGGCCGACCGCAGTTGCGCTCCGACGAGGAGACCCGCGCGCTGATCTATGACGCTGCGCGGCGCGAGTTCTCGGCGCGGGGCTTCGCGGCAGCCAGCATCGCCGACGTGGCGTGCCGCGCCGGCGTCTCCACCAAGACGCTGTACCGGTTGGTCCCGACCAAGCTGGCGCTGTTCGAGGGCACGGTGACGGACCGGATGGACCGCTTCATCTCCGCCGTGAATCTTGGCGCATGCGACGGCCGTGATATCGCGACGGCACTGGAGCGGGCGCTCCTGGCCTGTGCCGAGCTCATCCTCGATGTCGAGGTCATCGCGCTTCAGCGCATCATCCTTGCCGACAGCGACAAATTTCCTGACATCGCCGAGATGTTCTACGAGAAGGCGATGCAGCGGACGCTTGGCGCACTGGCGGCGTGGCTGGGTGTGCAGCAGCGGCGGGGACGGATCGCCGTTGACGACCCGCAGGCCGCCGCGGGCATGCTGCTCGGGATGCTCGTCTTCCAGCCGCAACGCGACGTGATGTACGGCCACAGGGCCCCGCTGTCGCGGACGCAGATCGAGGCCCGGGCCAAGGCCTGCGCGGCACTCTTCCTGTCCGGCTGCGCGGTGCCGGCCGACCAGAGCAATAAGCACAGCGGAGAGGCATGATGCCGGAAGCCGGCCGATCAGAGCCGCCCGCGCGTCGGTCCTGATGTCGCCACGCTACTTCGCCGCTACCGCCGATGCAGGAGGCTGCGTCAGCACCTGGCGGATCATGCGCGCGAGATCGGCCTTGCGGTAGGGCTTCGGCAGCAGCGTCACGTCCGGGTCGAGACGGCCGTGGTGGATGATCGCGTCCTCGGTATAGCCCGAGGTGAAGAGCACCCGCACCGAAGGCAGCTTGGCGATCACGGCATCGGCCACCTGCCGGCCGTTCATGCCGCCGGACATGATGACGTCGGTGAACAGCACGTCGCAGACGAAGCCCTTGTCGACCGCAGCCAATGCTTCCGGCCCGTTGGCGGTCACCATGGTGCGATAGCCGAGCTGCTCGAGCTGGGCGCTGACGTAGTTGCGCACCAGCGGATCGTCCTCGACCACCAGGATGGATTCGTGGCCGCCGCGCGCATCGACCGGAGGCGGCGGCTCGACGTCGATGATGTCGCCGCTGCTGCGCGGCAGATAGAGCTTGATCGACGTGCCGTGACCCTCTTCGGAGTAGATCTTGAGGTGGCCGTCGGATTGCTTGATGAAGCCGTAGACCATGCTCAGCCCAAGGCCGGTGCCCTTGCCGGTGTCCTTGGTGGTGAAGAACGGCTCGAACACCTTGTCGCGGATCCGCTCCGGGATTCCGCCGCCGGTGTCACTGACCGCGACCATTACATACTCACCCGCGCGGACGTCGGGGTTGGCCGCGGCATAAACCTCGTCGAGGATGACGTTGCTGGTCTCCAGCATCAGCTTGCCGCCGTCGGGCATCGCATCGCGGGCATTGACCGCGAGATTGAGCAATGCGGTCGCCATATGGTTGGGATCGATGAAGGCCGGCCAGGCGTCGGGCTCGAGCGCGGTATCGATCTCGATCTGCTCGCCGAGCGAAGGGCGCAGCAGCCTCGCGGTGTCCTGCACCAGCGTGTTGAGATTGGCTTCCCGCGGCTGCAACGGCTGCTGCCGCGAGAAGGCCAGCAAATGCTTGGTCACCTCGGCGCCGCGAAACGCCGCATCGCTGATCATCTTGGTCACGGAGGATAGCGCTGCATCGTGTTCGACGGCCTCGGCGAGGATGTCGATCAGGCCGGTGATGACGGTCAGAATGTTGTTGAAGTCATGCGCGATGCCGCCGGTGAGGTGCCCGACGGCCTCCATCTTCTGCACCTGGCGCAGCTTCTGCTCGGCTTCGAGCTGCTCGCGCGCCTCCTCGACCTCGCGGGCGCGCATGAAGATTTCCGCTTCCATCTGCTCGGTGCGCTCGCGCAGCCGGTCGGTCAGCTTGTCCTGCTCGGCACCGCGCTGCTTCAGCTGAATGAAGCTGGTGACGTCCTCGACCCGGTGGATGATGTAGGTGAACTGCCCGCTTGGCCCGAGCACCGGCGTATTGCGCGGGCTCCAGAAACGTTCCTCGAATCCGCCGCCCTCCGAATCGGGCTTACGGATATCGTATTTCTGCACCGACATGGTGTCGGGACGCCGGAACTGGACCACGCGCTCCAGCGAGGCACGCAGGTTTCGTACCCCGTCCGCGGCCGGATCGTCCGGATTGTCGGGAAAGATATCGAACAGCTCGCGCCCAAGGATTGCGGCACGCTCGGTCTTGGTGGCACGCAGATAGGCGTCGCTGGCTGCGACGATGCGGAACTCGGGCTGGGTCAGCACCAGATAGAGGCCGGGCGCCGCCTCGAATAACGCCTTGAAGTCAGGCATCGGCGGGGACTGGTTCTGCAGTTCATCCTCCCTCGCAGGGATACGGTCCGCCAAGCGACCGCGATCAAGATGTGGCACGCGTTTGGCGGAACTTCAATGCCTAACATACGGCACTGGCTCGATCTTTTCGATCGTATCGGCATCGCTGCGCTAGCGCGAATTGGGCAGATAGCGCCAGCCCTCCTTGCCCAGGAAGTCCAGCATGGCCTGTGCGGGCGGCAGCAGGATCTTGTCGGTGCGCCTGATCGCGTGCCATTGCCGGACGATCGGCAAACCCTTGACCTTGAGCACCACCAGCCGGCCGTCCTCCAGCTCGTGAAACACCGTGTGCTGGGAGATGAAGGCGATGCCGAGCCCGGCCATGACCGCCTGCTTGATGGTCTCGTTGCTGTCCATCGCCATCCCGAGCTTCGGCTCCAACCCGACCCGCTCGAAATATTGCTGCATCAGCATCCGTGTGCCTGAGCCTTGCTCGCGGGTGATGAAGGTTTCATTGGCGAGCTCCGGCGCGGCGACGTGCCGCCGCCGCGCCAGCCGGTGATCGGGGGCGGCGATGATGAAATGCGGATGCCGGCCGAGTGGCTTCATCTCGACCTCGACATCGGCCGGAGGCCGGCCCATCACGGCGATGTCGAGATCGTAGCCGCGCAGAGCGTCGCGAATCTCCTCGCGGTTGCCGATCCGCAGCGTGACCTCGATCTTGGGAAAGCGGCGCGAGAACGCCGCGATCGCGAACGGCACGAAGTATTTCGCGGTCGAGACCGCGCCCATCGCCACGCGTCCGCCGCTGCGGCCCGCGATCATGTCGAGCGATTGCTCGCAGTCCTTGAGCGCCGCCTCGATCCGCTCGACCAGCGTCAGCACATGCGCGCCGGCATCCGTCACCGCCATGCCGTCGCCGGTGCGCTGGATCAGCGGCAATCCCGCGAGCGCCTGCAGGTTACGCAATTGCAGCGTCACCGCCGGCTGCGTCAGGCCGAGGCGGTTGGCCGCGGACGTGATCGAGCCGGCCTCGTGCACGGTGGACAGTGCGCGCAGCTGGCGAATGGTCAGGTCGCGCGAGAAGTTGCCGGCCATGACAGCTCCATAAGAAATACTTTGCCCGGACCAAAGATAATAAAATTTCCCTAATTGGGCAAATCGCGCGTTGATACGGCGAAGGCGGCTCCCCTGAAGTCGCCTGTCGACGCCTCGGGACAGAGGGCGCGATCAAAGGGAGAGGCCGGTGGAGAGTAGTCCTGCATTGCATGCCCATCTGGAGTGGCCGGCGCAGCAAAACCCGCTGCGCGCCGCGACCGTCCAGGTGATCGAAGCGCTTGCCGGTGCCGCGGTCGAACTCTCGCGCATCATCGCGGCCGGGCCGCTCGCCGGCATCGGCGGCGAGAGCGGCGGCGTCAATCCCGACGGTGATCGCCAGAAGACCATCGACATCGTCGCCGATCGCCTGATGCGCGAGGCGCTGCGCGCCGCGCCGGTCGCAGCGGTTCTGTCAGAGGAAGTCGAACTGCCCGAGACGCTCGATCCCGGCGCGCCGCTCTGTGTCGCGATCGACCCACTCGATGGCTCCGCCAATCTCGAAAACAATATCTCGATCGGCACGATCTTCTCGATCCGGCCGAAGGGCAACGATGTCATCTCGACCTTCTTCGAGCCCGGCACGGCGCAATGTGCCGCCGGCTGCTTCATCTACGGTCCGCAGACCGTGCTGGTGCTGGCGCTCGACCAGTGCGTCGACTGTTTCACGCTCGACCCGCGAACCGGCGAATTCGTCCTGACCGCGCGGGACCTGCGGGTGCCGCAGGGCGCGTCCGAGTTCGCCATCAATGCCTCGAACCGGCGGCACTGGAGCGGGCCGGTGCGCAACTACATCGACGACTGCCTCGCCGGGGTGAATGGCGAACTCGGGCAGGACTACAACATGCGCTGGATCGGCTCGCTGGTGGCGGAAGCCTACCGCATCCTGATGCGCGGCGGCGTGTTCCTGTATCCGGCGGATGCGCGCAAGGGATACCGCGAGGGCCGGTTGCGTCTGCTGTACGAGGCGCATCCGATCGCACTGATCATGGAATGGGCGGGCGGTGCGGCGTCGAGCGGCCGGTCGCGCATCCTCGAATTGTCGGCACGGACGCCGCATCAGCGGGTGCCGCTCATCATGGGATCGGCGCGCGCCGTGCGCGACGTCGATGCGATCCACCTGACCGTCGAGCCGTTGTTCGAGAGCAGCGATGCCCCGCTGTTCGCGCGGCGCGGCCTGTTCCGCTGACGGAGGATCGTATGTCTCGCAGGCATCCCATCATCTCGATCACCGGCTCGTCCGGCGCCGGCACCACCTCGGTGAAGAAGACGT
>BFBZ01000012.1_pt260 | contig 24593 bp, 19 predicted proteins | sample 1888401 | NCBI WGS metagenome assembly BFBZ01 (sample SAMD00112614, study PRJDB3348) | symbiont metagenome | host: Chara braunii
TAGATACATGTAGACCTAAGCTTCAACCCTCGAGCTGTCTCTTATACACATCTAGATGTGTATAAGAGACAGCTGCAGGATACAGGCAATAAACTCATCACGCTTGGCAGCGATACAGGCCTCGGAGAGATCGACCGCACCTCGGTCAATCTGAACTTCGATGCGAAGGTAAAAGGCGCCGAACTTGAAACCACCTGGGAGCCTGTGCCGGGCCTCAAATTCACTTTCACGGGCGGTTACGAAGATACGCGCCTGGCAGACGGCTCAAAAGCCATCGACCTCATGGATCGTACGGCGGGAAATCCGAACTGGGTTGTCTTCAAACCGTTTGCGACGCAGTCATCGAACTGCGTCTTGCCAGTATACGTTGTCGCTTACAAGTTAAGCGGCGTGGGCCTCATCGCGGGCGATTGTGGTATGGCCTATTCAGAGTACCATGATCCGGCGACGGGCCAGACCTACACGGCCTTTCCTTCGGGAAGTTTCACCGCGGTCGGGACGAATATCACGCCGGGTACATATCCCGGTTTCGATCCGCGGGCCGGAAACGATCCGAGCGATCCCTACACCGGCCAGAACACCTCCGGCGGTATCGATTATGGCCCTGCACCCAACAACGGCACGGGTTTCGAAAAGAATCTGGGCGGCAACGAACTGCCAAACGCACCGCATTTCACCACATCGTTTACGGCCGAATACTCAATTCCGGTAACCGCAGACTGGGCGGCCACGTTGCACGGCGATTTTTATTGGCAGTCGAATTCGTGGGCACGGGTCTTCAACGACGATCCTTACGACAAGCTGCGCGGCTACAAGAACGTCAACCTGGCGCTGATCCTCACCAACCAGAACGGCTGGCAGGCGGTGGGCTACCTGAAGAACGTGTTCAACTCCACAGCCATCACCGGAACATTCCTGAACTCGGATGACAGCGGTTTGACGACGAATGCGTTCCTCACCGATCCGCGCCTGTTCGGCGTGCGCATCACGAAGANTCATCACAACCGACAACAGACAGGCGAACATCCGCCTCCGCTTGCTTGCCACCGCATCGGCCGTCGTTCTGGCCGCCTGTGTGGCAACCGGTGAAGAAGTGCAAGCCGCAGACAGGCCCACAGTCTGGATCGAAGGCGGCCTGCATCTGGACAGTATAACCGGCTCCAACGAAACCTTTGTGCCGCCGCTTGATTCCCTCACAACGAACGGCTTCACAGATACGCCCACCGCCTCCAATTTCCTGGGTCAGGGTTCGGGTGGGCTGCCATCCTTCACCGATATGGAGAATGTGCTCGGAAGAAGCGTGGGCGGAGAAGCCAGCCTCTCGTTTCAGCCAAGAGGATCGGATTGGGTCTTCGGCGTTTCGGCGAGCTACGGCCGCGTCCACACCCGCAGACATGTTCTGGATCGCCAGAAAGTTACCGGCGATCAAGCCTTTATCACCACATATGCTGCCGGTCGCCATCTGGCCACGCCGTCTTATAACAATTACGTGGATCAAAGCACGGACAACACGGAATCCCACACCATTATCGATTTTAAAGTCGGGAAGGATGTCGGTTTGGGGTTGTTCGGCAAAAACACCGAATCGGTGTTCAGTTTCGGCGCGCGCTATGTGCAGATGAACATGACTTCAAAAGGTCATTCCTATGCGCTGCCGGGCGAACGGTTTTACCGCATCAAAACCACGTTCATCGGATACAAATATACTTTCGCCGGCATACACCAGAATTCCGCTTCCGTATTGGAACGCTACAGCGATTTCCGCGCCCTGGGCCCATCTCTCTCATGGAGCAACACAACAGGCTTGTGGGGCGATGTCGCCGATGGACAAATCGCACTGGATTGGGGCGCGAACGCCGCCCTCCTGTTCGGCCGTCAGAAAGCCAAAGTCAGCCGCGATTCGGCGGTCCACAAAAGCCAGGACCAGCTGGTACACAATCTGTTGTTCGGTACCACCCAACTGGCTCTTACACAAATCAGCGCAAGCGGTGATTCCGCCCATCGGACGGAATCACACCGCGTCACCGTCCCCAATCTCGGCGGCTTCGCGGCGCTGTCTTATCGTTTCCCCAGCGCCAAACTCAGCCTCGGCTACCGTGCCGATTTCTTCTTCGGCGCGATGGATCGGGGGCTCGATACGCACCGGTCCGTGACCACGGGATATAACGGCCCTTACGCCACCATCAGCATCGGCTTGGGTGGATAGCTTTTCCTCGGGGGGCGTTTCGGAAAGGCGGCGGAGCGATCCGCCGCCTTTTTCTTTTGTGGCGGCGCCACAATCTTGCCGCTTCTGCTCCCAAAATCTGCGACGCACAAAACGATTTCGCATCCAAACCCGCACACCGGCCGGGTTTGGAGTCTCTTGCCACCGCTTCCAGAAACATTATTCCTGCGCCCCCGCCGGTTATCAACCTTACCTTCATCAAAACCAATTTCACCGGCTATCTGATCAACATCGCGGTATCGGCACGCAGGCCATTTCGGTCACCACCGATCCGGCGGTCGCCGTGTCGTTCAACGACACGGCGTTCATCCACAATCATTTCTTCGAACAAGAATTCTACGACGTTGCGCAAGTCGAAGTGCTGCGCGGCCCGCAGGGCACACTTTACGGCCGCAACGCCACAGCAGGCGTGGTCAACGTCACCTCGGCGGTGCCGGCCGATCAGTTCGAGGCGATGGGATCCGCCGACATTGGCAATTACAAAAACCGGCGCCTGGAGGCAATGCTCAATCTCCCCGTCGCCTGGGATGAGTAGATGCTGCGCTTCGCAGGTGAGCGTACCAAGTGTGACGGCTACAGCTTCAGCTCCCTGACCGGCTCGCCCATCGACGGCCGCGATCTGTGGAGCACGCGCGCGACGCTGCGCTGGCAACCCGTCGAGAATCTTCATACCGACTTCGTTTGGCAATATTTTCAGGAGAATGACGATCGGTTGCGCAGCAGCAAGCAACTCTGCACACGCGCCGATTATCCCAAAACCGTGCTCGGACAAGCGACTGGTTTGCTGGGTGAATCTGTTTTGAACCTCCCCGGGGTAATTCTGGCGTTGCGCGAAAGCGGTTGGATCGACGAACGCGATCATCGCCTGTAAAGGCCCGCACCGGACAGTTTGGTTGTTAACAAAGGCGACGGGGAAATCCGTCGCCTTTTGTCTGCCATTGCAATTTTGAGATGCGCGCCCAATTGGTTGGGGCACCCACAGGCGACTTCCGTGCACGGCAAGAAAATGTCGCGTAATCCCGAAACGCACTAAACCTCGGAATCTTTCGCGCGTACCCCCGCAGTCGGTTCTCCGGCTGCGTCTAGATACATGTAGACCTAAGCTTCAACCCTCGAGAGGAAACGGGCGGGGGATGGCCGAATTTCAGGATACCAGCCGTGAAGATGCGGGCTTGCGTCGCGAGGGCGAAGCCATGACGCCCGCAGAGCTGGAAGCTTGGTTCGCGCGAGAAGTTTTGCCATTGGAGGCAACCCTGGTGCGCTATTTACAGCACAATTGGCGCAATCACAGCGACATCATCGATCTGCGGCAGGAAGTGTATGTGCGGGTGTGCGAAGCAGCGCTGAAGCAAACGCCCGCGCAGCCGCGCCAATTCGTCTTCACCACGGCCCGCAATCTTTTGATCGACAGGGTGCGTCGCGAGCGCGTGATCCCCATTGAGGCGGTCGAAGATCTCGATGCGTTGGGCGTCGCCATTGATGAGCCTGGTGCGGAACGCACAGTGATTGCGCGCGAAACGCTACGCCGCTTGCAAGGCGCGATCCATCGGCTTCCGGCGCGCTGCCAGGAAGCTGTCGTTCTGAAACAGGTCAATGGATTGTCGCGGCGCGAGATCGCTGTGCGCATGGGTATCTCCGACAAGATGGTCACCGAGCATCTCACCAACGGCATGCGGGCTCTGGCGGATATCCTTCTTGGCGAACCCTCGGATCCGCGGAGGACGCCATGATCGCCGGCACGCCGCCAGAGCCTGATCGGCAGATCGCCTCCGCAAAGGAAATCGAAGCCTGCGCCGCCGCCTGGTTGGAGCGATCGGTCTGCGAAGGCTGGAGCGATGAAGAGCAGGCGCAACTCGATCTCTGGCTTGCCTCTTCGCTTGCCCATCGCGTCGCGTTTGTGCGTCTTCGCGTGGCATGGTCGCAAACCGATCGATTGGCGGTGCTGCAGCCGCAGGCCGCGTCGATACCGAACCGTTTGCGCATTCCGCAACTGGCCCCGTTCTCGCAGGTCACGCGCTGGGCGGCGTTTGGCGTGGCCGTATCGGCTGCCATCGGTGTCTTGTTCGTCAATTGGGGCATGCCGCAGAGAGAGCATGTCTATGCGACCCCGGTGGGCGGGCACGAAATTATTCGCCTCGGCGATGGCTCGACGGTCGAATTGAACACTGACACGTCGCTGCGCGTGGCCGTCAATTCGGATCGCCGCATTGTGTGGCTGGACAAGGGCGAGGCCTATTTCCAGATCAATCACGATCCGGTGCGCCCGTTTATCGTGATGGCGGGAAATCGCCGCGTCACCGATCTGGGCACGAAATTCGTCGTGCGGCGCGAACCCGATCGCCTGCAAGTCGCCGTGATGGAAGGCCGGGTGTGGCTCGATGCGACGGCCGGTAAATCGCAATCCGCCCTTGTAAGCGCGGATCAAAGCGCCATCGCGACGGCCGACACGATATCGATCATCCGCAAGCCGGAAGCAAAGCTGGCCGACCGGCTGGGATGGCGCCATGGCGTGCTTGTTTTCGACAACACCACGCTTGCCGATGCCGCTGCCGAATTCAATCGCTACAACCAGCGAAAGCTTGTCGTCTCCGATCCCGTCGCGGCAGCGCAGACGATCGGCGGCACGTTTCCCAAGAACGACGTCAACGCCTTCACCCGCGTGACACACGAGATGCTGGGCCTGCGCATCAGCGGCGAGGGCAACGAGATCTTCATTTCGTGGCGATGAGCCGTGCGTAGTCGAACTATGATCAAGGGGGGTATATGAAAAATCTGGCATTCCTGAGAGCCGCCTTGGCGGGAAGCGTTTGCGGCGTAGCGCTCGTAACCGCGGCCTATGCGAGCAGTTTCAATGTTCCCGGCGGAGAGCTGAAAGCGGCGCTGGATGCTTATTCGGAGCAGGCCGGCGTGGCGTTGCTCTATCCCGCGAGCGCGGTGAAAGGCGTCCGGACGCGCGGCGTCAACGGCTCGCTGCCGACCGACGAAGCACTGACCAAAATTCTCGATGGCACGGGCTTCGCCATGCATCGCGATGCATCAGGCGTGATCGCCATCGTTCCCCGGCAGCGTTCGCAAGCCGATGCGCCATCCGTGATGTCGCTGCAACTCGCCCAGGCCGTGCCGTCGCCGCACAGCGCGGTGGAAACGGTGACGGTCACATCGTCGAAACTCGGCGGAGCCGATGTGCAATCCATCCCGATTGCGATCACCGCCTTGAGCCAGGAACAGCTCACCGCCACGCAAACAGCAGGCGGCCCCGATCTGGTGAAACAGGTGCCGAACCTCACCTTTACGAAAACAAATTTCACCGGCTACAGCATCAACATCCGAGGCATCGGCACGCAAGCCATTTCGGCGACAACCGATCCGGCCGTCGCTGTCGCGCTGAACGACATTCCGTTCATCCGCAATCATTTCTTCGAGCAGGAATTCTATGATGTGGGCCAGCTCGAAATCCTGCGCGGCCCCCAAGGCACGCTCTATGGCCGCAACGCGACCGCGGGCGTAGTGAACCTGGTCACCGCCAAACCGAGCGACCAGTTCGAGGCGATGGCGAGCGGCGAAATCGGCAATTATCACCAGCGCCGCTTCGAAGGGATGATCAACATTCCCATCGTCGATGATCGGCTCGACATACGGCTCGCGGGCGAATGGACCAAACGCCAGGGCTACAGCTTCAACTCGCTGACCGACGAACGCATCGACGGCCGCGATTTGTGGTCCGGCCGTTTGTCCATCGCGGTCAAGCCGGTGGATCACATGCAGACCACCTTCATCTGGGAGCATTTTTCGGAGACGGATGACCGCATGCGTTCAAGCAAGCAGCTTTGCGATCGCGCGCCGGACCCGGCGGAGATTGGCGGCAAACCGATCGATACCCACCCCGGTGGACCATACGATACGATTTTGTATGTCAATCAGGGATGTGTTGCGGGATCGCTCTATTCGCCGGAATCCTTCCAGGTCACCAATGGGTATTCGCTGACGTATTTCACGCCCACAAAGGGCATCGGCGTTCCCGTCATTCCAGGCGATCCTTATGCGGGCGCCGTGAATTCACCGAACCTGCATGTGATCGAATCGACACTCGATCCGGAATACAAGGCGAAGAACGACATCTTCGAACTCAATACCGACTACGACATCACGCCGGAACTGACGTTCACCTCGCAAACCGGCTTCAATCACGATTTCCTGTGGTCGACGGAAGATTACAACCGTTTCAACACGGCTCCAGGCGTATTTGAGAAAGACCCGAGATGGATTGCGGCGGGCGTCCTATCACCGGACGGAGACTTCTGCGATCCGCAACTGGGTTGCAGCAACAGGCTGGTGGCTCAAGACCTTTCCGAAGCGCATTCCTGGCAGCTCAGCCAGGAATTCCGCCTCGCATCGCATTTCAGCGGTCCGCTCAATTTCAGTTTTGGCGGGAATTATATGCATTACGAGACGGAGGAAAATTACTACGTCTTTATCAACACACTGACGTTGCTGGCCGCTGTTTGGGGCGGTCACGGGCCTTCGAATCCGTATGTCGGCGGCGTCACCGACAATTTCAATTGCCTTGTCTATGGTGCGCAAGCCGGCGATCCGGCTGCGGGTGCAGGGCTTGCGAATTGCATCTATATCGATCCCAACCCGATCGGCAAGCTCAACAGTCAGGGGCACAATTATTTCCTCAGCCAGAATCCCTATGTGCTGAATTCCTACGCCGGTTTCGGCGAGGTCTATTACGACATCTTCAAGGATGTGAAGCTGACCGGCGGGTTGCGCTGGACCGAAGATCGCAAGCATTTTCCGCTGCTGCCGAGCTGGCTGGTCGCCGCCCAGAGCTTCGGCTATCCGGTCGCGGGCGTGGTGGATCAGCAATGGGATCAACTGACGGGCCGCGCTGCCGTCAACTGGACGCCGAAATTCGATTTCACAGATCAAACGCTGGTTTATGGCTCCTACGCACACGGCTACAAAGCCGGGGGCGCCAACCCGCCGATCCCCGTTCAGGTTGATGTCTTCGGCAACCGTGGCGGCCATGATTCCGTCGTGCATCCGCTCACGTTCAAGCCCGAGTTCATTGATGCGTTCGAAATTGGTAGCAAGAACACGCTGCTGGACGGCGCACTGACGCTCAATGGCAGTGCGTTCTACTACAATTATGAGAATTACCAGATTTCCGAAATCGTGGATCGCACGGCGATAAATCGCAATTTCGATGCCCATGTGAAAGGGGTCGAACTCGAAGCGACCTATGAGCCGATACCGGGATTGCGCTTCAATTTCGGGGGTGGCTACGAAGATGCGCGCCTGGCAAAGGGAACAAAAGCCATCGACCTGATGGATCGGACTGCGGGCACGCCGGGATGGATGGTTGCGAAACCCTACCCGACCGTGCCTTCCAATTGCGTCATGCCCATTGCCGTGATTGCGGCGTCCGTGGGCGCTTCGCAGCTTGGAAGATGTTACGGCTATGACGCCACCATTTACGACCCGACCAATGCTGCCAACAACGGCGAGGGCTTCTACAAAGATCTGAGCCACAACATGATGCCCAATGCGCCGCCCTTCACCGTCTCACTCGGCGCGCAATACACCGCGCCGATTACCCAGGATTGGGCCGGAACATTGCGGGCAGACGGCTATTGGCAGGACAATTCCTATTGGCGGGTGTTCAACGATCTCGATTACGACAAGCTGCATGGCTATGCGACGCTGAACCTTACGTTGATCCTCACCAATCAGAACGGTTGGCAGGTCATGCTCTACGACAAGAACGTGCTCAACACGACAGCCCTGACCGGCGCATTCCTGAACAGCGACGATTCGGGGCTCACGACCAACGTGTTTCTGACCGATCCGAAGTTGATCGGCCTGCGCGTCACGAAGAATTGGTAAGGGGGACCCAATGAGCGAACTTATAAATACAAAGACCAATCCGGATATCTTCCGTTGGCGCCTGCTTTCAACCGTTTCCGCGCTGACCCTGCTGACGGCGATCTATGCCGGCGGAGAAGCAAAAGCCGAAGACGTCGACCACCCCACTTTCTGGATCGAACTCGGTGGTCAACTCGAGCGGGTAAGCCAGGCGCAAGATGCATTCAGCGCACCGTTTCTGGAATCTCTGCAAACCCCGCCACCGCGCCCCTTCGGGCCGCTGCAGGGCTTCGCAGCCAGCGCGCAGACCCGCAGAACCGTTGCGATGCCGGACGTTCCGTTCGATATATCCCAGCCATTTCACGCGCAGAGCGTGCCCGAATACAATTTCGGTGAAGAGGCAAAGGTTTCGTTCGCTCCCCGGGAATCGGATTGGGTATTTTCTGCGTCTGTGCGCTACGGTCGCGCAAATGGTTCGCGGTTAGAAAAACAGCAAACGCATGATCGCGCGTCTTATGTCTATAAATATAAACCCGGCTACGACACGCCGCGTACACCTTATGTTGTCCGCTTCTCGAATGCCCAAACGAAATATACGCAAAGCCATCTCGTATTGGATTTCCAGGTGGGCAAGGATGTCGGACTCGGGCTTTTGGGGAAACGCACACAAACAACACTCGGCTTGGGTGTTCGATTTGCGCAGTTCACCTCGAAATCGTCTGTGGACATCAAAGAACGTCCGCAGATGCAGATCTACTACAACCATATGTCGAATCCCGGATACGGCATCAACAAATACTTCTACAACACCCGTTTCCAGGATTATCAGCTCCTCGCGCACAGCCAGCGCAGTTTCCACGGCGTCGGCCCCTCGCTGTCGTGGAGTGGCTCCGCCCCCTTCATCGGGAATGAGGACAGTGCCGAATTAACCTTCGATTGGGGTGTGAACGCCGCCCTGCTGTTCGGCCGCCAGAAGGCCAAGGTGGACCAGAAGGATGTGATGTTCGACAACTACCAGACCTTCAATGTCGGCGCGGGCGATCTGCCCCAGCGTTATACCAACGCCCCGCCCACCAGGCATTACGCGCGCGCTCACGCCGTCACCGTGCCCAATCTCGGCGGCTTTGCGGGCGTGTCGCTCAAATTTCCCAATGCCAAGGTCAGCCTCGGTTATCGCGCCGATTTCTTCTTCGGCGCGATGGATGCAGGCATTGCGGAGCGGCACACGGAGGACATGAGTTTCCATGGGCCCTTTGCCACGATCAGCATCGGTTTGGGAGGCTAGGTATAACGGGGGCGGGTAGAGTGGAAAGGGCGGCGGTCTTCCGTCGCCCTTCTTTTTCGCTACCGACTCCAGCTGAAGGGAAAAACGCGATTTCCAAGTCGGACAAAGAAAGTCCAGAGCCATTTTCCTGGAGTGGCTATCTCGGCCAGCGCTCTGCTACCGCTCGGCAAGGCCCATCACCGCATCCGGGCGGATAAGCTCGAGAGAGGTCGAAACGGTCGAGTTCTTTAAGGCAACGGGTATCGCCCCGTTGCCTTTTTCTTTTTAGCGCGATCCGGCCCCGTGCCTTCGGCAACATTATTGCTATGCGGTACGGGCGCTTGCGTCTTCCCGGGCGGATTGTCTCGAAATCCGGCAAACTCCCTGCCTCTGAAATAAATTTCCAAACTCCACCCAGATTTGTGTCGCCCGATTGTCAATCCAGGTGAGGTTTCGAAAGCGGCCCCGCGAAAGGCAGGCGTTGGGGAATGATCGAAACGCCAGATACGGACCGTCCGCAAGAGGGCGGCCAGCCCAGGAACAGGGTGGCTGCCATGGAAGAGGTGCACGCCTGGTTCATCCGTGAGGTTCTGCCCTTGGAAGCGGCGTTGATGCAGTACCTGCACCGCAACTGGCGGCGCAAGGACGACATCCCCGATCTGCGGAACGATATCTATGTCCAGGTTTATGAAGCCGCTCTTCGCCAAATCCCAGACAAGCCGCAGCAATTCGTCATCGTCACGGCGCGCAATCTTCTCATCAACCGTTTGCGGCGCGAGCGCATCGTTCCCATGGAAGCCATGGCCGATCTTGATGCGCTCGAAGTCGCCCTCGATGCACTCACGCCGGAACGCACCACCATCGCACGCGACGAGCTGCGCCTGCTGCAGCGCGCGCTGGAACGTCTGCCACGGCGCACCCGCGAGGTTATCGTGATGCGGCGCGTGGAAGGGTTGTCGCGTGCGGAAATTTCCCTCCGCCTCGGCATCAGCGAGGAAACGATCTCTGCTCATGTCACCGATGGCATGCGCGCGATCACCGAGATGTTGTTTGGGGCCACAGGCGAACTCAGGGATAGAACATGAGCGCTTCCGAGCATCTGCCGGTTCATGTCCCCGCTGCCAAGGTGGACGCCGAAGCAGCCACCTGGCTCGACCGCCGCGATCGCGGTGGCTGGAGCGAAGCAGACCAAGCCACGCTCGATGCCTGGCTGGAGGAAAACCCCGTCCACCGAATCACCTATTGGCGCATGGAAGCGGCTTGGGCGCGCACCGAACGCCTGAGTGCCTTGGGTGCGCCTGATGTGCCGCGCCGCAGTAACTTCCTTTTCTTCCGCGTGGGAGCGGCGGCGGCGGTAGCGCTGGCTACCATAGGTGGCGCGTTCTGGATGGCGATCCCGCAACCGAAGGGCGTTTCCTATGCCACCAGCCTCGGCGGGCGTGAAACCGTGATGCTGTCCGATGGTTCGCGCATCGAACTCAACACCGACAGCGCGATACGTTTGGCCGATACCGAAACCGCCCGCAACATCTGGCTCGACAAGGGCGAGGCCTATCTCCAGGTAACGCATAATGCCGCGCGCCCGCTGACCGTTTTCGTAGGCGACCGCCGCATCACCGATCTGGGAACCAAATTCGTCGTCAAGCGCGCAACCGACCGGTTGGAAGTTTCCGTGCTCGAAGGCCGCGTGAGCCTCAACACCCCGCAAGCCACCGCACCATTTGTGCTGCGCCAGGGAGATACCGCGATTGCCTCCGCCAAAGGCGTATCGCTCATCCGCAAATCAACGCGCACACTTTCCGATGAATTGGGCTGGCGGCGCGGTGTGATTATTTTCGACAACACGCCGCTTGCCGAAGCGGCCGAGCAGGTGAGCCGTTACAACCCTGTGAAGGTCGAAATCGCGGGCGCAAATCTCGCGCGCCTTCCGGTCACCGGAACGGTATCGGCCAACGATCCGAAAGAATTTCTCCGCATGGCGCGCACGGTGTTCGGGCTTCGCGCCGAAAAGGTCAATGGAAAATTTGTGATCTCGCGTTGAGGGCGGGCTGACGCGGCTTTCCGCCCGCGAGGGGAATAAGGGCGAAAGCCACGCAAGAGGGGGACTTAATGTTCGATTTTCGGAAATTTCTGTTCGCGTCGGCTGCACCGCTGGCGCTCGCCACGGCCGCACATGCTGCGCAATTCAACATTCCCGGCGGCGATCTTACTGCAGCCCTCAGCGCCTATTCCGCGCAGTCCGGTGTGCATCTTATGGTATCGACCGATGCGATCCGCGGTCTGAAGACAAATGGCGTGAAGGGTGAACTCCCGCCCGACAAGGCGCTTGCCCGCATTCTCTCCGGAACGGGGCTTATGCCATCGTCCGAGATCGGAGGCGGCGTCGCCATCATCCGCGGCGGCCATTCCAGCGATGCCTCAGACATGCTGCCAGCCATGCAACTCGCCCAAGCGGCGCCTTCGCGCGCGGCGGTGGAAACGGTCACAGTAACGTCTTCGAAGCTGGGCGGCGTCGATGTCCAGAGTGTGCCGATTGCCATTACGGCCATGAGCCAGGAGCAGTTGACGGCAACCCAGACCGCCGGCGGCCCCGATCTCGTGAAGCAGGTGCCCAATCTCACTTTCACAAAGACAAATTTCACGGGTTATAGCATTCAGATCCGCGGCATCGGCACACAGGCGATTTCTGTCACCACCGATCCTGCCGTGGCCATCGCCTTCAACGACACGCCCTTCATTCGCAATCATTTCTTCGAGCAGGAATTCTATGACGTCTCGCAGGTCGAAGTCCTGCGCGGCCCGCAAGGCACGCTTTACGGCCGCAACGCCACGGCGGGCGTTGTGAACATGATTTCGGCCAGGCCGACCGACCAGTTCGAAGCTATGGCAAGTGCCGACTTCGGCAATTATGGGAACCGGCGCCTTGAAGGCATGATCAACCTGCCGCTGTCCGATGATCGCCTCGACTTGCGCGTCGCCGGCGAATGGACCAAACGCGAGGGCTATACCTTCAACGAATCCACGGGTGAGCGCGTCGATGGCCGCGATCTGTGGTCCGGCCGCGTCACGCTCGGCATGAAGCCCACGGAAAAACTTCGGGCCTATCTCATCTGGGAACATTTCTCGGAAAGCGACGATCGCGAACGTTCGTCAAAGCAACTCTGTGAGAGCGACCCCGGGCCCGACCGAATCGGACCGTTCACTCAGTCGTTCAACCCCACCATCAACGGTGTCGTCGTAGATCACATCCAGGCCGGCGATTACCTCACCAATCTTCCTCTCGGCGGCGGTGCCAGAGGCGCTCTCAGTCAGGGTTGCCTGCCGGGATCGCTCTATTCCCCCAATTCCTACGAGACGCCGAATGCCGCAGCTTTGCCCATTGTCTACGTCAACCAGGTTCAGGGCCTCATTCAAGGGCAAAGCCCTTATGCCAGCCAGACTCAATCGATGAATCTTCGTGTCATCCAGTCTTCGATCAAGCCAGTCTACAAGTCGAAGAACGATACGGTGGAATTCGTGGCGGATTACGATATCGCGCCCACGCTGAAGCTGACTTGGCAGACCGGTTACAACACCGATTTCCTTTCATCCTCCGAAGACTTTAACCGGTTCAATTCGAATCCGGGGTTGTTCTTCACAGCGGCAGATCAGCCCAATGTCGACGGTTGGGGAACCGGCGGCACGGGCGCTCCCTATACGCCGGGGGGCATATTGTGCGATCCGCAACTCGGTTGCTCAGACCGTTTTGTCGGTGAAGATCTCAGCCAGGAGCGCGCCTGGCAGATCAGCCAGGAAGTGAGATTGACTTCGAACTTCAGCGGCCCGTTCAATTTCAGCGCCGGCGGAAACTATCTGCACTACGAAACGCTGGAAGACTACTACGTCTTTCTCAACCTTCTCACGATGCTGGCTAGAAATCAGGATCTGGCGACGACAGGGAATGCAACTTGTGAAGGAGGCCCGCAGTCCCAAGTGCACTCGCCGATTGGCTCGACCTATGGCGTGTATAATTGTCCGTACACGGATACCGCGTCCCTGACGCCGGGATTCGATGGACAAGGCCACAACTATTTTCGAAGCATCAACCCCTATATCCTTACCTCTTATGCGGGCTTTGGCGAAGCCTATTGGCAAGTCCTCAACGACGTGAAGATAACCGGTGGTTTGCGCTGGACCGACGATCAAAAACATTTCGTAGAGATTCCCAGCGAGGTTCTCAACAACGGTTGGGGCTACCCCATTTCCGGTGTCGTCGATCAGGAATGGCGGGAGCTTACAGGGCGCGCGGTCGTCAACTGGACGCCCAAGCTCAATTTCACCGACCAAACCCTCGTCTACGGATCGTATGCACGCGGGTACAAGGCCGGGGGTGCCAATCCGCCGCCGCCCAATGTGTTCCTGGAAGCGCAGGATGGAAGAGGAACGTCAACGCATCCCACAACCTTCGCGCCAGAATTCATCAATGCCTTCGAACTGGGCACCAAGAACACACTTCTGGATGGCGCGCTGACACTCAACAGCGATCTGTTTTATTACGATTACAAAGGCTATCAGATCTCGCAGATCGTCGATCGAACCTCCGTCAACCTGAACTTCGACGCTCGCGTGCGCGGCGCGGAAATCGAAGGTTCCTACGAACCGGTTCCCGGCCTGCGGTTCAATTTCTCGGGGGGCTGGGAAGATTCAAAACTCGCGAACGGATCGAAGGCCATCGATCTCATGGATCGCACGGCGGGCCACACCGACTGGCTTGTCGTCAAACCCACCATCTTCGCAACCTCGAACTGCATCCTGCCGCAAAATGTCGTCGCGGAACTGGTGGAAGCCGCAAACATCAGTCCCGAACCCTTCGGTCCCTATTGGAACGGCGGCCAATATCTTTCCTCGGTCTTTTGGGGCAACGCATGCCAGGCGGCCTACAGTCAACATCTCGATCCGATCGTTCAGGAAACCGGTGGCGGGTTTGGATTTTTGAACTCCAAAGGATACGGGTCTCCTAGCAATATTCCCTTCACAGGTTTCGACCCCAATACCGCACCCAACAATGGCGAAGGTTTCGACAAGGATCTGTCCGGCAACCAGTTGCCCAATGCGCCGCCGCTCACCGTTTCGGTCGGCGCACAGTATTCGATGCCATTGACCACCGATTGGGCCGGCACGGTCCGCGCCGATTATTACTGGCAGGATTATTCCTGGGCACGCGTCTTCAACGACAATCCGTATGATCGCCTGCGCGGCTACACCAACATCAACCTGACGCTGATCTTGACCAATCAGGCCGGCTGGCAGGCGATGGCCTATGCCAAGAACATCTTCAACACGACAGCGATCACCGGCGCGTTCCTGAATTCCGACGACACGGGGCTGACAACGAACGTGTTTGTCACCGATCCCCGCCTGATCGGCATTCGCGTATCGAAGAACTGGTGAGGGGGAAACGATGACCGAGATAATTCAACGCCACGTCCGCAGAAGTCTGCGTTACCGGCTTCTGCTGTCCGCCTCGTCTGCGGCGGTTCTGGTTTTTGCGCCTGAGGTTCAAGCCGAGGATTCGCATCCCGCGGTGTGGGTCGAACTCGGCGGAGCTTTCGATCAAATCAGCAGGGACTCGGCAACATGGGTTCCGCCAAACCTGACCGACCCGATTTCGAATCCGTCACCTGAACCGTTCGGTCGGTCGCCGGCCATTGGGTACGATTGGGACGCAGCGATTGAAATCCATCCCAGGGGATCGGACTGGGTATATAGCGCATCGGTGCGGTATGGCCGCGCCCAGCGCGGCCCCAAGCATTCCCATGATCAGACCTACAAAACGCAGCCGGTGGGATACGCCGGGGGAAAATATTATCTCACCACCTACGCCTTCCTGAATGCGAAGGAGCAATCTCGTTCCTCGCATGCTATAATAGATTTCAGCGCTGGCAGGGATGTGGGGTTGGGGTCGTTCCACAACGGCAAGGCCACGGTGCATTTCGGTGTGCGGATGGCGCAGCTGAATGAACGCGCCGAAGCCACGCTCACTGCGTTCTCAACGGCCCCGGCAAAATATAGTTCTGGCAAGATCGTCCACAAAGCCGATGCGCTAATGGCACGCAGCTATACCGGCATAGGGCCTGCCGTGTCATGGGATGGCGCAACGCCGTTCGTTGGTACGCTGAACGATGGGTTCTCCTTCGATTGGGGTGCTAACGCGAGCGTCCTGTTCGGCCGGCAAAAAGCTCGCATCGCTCTGCATACGCAAGACGCCCGTTACAATGGCGGCGGCGCTTATACGGTCTTATCGCACTTGACCAGCGCGCCGTTTCGCGACCGAACCGTCGTCGTTCCCAATCTGGGCGGCTTTGCGGGGCTCTCGTGGCGATTGCCGAACGGCAAAGTCAGTTTGGGGTATCGGGCGGACTTCTTCTTCGGCGCTATCGACGGCGGTGTCTCCACTTCGCAGAAGGATACGCGCGGCTTCTACGGGCCATTCGCCTCCTTCAGTTTCGGGTTGGGCGGATAAGGATGGTCGGGGGGCGTGCAGCGAAGAGGCGGCGGAGCGATCCGCCGCCCTTTTTGCAATTCGCCGCAAGATTGTTGTGATCCCGCCGTCAAAAATCGCGCAGGCGTACCCTTAAGTTTTGCCCGGTGTCGCAGGGAGGGATACGAAACCGGGCGCAATTCAATTCTGGCATACTGAAGGTACAGCCCCCGCCAGTGCCACCCCCTGGCGGTATAAAATATCTCTAAAACCGCATTCAAATTTTCCGCCGTCCCGTTCGTCTCCATAGGCGTAGATTGAAACGGGTTCCCTCGAGGGCCAGACGCTGGCGGGGGCATGGGCGATTTATCGGACACCGGACGTGACACAGAGCGGCCGCACCAGGCAGGTGCAGCCATGACTGCGGTCGACCTGGAGGCGTGGTTCGTCCGCGAGATTTTGCCGTTGGAGAGTGCATTAATGCAATTCCTGCAGCACAATTGGCGCAACGAGGCGGACATCGCCGATCTGCGGCAGGATGTTTACGAGCGTGTCTGCGAGGCGGCACAGGAGCGTTTTCCCGATCACGCCAAGGCATTCCTGTTCAAGACCGCGCGCAATCTCCTGGTCGATCGGGTGCGCCGTTCGCAGGTCGTGCCCATCGATGTGACATCCGATTTCGAAGCTCTGGGCATCGCATGGGATGCGCCAGGCCCGGACCGCAGTGTGATCGCACGCGATGAACTGCGTCGCCTGCAAACGGCGCTGGACCGCCTGCCGCCGCGCTGCCGCGAGGCGGTTGTCTTGGGCAAGCTCGAAGGGCTGAGCGGAAAAGAGATCGCCGCCCGAATGGGTGTGAACGAATCCACCGTCTCCATTCATCTGGCCAATGGCATCCGTGCGCTGGTCGATGCGGTTTATGGCGGGCCGACAAAGGCCGGAGATAAGCCATGAGCGGCGATCTGGGCAGCGAACCGCGCAATTCTTCCGGCGCAACAGCGGTGGAAGCCGAGGCGGCGGAATGGCTTCAGCGCCGCCGCTTCTGGGATTGGGGCGACGAAGATCAGAAGCGTCTGGAAGCATGGCTGGCGCAATCGGTTTCCCATCGCGTTGCCTATTGGCGCTTGAACGCGGGCTTCGAGCGCAGCGAGCGGTTGACGGCGCTGCGCCAGCCCGAAGCGTTCGGCAGGCCTGCGCCTTCCGAACGCGAACGGGCTCGGCCGGTTCTACGCCTGGCAGCCGCCGGTGTTGCCGCTGTTGCGATCTTTGGTGTTGCCAGCCTGCAATTCCTGCCGTCGCAGAAGGCCAACACCTATGAAACACAAGTCGGCGGGCGCCAAACCATCGTGCTCACCGATGGATCGAAGATCGACCTGAACACTGGCACGGTTGTGCGTGTAAAGGGCCGCAGCGCCGAGCTGATCCACGGCGAAGCCTTCTTCCAGATCACGCATGATGCAGCGCGCCCGTTTGTTGTGACCGCGGGCAATCACCGCATCACGGATCTGGGCACCAAATTTGCTGTACGCACAGCGCAAGCGGGGCTTGAAGTTTCATTGATGCAGGGCCGCGCGCGCATAGACGCGCCCGATGCGCCCGCGCAGCGCGCAGCCGTGCTGGAGCCAGGCGATGTGGCCGTGGCGACCGCGAACAGAATTTCCGTGACCCGTAAATCGCAGCAGGATCTTGCCGGCGAACTCGGCTGGCGCCGTGGTGTTCTGGTGTTTCACCAGACGACGCTTGGCGATGCCGCCGCGGAATTCAATCGTTACAACAGCAAGAAACTCATCGTGGCCGATGCGCGGGCAGCCAAACTGACAATCGGCGCGACGTTTTCGACCGACGACATCGGAGCGTTCGCGCGCGTGGCCAAAACCGTGTTCGGGCTGCGTGTGGATGACCGCGGAAACGAAATCGTGATTTCGCATTGAAGCATTGGCGGTTTGGGGCCGCATCGAGGGGGACTATGCACAAGAAAGCATTTCTGAATTCCACGGCTATCGCGGCTACCTTCGCCTGTTTGCTGGCGGGCGGCGCATGCGCCGAAACGTTCAATATTCCCGGTGGCGATCTCACATCCGCGCTCGACAGATATATGAAGCAATCCGGCGTTTCGCTGATGTATTCGAGCACCGCGGTCAAGGGCGTTCGCACCAGCGGGGCTGTGGGCGATCTTCCGGCGAGGGATGCGCTCTCGCGCATCCTCTCGGGAACCGGCTTCACCGTCCGCCACGATGCATCGGGAGCGGTCGCCATCGTTCCAGAAAAATCCTCATCGCTAAAGGATTTCACCCTGCAACTCGCCCAGGCGCTGCCCGCGCGCGCGGTGGTGGAAACGGTGACTGTTACCTCATCGAAGTTGGGCGGCGCAGATGTGCAATCGATACCGATCTCGATCACCGCACTGAGCCAGGAACAATTGACCGCCACCCAAACCAATGGCGGGCCGGACCTGATCAAACAGGTGCCGAATATGAATTTCAGCAAGACAAATTTCAGCGGCTACAACATCCAGATCCGCGGTATCGGCACCCAGGCTATCTCGGTCACCACCGATCCCGCCGTGGCCGTGGCGATGAACGACGTGCCGTTCATCCGCAATCACTTCTTCGAGCAGGAATTCTACGATCTCGGCCAGGTGGAAGTGTTGCGCGGGCCGCAAGGCACGCTCTACGGGCGCAACGCAACCGCTGGCGTAGTGAACCTCGCCACCGCTAAGCCGACCGATCAGTTCGAAGCGATGGCAAGCGGCGAAATTGGCAATTATCAGCAGCGCCGCTTCGAAGGCATGATCAACATCCCCATCGTGGATGATCGCCTCGACATCCGCGTTGCCGGCGAATGGACCAAGCGCCAGGGCTATACTTTCAACGAACTCACCGACAGCCGCATCGATGGGCGCGATCTCTGGTCGGGCCGTGTGACGATCGGCTGGAAGCCGACCGAGAAATTGCAAACCTATCTGATCTGGGAACATTTCTCGGAAAACGACGATCGTTTGCGCAGCGCCAAGCAGGTGTGCACGGAGTCGTTGCCGCCGCCGACCATCCTAGGTGTTCCCAACAATCGCACCACGGGCGGCGTTTTCGCCTATAGTAACTATACCAGCCAGGGCTGCCAGCAGGGCCCTCTCTATGGTCCCACAGCGTTCGAAGAGCCTTACGGCCCGTCGCTTGGATACTATACTGCACTCGTCAACCTCGGCGGTCTAGCGAAAGACGGCATCAATATCTACGCCCTGCCGCAGTCGCAGAATTATCGCGTAATCCAATCTCAACTGACACCGAGCTACAAAGCCAAGAACGATACCGTCGAACTGAATGCGGATTCCCAGCTTACGCCTTCTCTGACATTCACCTCTGATACCGCCTTCAATCACGACTTTCTGTGGTCGACACAGGACTACACGCGCTATGCCGGAACCCACAACATCTTTCTGGATTCCACAAATGGTAGCGGCAACTCGACCTTTCTGAATGCGCAAGGCCAGTTCTGCGATCCGCAGCTCGGCTGCAGCGATAGCATTCTGGCGATGGATTTGAACAACGAGCATTCCTGGCAACTCAATCAAGAATTCCGCGTTGCTTCGCATTTCTCTGGCCCGCTCAATTTCAGCGTTGGCGGAAATTACATGCATTATGAGACGGAAGAAAACTACTACGTCTTCATCAATTCGATCAGTGTCTTTAGTTATTACCTCAGTAACGAACTAATACCCGGAACCACAACGAACATGCACGTGCCGTATGTTCCTGGCGTGACCGATAATTACAATGCCTGTATCAAGGGAAATGCGGGCTCCTACTCCAATCCGAATTCCGCTACACGCATAGATTTTGGCTGTTCTTATATCGACCCTAATCCAGTCAGCAGCCTCAACAGTCTGGGTCACAATTATTTCCTCAGCCAAAATCCGTATCTGCTGAATTCCTATGCTGCGTTCGGTGAAGCTTATTACGATATCACCAAGGATCTGAAACTAACCACTGGTCTGCGTTGGACCAAGGACCTTAAGCATTTCACGGAAATTCCCAGCGAGTTCGCTATCTCTGGCATCGGGTATCCGATTACTGGCGTCATCGATCAGGAGTGGGGCGAATTTACCGGTCGAGCCGCGCTCAATTGGACGCCGAAACTCAACTTCACCGATCAAACGCTGGTGTATGGTTCTTACGCGCATGGCTACAAGGCCGGTGGTGCCAATCCGCCTGGCGCCACCTTGCCCATCGTTCCAACACAGCACCCCGTACACCCGCTCACCTTCAAGCCAGAATTCATCGATGCATTCGAACTCGGCAGCAAAAACACGTTGCTAGACGGCTCGCTGACGTTGAACACAAGCGTTTTCTATTACAATTACGAGGATTATCAGATTTCCGAAATTGTCGACCGTACGGCGATCAACAACAACTTCAATGCCCATGTGACGGGTGCCGAAATCGAAGCCACATGGGAACCGATCCCGGGCCTGCGGTTCAATGCAAGCGGCGGCTACGAGGATGCGCGTGTCGCCAACGGCGAATCCGCTATCGATCTGATGGATCGAACGGCAGGCGATCCAAACTGGATCGTCTACAAGCCATTTCCGACGTTCGCTTCCAATTGCATTATTCCCGCACAAGTGGAAGCGCTCAATCTCGCCGGCTACAACGCGGCGGTCGACGTTAGTTCGTCAACTTATGCTCTGGGCACTTGCGCTGATGCCTATATCAATCCCAATCATTACGATCCGGTCACGGGACGAACCTACACGCCCTATCCCACGTCGGACGGAACCGGTCATCTGCTCAATCAACCTGGCCAGACTGGCATATTGATCTACCCCGGCTTCAATCCCGCAACCGCGCCCAATGGCGGCGACGGCATTGCCAAAGATCTCAGTCACCACACGCTGCCCAACGTTCCGCCGTTCACGGCGAATTTCGGCGCGCAATATTCCATGCCGATCACAAGCGATTGGGCGGGCACCCTGCGCAGCGATTTCTACTGGCAGGACGGCAGCATGGCCCGGGTGTTCAACGACAACCCATATGATCACATCCACGGTTACACCAACGTCAATCTGACATTGATCCTCACCAACCAGAACGGTTGGCAGGTGATGCTCTACGACAAGAACGTGTTCAACACGACAGCCATCACCGGCGACTTCCTGAATAGCGATGACAGTGGGCTCACGACCAACGTGTTCCTGACCGATCCAAAGTTGATCGGCATCCGCGTCACGAAGAATTGGTAAGGGGGAACCGATGAGCGAATTGATCAACACACAAAGCAGGCACGGAAATATCCGGCGCCAGCTTCTGACAACCGCATCCGCACTTGTTCTTGCCGTTGCGCTTTGCGGGGCTGAGGCCAATGCCGAAGAAGGTGGCAATAAGCCCACCGTCTGGATCGAACTGGGCGGGCAATTGGAACATATCTCGCGTTCGGAAGAAAATATTTCTCCCCCCTTCGCAGTGAGAACGCCGCGGCCCGAATTCGAAACCACCTCTCCTCTGTCGCTATTGCGCGCGCCGCGTTACGGCGTGGGGGGCGAAGGCAAGCTGTCTTTCGAACCTTCCGGATCGAACTGGGTCTTCACTGCAGCCGTTCGTTATGGCCGCTCCAACGGAAACAAGCACTTTCACAACCAGACTTATACGCCCACACATCTCCAAAATCTTCAATCCAACGGTTATGTCACGCCGGGGCGGTTTCAGGACGTCACGACAAAATACAGCGAATCCAACACCGTTCTCGATTTCATGGTGGGGCGAGATGTCGGCTTGGGCCTGTTCGGAAATTCTGTGGCAAGCCTTGGTGTCCGTTATGCGCAATTCAGCATGGCCTCGACAGTCGGTATTGTCTCGAAACCGAGCTTCGTAAAGCACCGGTCTGCGGCGGGCGCCGGCAAATATTTTTCGCAGTTGGGATTTCACAACTACACAGCGGGTTCCGTCACCGATCGCAATTTCCACGGTATCGGCCCGTCACTATCTCTCAACGGCTCCACGCCGCTTTCTCGCGGTGAAGATGGCGGTATCGCATTCGATTGGGGAATTAATGGCGCGTTGCTGTTTGGCCGGCAGCGCGCTGCGGCGGAACATCATACATATGGCCGCTATGTCCAAGCCGCCAAATATCCCACGAGCCCTTCCTATCTTCATCCGCACAATCGCAATACCTCCCACTCCGTCACCGTCCCTAACATCGGCGCCTTCGCCGGGCTCTCCATGCGTTACACCAACGCCAAGATCAGCTTCGGCTATCGCGCCGATGTCTTCTTCGGCGCGATGGACGGCGGTCTCGATGTTCGAAAATCCACGGACCGGTCGTTCTATGGTCCCTTTGCCACCATCAGTGTCGGCTTGGGCGGATAAGGATAGCCGGGGGGCGTGCAGCAAGGGGGCGGCGGAGCGATCCGCCGCCTTTTTGACGTTTGCCGTTCGATCTCCGCCGCAAGATTGTTGCGACCAGCCGCCGAAAAATCGTGCGGGCGCACCCTTAAGTTTTGCCTGCCTGCTTCGTCAGCATAGATGAAGTCTTATTGTGACCCCTCGAATGGCGGGACGCTGGCGGAGGGTATGACAGAAACATCGGAACCGACGCGTGAAAACGCCGGCCTTGGCCAGGATGCGGGCATGACTGCGTCCGAGGCGGAGCTTTGGTTTGTGCGCGAGGTTTTGCCGCTGGAGTCCGCATTGATGCAGTTCCTGCAGCACAACTGGCGCAACCAGAGCGATATCGCCGACTTGCGGCAGGAGGTTTACGTGCGTGTCTGCGAAGCGGCCCAGACGCAGATCCCCGATTCCGCCAAGGCTTTCGTCTTTCGCACCGCGCGCAATCTTCTGGTGGATCGTGTGCGCCGCGAACTTGTGGTGCCGATCGAGGCGGTGTCCGATCTCGATGCGCTCGATGTGGCCATTGACATGCCGGGTCCCGACCGTAGTGCGATCGCGCGCGATGAATTGCGCCGCCTGCAGGCGGCCCTCGATCGGCTGCCGCCGCGGTGCCGTGAGGCCTTCGTGCTCGGCCGCATCGAAGGCCTGGCGGGCCGCGAGATCGCAACCCGCATGGGCATCAGCGAGGCCGCTGTTTCCATGCACATCGACAACGGCATCCGCGCGCTGGCGAACATCCTCTACGGCGATCCCGCCGATCTGCGGAGGAAACCATGAACGACGCGGCCGAATACCCCGCGCCCGCAAGTGGTGCGATGGCGACAGAAGCGGAAGCTGCTTCCTGGCTGCGGCGGCGCAATTTCTGGGATTGGTCGCAGGCCGATCAGGTGACGTTGGATGCCTGGCTCGAAGCCGCGCTTGAGCATCGCGTCGCTTACTGGCGGCTGAAGGCAGCGCTCGAACGCACCGAACGGTTGGGTGCCTTGCGGGGTGCCGAGGCGGGGCAGGGTGCGCGTGGCCGTTTGTGGATTGCGCTGGCACGCGTGGCGGCTGGGTTCGCGGCCGTCGCCGCGTTGGGTGCGGCCAGCGCATTCTATCTGCTGCAACCCGAACAAACGATTTATGCAACCGCCGTCGGCGGCCATAAGACGATCCACCTGTCCGATGGGTCCGAAGTCGAACTGAACACGGCAACCGTGGTGCGCGTGGCCGCGGGCGCCCGCGAATTGTGGCTCGACAAGGGCGAGGCATATTTCCGCATCAAACATGATGCCGCCCACCCCTTCACGGTGATGGTGGCTGGCCATCGCGTGACCGATCTGGGCACGAAATTCCTGATCCGCAACGTCTCCGACCGTCTCGAGGTCGCGCTAATAGAAGGCCGCGTGCAGCTTGATACTCCGGACGGGCGCATGCGCGAGCCGCTGCTTCTGGCGCCGGGTGATGTCGCGGTGGCGCACCGGAACATTCTCTACGTGGAGAAGAAATCCGACAAGGCACTTGCCGCGGCCACGGCCTGGCGTCACGGCATCGTGGTCTTCAACAACACCACTCTGGCTGACGCGGCATCCGAGTTCAATCGCTACAACGCGCGCAAAATCGTCGTCGCCGACCCAGTTACCGCGCAACTGACGATCGACGGCAAGTTCCGATCCAACGACATCGAAGACTTCACACACCTGGCGCAGACCGTGTTCGCGCTCCAGGTCAGGACGCAAGGAAACCAGATCGTGATCTCGCGCTAAACCCGCGAGCCTCACGAAATACCAAGGGGGGAAATATGAGATCGCTGAAATATCTTTCGACGAGGCTTCTGGGAAGCGCGTTTGCCGCAACGCTGGCGACCGCCGCCTTCGCCGCCACTTTCGATATTCCGGGCGGCGACCTCAAATCCGCACTTGCCGCCTATACCGCACAATCCGGTGTCGAGCTCATCGTCTCGTCCGAGGCCATCCGCGACACACATACCCGTGGTGCAAAAGGCGCGCTGTCGCCCGACGATGCTTTGTCGCGCATTCTCGCCGGAACCGGTTTCGCTGCCCACCGCACCCCTTCGGGTGCCGTCGGTATCGTGCGCGACCGCTCGTCCTACATCGTGCCGGCGGCGGATTTGTCAATCCAGATGGCACAGGCTGCGCCCGCGCGAGTAGCCGTCGAAACCGTGACAGTCACATCGTCCAAACTCGGTGGTGCGGATGTACAGTCCATACCAATTTCGATCACGGCGCTTTCGCAAGAACAGCTCACCTCCACACAGACGGCCGGCGGCCCCGATCTGGTGCGGCAAGTACCGAACATGAATTTCACCAAGACCAATTTCAGCGGTTACAGCATACAAATCCGCGGTATCGGCACGCAGGCGATTTCGGTGACCACCGATCCGGCCGTGGCGGT
>BFBZ01000827.1_pt1 | contig 24591 bp, 26 predicted proteins | sample 1888401 | NCBI WGS metagenome assembly BFBZ01 (sample SAMD00112614, study PRJDB3348) | symbiont metagenome | host: Chara braunii
TTTTGCCTGGTTGAGGCCAGACAGTGAGGAATGAATTGACGCAATCAGATTAGGCAGTTCTGCGACAGGGACTGGGTTGTTCTGAACGTAGGCCGCGACAACATCTGCCGTCAGCTCTACTAACTCACCCGTGCGAGTGTCAACGTCTTCGGTCATCTCGAATTCCCATTCTTGAAATATGCTGACTGCAGCGGGGCACAATCCGCTAGGCGTGTTGTTCATTTATGTCGTTACTGGCTAACATCTAAATTGGCAACCCGATTGCAATGAGTGCAAGAGCATCGACGAGAAATGCGCGACCGGCTCGGAACTACGTGGCGCCCAGAGACTTATTGTTTCCGAGGGAACCATGGATTTGTGTGATGGCCGAAGAAACGAAACGGCCCGAAATGACGCCCGACGGCGTGCGCGCTCTGGCACGCGAATCGGAGGTCACTGAGGAACAAATTCGCGAAATCATATCGATGGTCGGCCTCGATCGTTCCTCGATCCTTAGAGAAGCGAGGGTAGTCAGCCAGGCCAAACCTCAAGGATTTCCGAATTGGCCGCCACGGTGACGGGCGATGACGGACGTGAAGCTAGGTGCTACGGCTAGGCAGGAGTCTAGCCGTGACGCTGCTGCTCATAGCGCCGATTGCGATCTGAAACCCCGTGAAGGCCGGCCTTCAATTCCTCAGCGCTTATCGCGCCGTTGTTGAACAGCGACATGACCAGCACCGCGATCATCTCACGTTCCGATTCATCAGAGATACCAAAGGCTAAGCAATGGTCATTCAAAGCCTTGGTGAGGATCGCCATTTGTTCCGAATCGGCAATGCCATTGAAAAGCATGTGCTCTCTCCCTCCAGAGGGGCGAAAGCGTAATCGGCTCTTTCAAGCGCCAGCGCCCGTTAAAGTGGCCAGCGACAATTGGATTCTACGCTTGCGACAATCGGTTAGCGAGTCATTCCACGTGACGTGATTGTCAAATCGATAATCAGTCGCCGCGCGGAAGACAGCCCAGCGAGGATGCCGCTATTTCGCTGTGACAGTGCCCGTCATCGAGCTGTGGATCGCACAGTGGAACGGGTGTGCGCCGGCCGCTGATACCTTGACCTTGGCGCTCTTGCCAGTGGCGAGACGGCCGGTGTCGAAGGAGCCGTCAAGCGCGGTTGCGGTATGTGTCATCGGGTCAGCATTGGCGAAAGTGATGGTATCGCCAACGGCGACCGAGATTTTCGCCGGGTTGAATTTCATGCCCTTGATCTGGACCGCATGGTTGGCGGCGTAGGCAGGCATGGCAAAGGCAAGCAGAGCAAGAACGAGCATGGTGCGCATGATGGATTTCCTCCCGAGCGCGAACCCTCATCCTGCACTAACGCTGGCGCACAGGCTTTTATGCCACGAAGCCAACCTTTTTATGGGTGCCGTCTCGCTTTCCTCATCGATTGCCTGCACCGGCAGATAGTCGTTGGCCACAGGCCTTGCGCTTGGGGAGGATAGCTACTCTGCCGAACCATTGTCGGTGAAAGGCGATGCGCTTGGCACACACTGCAGCGACCAGCCGGCTGGCGTCGGCTGCTTCTGATATTCGGTGATCGCGGCGGTGCATCGTTCACGCTTGTCGAAGGTGCTGGGCAGCATGACCAAGCCGTTTCCTGGGCCGGCGATTGCCATATACCAGACCAAAACTGCGGTCGTCGAAGTCATCGGAATTTCCTTGTTCTGCCCGGTTCGGGCGCACGTCGTTGAAGTCCAGCAGACCCTATCCACTTCGGGCCGGTGCAGGAGGGAATGGAGGGTGACTTTGCAGGAGCGGCTTCCAGGGGCGATGAGGCCTTGCTCCCGTAACTCGAGGCGAGTCCAGCCCCCACCCTGTGCCTAAGGTGAGATTCGGCAGCAGATAGACCGGGGAATTAAGATCGAAACCTCCGTTGCCGTCCGGCTCAAAACCCGAAAGCGGGGATGCCGGATCGTCACGTTAGGTTGGATCAGTCGTAGAAAGGACGCTCAGCAGTCCACCGACGGCACTCAACACGCCACCAACGATCAAGGCCGTCCCGAAGCCGGCCAACGATGCTACCAAGCCTGCACCCACGCCAACTTCGACCGTCTCTCCGAGACCTACAAGAGCCCTGCGGGTAGCGCCGTAAGCGAAATCGGTCATCTTGACGGTATCGACGGCATGCGGCGTAGCTGAAAACTACGAATCTTGGGGGTCAGGAGTTCGAATCCTGTCGGGCGCGCCGTCCAACATATTGAAAATATTATATTATTACTTACGACGCCAGCGTGCTGCCAGTTTAGTATCAAAGAATACGCCGGTAATGGCCAGAACTCATTGCGTCACGCTTCTCCTTTGGCATCGCTATGAAGACTGCCTTTGAATTCGGCGTCCGGCTTAATTGTCTACATGCTCGCGTCAGTGAAAAATGGCTGCATGTTGGATGGTTCGTCGAGCGCGGCAGGCATCCGCTACGGATATAGCCGTTCTACCGCGACAGCGGCGCGACCGGTTCGTTTGGAAAGCCTGCGGCGTTGAGTGCGCGGCGGACGAGGCCGGAGGTTTTTGCTTCGTCCATGAAGGTGCTGACGAAGGAAAGCGCTGCCGGCTTTCCCAGCCCAACCGCGATGGCGATGCCGGTCGATTGAAACCCACCATCGAGAATGCGGGCGGCGGGCATTTGCGACAACAATGTCTGGAAGGCATCTCGCGAGAGCGCCAGCGCATCCGCCTGCCCGGTGAGAAAAAGATCGACGGCCTCGGCAATCGACTCCTTGGGCAAAGGCACGGTTTTTGTCAGGGTGCGCGTCGCGCTGCGGATGGTGGTCGTATTTGCGATGCCAACCACGCGCACCGCCTCACGATCCACCTCGGCAAGGGTGGTGATGCCGGAAGCGATCGTCACAAGATAGGTGCTTTCGAGGATGTAATAGGCTGGGCCAAAGGCCACTTTTTTGCGCCGCTCGTCATCGATGGGCATGAAGCTCACGTCGATCGCTCCCAATTCGATCGCTTGCGTGCATGCGCCAGAGTTCGGGAAGTTGACGATCTCGGGAGGGACGCCCAGCTGCGCTGCAAGCGCCATAGCCATGTCGACAGTCACCCCGCGATAGAGTCCGGTTTCGCCATCGAACGTGACGAAAAGTGTCGACGGGGCAAGGGCGGCGATGACGCCGACCCGAAGTGGTCCTGTCGGCGCCAATTCAAGGCGGGCGACATCGCCGCCAACCAAGCCAGCCAATCCCGTCCCGGCCACCGTATCAGCCGTCATGCAGCCTACTCCGTAATGTCCATTGCAGTGGCGCGCGGCTTAACTGGCAACCGGCGTTCCCACCCCAAGCAAGGCTTCGCCCTCGTTGACCGACAGGCTGGTCAATCGGTAGAGGATGAAGCCATCCTTTTCAGAGTGCACGCTGGCCAGAACCTCGCCGAAGACATTGCGGATCTCGCCGAGAGGTTCGCCTTTGGCGACGGGCTCGGTAAGCTCTTTGCGCGCATACCACAATCCTGTGCGGGGAGCCGTCGGAACCCACATTGTCACGACATTGAACGGTTCCTGCGATACCGTTTCGGGGGCATCGCAAACCATCCCGATGTGGCGCATCACCCGGCGAATACCGTCGGTCATTCGGGTTACGGTCGCTTCGCCCCACAGGCCGTTGCCGCCCACTTCCGGCAGGATGCTTGGCACGCCAACCTTGTAAGCGGCGTCGATCGTATTGCCGGCTCTGCCAGTCGCCACCGCCACCGGAATGCCGAAGACAGCCGCAAGCGCCCGGGACTTTTCGCAACCGGCCGGAAAAATGGTGAACGGCGCGAGCGCTTCATCGAGGTCACCGCCATGAAGATCAATATAGGTATCCGCCAACGGATAGACGTTCGTCACCAGCCAGTTTGCCAGCCGCTCGCTCACCGTTCCATCGGGCTTGCCCGGAAACATGCGGTTCAGGTTCCTTTCGTCCTGCGGCATGACATAGATGCTGCGTTTGTGGAAACCTTGCACATTGAGGATCGGCAGGATCAGTAGCGTTCCTTTGATCTCTTGGGGGCTTGTTCGCATCAACCGCACTGCGGCCTCGATCGCACAGAACTCGGAACCATGAACGCCGGCGGTGATAACCAGGCAGGGGCCTGGCTGCGAACCCTCGATGATAGCGAAGGGAATATCGAGTTCCGCAATTGGGCTGACACGACCGAACTCGACGCGAGGTTGTCCTGTATGCAAAGCCGGCAATGTGTTCATCATCCATGGTCCTTTTCAAAAGCGCGTCCAAGCTGGGTGGGGCTGAAGTTTTCGCCTTGCGGCACAATGGGTGACGACAAGCTCTAGGCTGCGAGCCGCCGCAGCAGCAGTGCCCAGGCAGTGAGGCCGGTTCGGAAATTTCCCAGCCGGAAGAACTCGTTCGGCGCGTGATAATCCTCGTCGGAGGTGGAGAACGAGAAGAAGATCGTTTCCCTTTCGAGATGCTTGCGGAAGGCGGTTCCAATTGGGATCGTCGCGCCCATCGCGACCCGCAGCGGATGACGGCCGAGCAATTCAGCCAGCACGCCCTCGGCCACCTTCAGCGCCGGCAGATCGGAATTGACGAAGAAGGCTTCGCTGCCGGGGCCGTGCCGATGGACATCCAGAGCGAAACCGGCTGGCAGGCGGGCTTCGAGATGCCGCCTCACCACCGCAACGATATGGTCCGGCTTCTGCCCGGCAACAAGGCGGCAGGTGATCTTGGCGCTTGCCGAGGCTGGTATAACGGTCTTGCTGCCGCTGCCTTGGTAACCACCGGAAATCCCGTTGAATTCCAGCGTCGGCTCCAGCCATTGGCGGATCAGCAACGCCCGGCCGTCCGTGATCGGGTCGGGCTTGGGTGAACCGATCTCTCGATAATAGGCTTCGGCGTCGAAATCGGCGGCTTCGATGGCGGATATGATCGTCGGGTCCGGCGGAGTGGTGCCGTCAAGGAACCCATCGACCGCCACGCGGCCATCCGCGCCATGCAACGAGGCAAGAAGTGACGCCAGCGCGCCAATAGCATTGGGGGCGCTGCCGCCATGACGGCCAGAATGCAGATCCTTCGAGCCGCCACTAACAGCAACCTCCAAGGCGGCCAGGCCACGACTGGCGACCGTCATTGACGGTCGGTCCGGTCGCCACATGGCCCCATCGGCGGAAATGACCAAGTCACAGGCCAGCAGCGCCTGGTATTTTTGCAAGGTGGCTTCGAAATGCGGGCTGCCGGTTTCCTCCTCGCCTTCGATCAGAACCTTTAGGTTCACCGGCAGGCGCCCCGTGGCTTTCAAATAGGCCTCGGCCACGAGGATGGGGATCAGCAGCGGGCCCTTGTCGTCCGAGACACCGCGCGCATAGAGCCTGCCGTCACGCTCATCCGGGTCGAACGGGGGCGTCGTCCACTTCTTCAGCGGGTCTGGTGGCTGCACGTCATAATGACCATAGACGAGTACCGTCGGAAGCTTGGGGTTGCTGACTATCTCACCGTACACTGCAGGGTGGCCGCCGGTGTCCAGCAAATCGACGGAAGCGAAACCGGCACGCTTCAGCCGCTGTGCGACGAAATTGGCGGCGGCGGCGATGCCCTCGGCATAGGCTGGATCGGTGCTGACACTCGGAATGCGGCAGAAGGCTTTGAGGTCTTCCAGCGCTTCAGCGAAATGGGCGTCCAGATAGGTCTGAACTTCGCTCATTTGCCGCCATCCACGCTGATGACCTGACCCGAGACCCAGCCCGCATGGTCGGAGGCGAAAAACATCACCATGGCGGCAATATCTTCCGGCAGGCCGAGCCGCTTTAGCGCGATGTTTTGAAGAAGCTTGGCCTGGCCTTCCTCGCCCATCGCTTCCCATTGTCTTTCGGTCGACGGATTGGACCGCACGAAACCGGGCGCGACATTGTTGACGGTGATGTTCCAAGGGCCGAGTTCATGCGCGAGCTGCCGCGTGAGGCCGATCTGGCCCGCTTTGGCGCTGGTATAGGCTTGGATACCGGTCAGTGAAATGCCAAGACCTGCCCCGCTGGAGATATTGATGATGCGGCCGAATTTGCGCCGCTTCATCGAAGAAGCGACGGCCTGCGTCATGAAGAAGGCGCCGGAGAGATTGACGTCGAAGATCGTCTGCCAATCCATCTCGGAAATCTCTTCGATCGGTCGCCCGACTTGACCGCGAACACCGCCGGCATTGTTGACGAGAATATCGATCGCGCCTGCGTTCGCCTCAATGACCGCGACGGTCCTTTGCACGGCTGTGCGGTCACCGACATCCAGCAAATGCGCCTGGGCCTTGGCGTCGCAGAGCGCGACGGTTTCTTTCAGGCCAGCCTCGTTGACGTCGCAGATGTGAACGGCAGCACCTCGGCTTGCGAACCCGTGTGCGATCGTGCGGCCAAAACCATGCGCCGCTCCGGTGACGATGACAGTCTTGCCATCGAAGTCGATCTTCATGCTGCGACCCTCGCGAGCTCGTCGAGATTGGCGAGGCTGAGCGGACGTTTGCCTTCCTCGATTTCGTGGATCATGGAAACCACCTTGGCGGTGAGCGGTGTCGGCACGCCAACCGAGCCGCCGATCTCGACCACCGGCAGGATTTGCGCGTCGACCTCAGTCTTGCGCTTGCGGATAGCGAGATCGCGCCAGATGCCCGAATGCGATTTGGTCGATTTGCGATTATGCGCAACCATCTCGTCGAAGGACCGAACGGCGTCGGCGGCGCTTGCCGTCGGCGCGAAGGCGGTCGGATCGAAGCCGTCAAAAGGTTGCGGCACCACCTTTCTGGCGCTGGCGACTTTGCCGACTTCCCGTGCAAGCTTGGCCAGAACCGGTCGATAGCCCGGGTTGGCCAGCACATCGGCAATGCTGTCATTCGTCAGCGCAGTGCCGAAGAGCAAGGCGCCGTAGATGAGCTTGCCCCAGAGATAGCCCCAGATATTGTCCGTCAAAACCGCCTTGGGCTCGAAAGCGTGTAGCAGAGCGAAGATGTCGTTGATACGGTCGGTTCTCCTGCCGTCCAACTCGCCCACCACGACAGCGCCATGGCCGCTATAGTGCACGACGCCCGGCTCCAGATAGTCGGCGCCGAAATTCACGAAGCATCCGATAACCCGGCTTTCACCAGCGATAGATGCGATGACGCGTTCGTTGAGGCCGTTTTGCGCCGAGACGACATAGCCGTTGGGCGCAAGGTGCTTGACGAGTTCTCGGCTGGCGGCCTCGGTATGATGTGCCTTCACGCACAGGAACACGCGCTCGAAAGTACCTTCGAGCTCCTGTGGAAGGAAGGCCTTGGCCTTAACGGTGTCCTGAAAGATCGGTCCGTCGATCCGCAGGCCGTTAGCGTTGATGGCCGCGACGTGGTTGGCAGCATTGTCGACGAAAATCACCTCATGGCCGGCCCGGATGAAGGCCGCGCCGAGGGTGCCGCCGATCGCGCCAGCGCCCCAGATGACGATTGGACCGCTCATGCCCAATCTCCTTCGAGGAGCGCGCGGGTTTCCTTGACCGCGACTTCCCAGATGGCGTGCATCTCTTCGTCTGGCCGTTCGTAAAGTCCGCCAAAATTGCCGTCGCCGAGATAGGCGCGCACCGCGTCCGGGTCCATTACCCGCATGCGCGCAAGGTCGATCATCGGCTTGCGTTGAGTGGGCAGCGCGATGCCGGGAAGACGCGTCCAGGGGAAGTTCTCCATCCAGGACGCATGCGAGGCGACGGTGTCGATTTCCTGCACCTTGGCGTGGGTCTGCGGTGCGTTCCACCAATTGTGGAACTTGACCGCGGTGCCGGGATTGTCGGCCATCCATTCGACGGCCAGACTGGCCGCCGGCTGGTTGCCGCCATGGCCGTTGACGATCAGGATGCGGCGAAAACCCTGTTTCTTCAGGCCATCGAGAATGTCGCGCACGAGCCGCACATAGGTTTCCAGGCGCAGGCTGATCGTGCCGGGATACGCGAGGAAATAGGGAGTGATGCCGTAGGGAACTACCGGGAAGACCGGAATGCCAAGCGGTTCGGCGGCATCCGCGGCTATCTTTTCCGCCAGGATCGAGTCCACAGACAGCGACAGTTGCGCGTGCTGCTCGGTGCTGCCGAGCGGCAGGATCGCCCGATCATCCGCCCTCAGATACGCCTCGATCTGCAGCCAGTTCGTTTCAGAAACCCTCACGATATTCCCTTTCCCGATTGTCGGTCTATGTGTTGGTAGAAGTCCGCCGCTTGCGTGGCAGGCTGCTTGTGGGCTGCGGCTTGCCGCCCGCCGCGCGGATGATCGGAACGATGACCCGTTCGATGTCGGCCGTGTCCGGTGCGTGGCGGTATTCGAGCGATTGGACACCCGGCTGCAGGTGGGCGATGACTCCCTCCGCGCCGGAGGAGTAGACCACCACACTAGCGCCGGCGATGATCGCGCCGAGGTCGGGCGTTTCCAGCTGCGTGGCGACGATCTCGTTCACATGCGGGGCGAAGCGCTGCACGCCGTTTTTCATGATCGACAAAAAGTCGGGGAAGCGCGACACCACGGCGATGGAGGCGAGCGAGTCCAGCGAGGCAAGCGCCATGCGGGTTTCTTCCGACGGCGTGAAGCTGATCACGACCACCTTGGTGTCGGTAACGAGCGTAGCGACCTCGCGATGCCGGTTGGCGAAGGTCACCGCAAGGTCAGCCGAATTCGTCCGCACCTTGGCGGCGGGGTCGCGCTCCAACGCGGCGATGGTGACGGGCTCGACGGTCACGCCGCGGCCAAGCCGGCTGGAAATGAACCCGGCGTAGCTTGCGGTTGCGTCCTCAAAGAGCCCGACCATCGCGATACGAAAACGGGGCCTGATCCGGTCTCGATGAAACACCCTGGAGCTGACCAGGGACACCAGTTCGGCCGGGCCGATCCCGCGCGCGCGGCTTTCCTCGATGAGCTGATCGACGAGGCTGTGCAGGCTGCTCGTGTCAGGCCGGCCGGCGAGGCGGGCCTGCTGGCTGTCGATCACGAAGGAGCCGGAGCCCGGCCGCGTATCGATCAAGCCGGCAGCTTTCAGGTCCGCATAGACCTGGCTTACCGTCACAGGCGCCACCCCGACCCTCTCCGCGAGTTCGCGCACCGAAGGCAGCATCTCGCCAATGGGCAATTCTCCGCAAGCGATGCCGTATTCGATGAGGCCATGAAGCTGCGTGCGCAAGGGCACTGGCAGCTCGCGATCGATGAAGAACTCCATAGACGCGGTCGATCCAACTGTTATGGTTTACTATAACGATTATCCTGCCCTTCTCCTCACCATTTGTCAATCGGCTACGTTCAACCTATAGAAAATGCTGGGTTCTATGCCTCGACAAAGCTGTTGACACTTCTGAAAGCTTGTGAAATCGTTATGATCAACAATAACAGTTGTCGCAGAAAGGGAGTACGATGAAGACAATAGCCAAGACCGCGCTGGCTGCAGCGCTTCTTCTGGGCGCCAGCGTATCGGCATTTGCCCTCGAGCGGGGAGGCACGATGACCTACGGTCGTTATGCCGACAGCCTATTGCTGGACCCAGTGCTGAACGATGGCAATGTCGACATCTGGGTTCTCTCCAACCTCTACGACACGCTGCTTCTGCCTACCGACGACGGCAAGGGCGTGCAGCCCGGCCTCGCCTCCGAGTGGAAGGTTGCCGACGACGGCCTGAGCCTGAGCCTGAAGCTGCGCGACGGCATCAAGTTCTCCGACGGCTCACCTATTACGGTCGATGACGTGATCTGGTCGCTCAAGCGCGCCGCCAAGCCAGGCAATGGCATCTGGGGCTTCATCGTCGACTCGATCGAAGACGTCACCGCGCCGGACGGCAAGACGATTGTGATCAAGCTGAAGCACGCCGACCCGGCCATCCTGTCGGCACTGAGCGTGTTCAACACCGGCATTCTGCCGCAAAAGGCATTCGAGGCTGCGCCAGGCGCAACCGAAGCGGAGAAGGCGAAGGCCTTCGCCGAGCACCCGGTTGGTTCCGGTCCGTTCGTTCTGGAATCCTGGCAGCGCGGCTCGACCATGAAGCTGGTGCGCAACCCCCACTACTGGCGCCAGGGCGAAGACGGCAAGCCGCTTCCGTATCTCGACGGTGTTACCTTCGAGGTGATCCCCGACGATGCCACGCGCATCCTCAAGCTCAGTTCGGGCGAACTTAATGGAGCCGAGCTCATCCCCTATTCACGCGTCAATGAGCTGAAGTCCGACGACGCCGTCGACATGCAGCTCTTCCCTTCGACGCGCGTCATGGGCGTTACACTGAATGTGCGGCCGCAGCTCGCCGGCAAGGACAATCCGATGTCCAATTCGAAGGTGCGCGAGGCGATGAAATACGCCGTCAACAAGGATGCGGTCGTCCAGATCGTTACCCACGGTGTCGGCACGCCGTTGACGTCGTATATGTCGTCGGCAACCCCGCTGCATGCCGGCGACAAGCCGCTCTTCCCCTATGATCTAGAAAAGGCAAAGGGCCTGATGAAGGAGGCGGGGTTCGAAAACGGCTTCTCGACCAGCATCCTTGTGCTGGCTGGAAATCAGGACGAAATTGGAATTGCCACAACCCTGCAGCAGATGTGGGGACAGATCGGCATCAAACTTGAGCTTCAGCAACTGGATAATGCAAGCCGGACCCAGCAGTATCGCGACGGCGTCTTCCCCATGCGCCCGAGCGCCTGGACGGACGACATTGGCGATCCCAGCGAGATCACGTCCTATTTCGTCTACTCTCCGACGATCGATGCGCTGCACTCGGGCTGGAAAAACGAGGAAGCGGACAAGCTGTTCGAGGCTTCGCAGAAGGAGATCAATGCGGACAAGCGCGCGAAAGAATACGCCCGCATTCAGGAAATCTTCAATGCCGACGGTCCCGTCGTACCGCTCTATGAAACGCCCTATCCAGTGGCGCTGAGCAAGAAGGTTCACGGCTTCCTGCAAATCCCGCTAGGCAACAACATCTTCTCCAAGGCCTGGCTCGATAAGTAATTTTGGGTTCGGCGCGGATCGGGTTCTTGCCGGTCCGCGCCGGCGTTTTCATCACCGGGCATCGAGGAGGTGGTTTGTCACTTTTCAGCTACATAATCCGCCGCATCCTGCAGATGGTACCCACCGTGGTCTTCATCCTGATCGTGACTTTTGTCCTGATCCGGATGTTGCCCGGCGACCCTGCCAGCGCCATGCTTGGTGACCGTGGGCTCGATGCGGATGTCGCCCGCATCAACGCCGAACTGGGTATTGATAAGCCCATCCCGATCCAGTTCCTCTATTTCGTGAGCCGCGTTTTCCAAGGCGATCTCGGCACATCGATTACCCTGAAGCTGCCGGTGTTGGAGTTGATCCTGCAGCGCCTGCCGGTGACATTGATGCTGACCGCGATGGCGGCTGTGATCGCTCTCCTGCTTGCCGTGCCGCTGGCGTTTGTTGCCGCGCTCAAGCGCGAGCGCGCGCCCGACACGATCATCCGCGGGGCGTTCCAGGTTGGCCTGTCGATGCCCGTCTTCTATATCGGCATCTTGCTGCTCACTCTTTTCGGCGCGACGCTGAAATGGTTTCCGGTCGGCGGTTATGGCGAGACATTTGACGACAAGATTTATCATCTATTTCTGCCGGCCCTGACGCTGGCGTTGAGCTTCGCCGCCGTGCTGATGCGCAATCTTCGCGCCGCGATCATTGGCGTCATCAACGCCGAGTATGTCGACTTTGCCCGATCCAAGGGCCTGCGTTCTTATGTCATCCTGTTCCGGCATGTCCTGCGCAACGCGATGATCTCGATGGTCACACTCTTCGGCTTGCAGATCGGGACGCTGCTGGGTGGCGCTGTCATCACCGAAACGGTGTTTGCCGTTCCCGGTGCCGGTCGGCTGATGATCGACAGTATCTACGGTCGTGACTATCCCATGCTGCAGGGGCTGACGATCGCACTTGCCATCCTCGTCTCACTGACCTTCCTTTTGACCGATATCGTCCAGGCGTGGCTGGACCCGAGGGTGGCCCGATGAGCGCAGCCGTCACCGAAAGCGCTGTGCCAAAGTCGCGGTTCAGGCTCAGCGCTACGCCCCGGACATTGATTGTCGGCGGCGTCATCCTTGCGTTCAGTCTGGTGCTGGCGTTCTTCCCGTCCTTGTTTGCACCCTACGCCCCCGAGGCGTTCGACTATAATGCGCTGCTTCAGGGACCGAGCGCTGCGCATTTCTTCGGCACTGACAGTTTCGGCCGTGACGTCTTTTCACGCGTCATTCATGCCTACACGATCGATTTACAGATCGCCGTTTTCGCAACGATCGCGCCCTTTATCATCGGGACCTTTGTCGGCGCTCTGGTCGGCTATGCGGGGGGCATTTCGGAAGCGATTTTCGGCCGCATCGTCGATGTGGTGGTAACCTTCCCGTTCCTCGTTCTGGTCATCGCCGTTGTCTCCGTGCTCGGGCCGGGCCTTATCAATATGTATATCGCGATTGGCGTTGTCGGCTGGGTGTTCTACGCCCGGCTTGTTGCCGGCGAGATCAAGGTGCAGCGGCGTCTCGATTATGCGGATGCCGGCCGTGCGATGGGGTATACGCCCATGCGCATCATCTTCCGCCATTTGTTGCCAAACGCCATCACGCCCGCAATCGTCTACTGGATGACCGATATGGCACTCGCCATTTTGCTGGGCTCCAGCCTCGGCTATCTCGGCCTGGGAGCACAGCCCCCGGCTTCCGAATGGGGCGTGCAAATTGCCGACGGCAAGAATTTCATGTCGACAGCTTGGTGGATTTCCGTTTTCCCCGGATCCGCGATCGTTCTGACAGGACTCGGCTTCAGCTTGGTGGGCGATGGCATCGCGGAACTCCTGAGAGTGCGTCGATGACCAGGGCAACGGATCAAACAATGAGCCTGAAGGTTCGCGGCCTGACCACGACCTTCGACACGCCACGCGGAACGGCGATTGCCACCGCCGACATCGACCTCGATATAGCGCCGGGCGAGGTACTGGGCCTCGTTGGTGAATCCGGGTCGGGCAAAAGCGTGACATTGCGCTCGATCATGAGGCTTATCCGCGAGCCGGGGCGAGTGAGCGGGCGCGTCGAATGGGGTGGCCGCGATCTTCTTGCGCTGCCGGATGAAGAACTCCGCCGCATTCGCGGCAAGGAGATCGCAATGATTTTCCAGGAGCCGATGACGGCGCTCAACCCAGTGCTGCAGGTCGGCCTGCAGATCGAGGAAAACCTGATCGCTCACACTAGCCTCAATCGCCGCGAACGGCGGGCGAGGGCGCTGGAGCTGATGAACACTGTCGGCATTCCGGCGGCCGAGCGTCGGCTTCAGGAGTATCCGCATCAGTTTTCGGGTGGCATGCGCCAGCGCGCCATGATCGCCATTGCGCTCGCCTGTTCGCCGAAGCTGCTCTTGGCAGATGAGCCAACGACAGCGCTCGACGTCACCATCCAGGACCAGATCCTGAAGCTTCTGCTGCAACTGCGCGACCAATTGTCGATGAGCGTCGTGCTCGTGACGCACGATCTCGGTGTGGTCGCCGCCACCTGCGACCGCATGGCGGTGATGTATGCCGGGCGGATCGTCGAAACCGGCACGGTGGCCAATGTTTTCGCGCAGCCGTACCACCCCTATACGCGTGGCCTGCTCGGGTCGGTTCCGCGTGGCCATGCCGTGCGCTCCATGCTTGCCTCGATCGACGGCACGCCGCCGAGCCTCACCGCACTTCCCACTGGCTGCGCCTTTCATCCGCGATGCAGCCTTGCTACGGATCAATGTCGGACCGCGCGGCCGCCATTGGTAGCGGTCAGGGAGGGCCGGATGTCGGCCTGCTTCCGCCAGCGTGATGTGGCAGCCATGGAGGCGATCCTATGAACGCCGCGCGCCCAAACGCCGCGATCCCGATCCTGTCGGTCGAGGGCGTGGTCAAGCACTTTCTCTTGCCATCTTCGCTGATATCGCGGCTTGCGGGCCAGCCACGGCCGATGGTGCATGCGCTGAACACGGTGACGCTCGATGTTTATCGTGGCGAAACGCTGGGCGTCGTCGGCGAATCGGGCTGCGGCAAGTCCACGCTCGCGCGCTGTCTTGTGCGCCTGTCCGACCTTGATGCCGGCGTTATCCGCTTCGAAGGCCGGGATATCGCGCAGTTGAAGCCGGCGGAGCGTCGAGGCTTCAATCGCCGCGTGCAGATGATCTTCCAGGACCCTTACAGCTCACTGAACCCGCGCATGACGGTGAGCCAAATCCTGGGTGAGGCGCTGAGCGTCCACCGCATGCGATCCAAGGCGGAGATATCGGGACGCATCGCGGAACTGCTCGAACTGGTTCGGCTGCCGCAGGATGCTGCCGCCCGCTATCCGCACGAATTTTCCGGCGGCCAGCGCCAGCGTATCGGCATTGCCCGGGCGCTGGCGGTGGAGCCGGATGTCATCGTCGCCGACGAACTGGTCTCGGCGCTCGATGTCTCCGTGCAGGCGCAGGTGGTCAATCTCTTGCTGCAGTTGCAGGAACAATTGCATTTGACGGTGATCTTTGTTGCCCATGATCTTCGCCTGGTGCGCCATATTTCGCATCGCGTGGTGGTGATGTATCTTGGACAAGTCATGGAAATCAGCCCGTCTGAGGCGCTGTTCACCGCCCCACGGCATCCCTATTCCAAGGCGCTTCTCGACGCGGCGCCGGAGCTCGACCCGGCGCGCCGAAGCAGCGCGGTTGCGGCGCGCGGCGAATTGCCGAGCCCGCTGAGCCTGCCGGTCGGCTGCCCCTTCGCCAGCCGTTGCCCGCATGCTTTCGACCGCTGCCGCAGCGAACGGCCGGCGCTGACGCCGCGCGGCAACGGCCAATATGCGGCCTGTCATTTGACAGGGTTCGGCGCACCGGACCCCACCATCCAATCATAAAGGCATCCCATGAGCTTTGCTCTGTTCGAAACGGAAATCGCGAAGGTCAATGACATCCTCTGCGCGGTGAATCTGCTGATTTGGGATTCTCGCACGATGATGCCGCAAGGCGGCGTCGAAGCACGCGGCAAGCAGATTGCAACGCTGATGGGGCTTGCTCGCGACATCGCCACCAGCGACAAGATGCTGCGCGCGATCGAGGATGCCCGCAGCGAACTTAAGGGCGTATCCGCCGGCGATGTTCGCCACCTCATGGTGGAACAGGCGGCGGCGTCGATCGGCACGTTGTCGCGCATTCCGGCGCATTTGGTCGCGAGTGCTGCGGAGCTGAAGACCTTCGGGCATGCCGCCTGGGCGAAGGCGCGCGCCGCCAACGATTTTGCGGCTTTCGCGCCGCTTCTTGAACACACGATGGAGATTCAGCGCCAGATCGCCAGCGCCATCGGCTACGACGAGCATCCCTATGACGCGCTGGTGCGAACCTACGAGCCGGGCATGCGCTGGTCGACGTTGCGTGATCTTTATGGAGACTTGCGGGAGGCGCTAATCCCGCTTCTTGCCGAGGCAAGGCAGGCGAATGTTCGCAACGAAATATTGGAGCGCGCCTATCCCGTCGAAACGCAGCGGGCTTTTTCCAGCATTATGGCCGCGCGCTTCGGCTACGATTTCGATCGCGGCCGCCTGGATAACACCATACATCCCTTCGAGATTTCCTTCACGCGCTCGGACGTTCGCATCACCGGCCGTTTCCGGGAAACATGGTTGCCGGCCGGTCTTTTCGCCATCTGGCATGAAGCCGGCCATGGCATCTATGAGCAGGGTGTTGCCGAGCGTTTCTCGCGCACAGTTTTCACGACTGATTTCGTCAATCTCTATGCCGTGGGTGGCACCAGCTTCGGGATGCATGAGTCGCAGTCGCGGCTATGGGAGAACCGTGTCGGCCGCTCGCGCCGCTTCTGGGAACTGCATTTCGATGAACTGAAAGAGCATTTTTCGCAGCAGCTTTCGGACGTGTCGGTGGATGATTTCTGGCGCGCGATCAACGCTGCCCGGCCGAGCCTCATTCGGGTGGAAGCTGATGAACTGACCTATGACCTCCACATCATGCTGCGCTCCGAAATCGAGGCAGGCCTTATAGCAGATGAGATACGGGTGGCCGATCTGCCCGCGATCTGGCGCGAGAAGGTCAAATCCTATCTCGGCCTCGACGTGCCGAACGATACGCTGGGCGTTCTACAGGATGTGCACTGGTCGTCCAGTATGGTGGGGTCGTTCCCCACCTATACGCTCGGCAACATCATGTCGTCGCAACTCTTCGCCGCCGCCGGCAAGGAGGCGTCAATCGACGAGGGCCTCGAAAAAGGCGACTACATGCCCTTGAAATCCTGGCTGAACGATAAGGTCCATCAGCATGGCCGGTCGAAAACCCCAAGCGAAATCCTCGTGGCAGCGACAGGAACCGATCTGTCGACGCAAAGCTATATCGCCGACCTTACGCGGAAAGTCGCCGAATTGACGGTCTAGACCAGAATGGCCAAGTTGTCGGAGATGTTTCTAGTTGAAATTATTTTGATCACTCCAAGTATAGAATCCGGTGATGATGTGTGCTTCTCGAAAGACAAAGAGTCAGATCTCTTCCGCACCATCGATAGCGGGCATTTGTCATTGATGCCGCCTATCTGCTCGTTGTTCGCCGCGACGTCCAGCTAGGCTGGGGTTCTTGGAAGCTTTTTGAACTTTCCGGCTTGCGCCTCCAGCCGAATTGCGAGTGCTTATGAGAGAGTTTCGGGTATCGCTCATTCGGGATCTAAATGCCCTTCAGCGGTTCATCGGAGCGAAATCCTCCTAGAGGCCCAGCATTCACATGCCCGATCGGCTACGTCTAAAGTCCGAAGCCGGCGCCGAAAAGGTCTGGCAAGGCTAGGCAAGAGTCTTGGGCCGGTTTCGAAGCAGCATCGATTGGTCAATGCTCCTCCTGTCAACAACGCCAGTTCCGGCCTGCCCGGATTGGCACAAGGAGGATCAAGATGCGCAAACTGCCCTTAACCCGACTTTGCTGGCTCGCCCTGCGGGCATCGAGCGCGTTGGTGCTGACTGTCGCGCCCTATCATCTCACCTTCCACGGCGCCGCCAAGATCGTTCCTGCCTTTGCCCAGGCCGAGGACCATGGCAGCGGCGGCGGTGGCGGTGAGGGAGGCGGCGGTGGCGGTGAAGGCAGTGGCGGTGGTAGTGGCAGTGGCAGTGGCGGTAGCCATGACAGCGGCGATGGCCATGACGGCAGCACCGGTAGCGGTGGCGGCACCGGCAGTGGCGACGACGGCAGCGATGGTGGCGATGACCACGGCGGCACCACCGGCACTGGCACTGGCACCGGCACCGGTGACGACGACAGCAGTTCCACTACGGGCGGCACCAGCAATGATAATACTGGCGATGACTCGGCGCCAGCGCCGGTTACCGCACCCTAACCCGTCAGGGGGATTGAGATGAACGCGCCGTCGATGACCCGAATTGTCTGGTTTGTGACGAGGGTTTCGACGGCGCTGGCGCTCGCGGCGGCGCCGTACCACGTCACGATTGACGGGAAAGGCGCCGCCAGGATCGTCTTCGCCGCGGCCCATGCAGAGGATGGCGGTAGCGGCGGAGGCGGCAGTGGCGGTGATGGAGGCGGCAAAGGTGATGGCGGTGGCGGTGGCGGTGCAGGCGAGGGCGGCGGCAGTGGCGATGGAAGCAACAGCGGCAACAGTAGCGGTGGCGGTGGGAATGCCCACAGCCATGTGAACCCGGCGACAGGCGACACGGTCAAGGTGCAGGCCCGCGGCAAGACCATCGAAGTCGTCCACCCAGACGGAATGAAGGAAAAAGTCGAACGAGGTCGCTACGAAATGTTGGATGCGCTCGGCCGCACGATCGTCGATCGGGCCGCGACCGCCGCTGACATGAAGCGCCTGCAAGGGATGTGAGAGCAAGGAAGTTAGTTAGTCAGGCAACACTTGTTTCTCACCTCACCCCCGTCTTCGGACGGGGGTGAGCTCTTGCGCCCCTGGACTAGATTGAGTCCGCCTGCGCCGAACGAAGAACAGCGCCTCAGTCCCGGCGTTCCTTCGCCCCGTGAATGAGCAGCGCCGCTTCGGTGCGGTTGCGCACATTGAGTTTCGCCAGCACATGCGTCATGTGGTGCTTCACCGTCTTTTCCTGCAGCGCCAGCCGCCTGGCGACTTCCTTGTTGCTGAGGCCTTCCGCCACCAGCTGCAGGATTTCGGCTTCACGACCGGTGAGTTGGCCGAGCGGATCGATCTTCCGCTTCTCCGGCTGCAGCAGGTTGGATAGCAGCCGGGCCGAAAGTGTCGGAGAAACATAACTCTGGCCAGAAGCGACGTCGCGCAGGATCTCGGCCAGCATCTTCGAGCCGACGCCCTTGAGGACATAGCCGCGCACGCCGGCATTGAGTGCCTGCGTAACGTCGGCATTGGCCTCCGAAACGGTCAGCATGACGATCTTCTGATGCGGCTGCGCGGCCAGGATGCCTGCCGCCGCCGCCAGCCCGCCGCCTGGCATGCTGATGTCGAGCAGCATTATGTCGGGACGCGCCGCGTCAGCGAGCCTTTCCGCATCCTGTGCGCTGGCGCCCTCGCCGACAATTTCGAAGCCGCCGATTTCAATCAGGCGCGACGCGACGCCCTCTCGAAACAACGGATGATCGTCGACGATGGCGATGCGGATGATGCCGGTCACTGTTGCTCCTCGGCGGATACGGTGATCACCAATCGCGTGCCCTGTGGGCCGGACGCGGTTTCGAATTGTCCACCAATGCTTTCAATGCGCTCCCTCAGGCCTGCCAGCCCCAGTCCCTCTTTCCTCGCCGGGTCGAAGCCTGGGCCGCCGTCCACTACCTCAACGAAAAGCTTGCTGGCTTTCGTCCCGGCTTTCACTGCCTGATCCTTGCCTTTTCCATGGCGCCAGGCATTGTTCAGCCCTTCCTGGACGAAACGATAGATGCTGATCTTCTCGGAGGGGCCGAGTTCTGGGAGCTCGCCGACAAGCGTCAGGGACACCGAGCTTGCGGTCCGCCTTTCGTGCTCAGCCACTGCCAACCGCAAGATGGCGGCCACGTCAGCGGTTTCGATCTGCGGCAGGACGAGCCCGTTGCAGATGCCGCGTATCTCTCGCATCGCCTCGTCGAGTGTCTTGTGGATGTTGGCGACCTCGGCCTCGCGATATTGTGCCGAGGCGCTGGGGTCGATCAGCAACTGGCTATCCAATCTGATCGCCGCCAGAGCAACGAGCTGTGCCGGTCCGTCGTGGAGATCGGCGCCGATGCGGCGCAGGTAGCGCTCGTTGATGGCCGTAGCGCGGCGCGAGGCGCGCTGGACACGCTGACGCAGCGCCGAGTTTTGTGACAGGAGCTCCTGCAATTCCATTACTTTCGCCTCGAGCGCGGCACGCTGTATCTCGATGGTGCGGCTGCCGCGAAAGACGATGCCGGACAAGAGTGCAAGCGCCGCCGCCGTTGCGCCCGCTACCACCAGCCAGCTTGACCAGAGAGCGGCGTCCAACGTCGCCTGGAAGTCGTCGGCGATCTCGTAGAACTCCGAGACGGCCACGACTTCGCCCGACCAGGGCTCGCGCACCGGGTTGTAGATTTCGAGCAGCGGCATGCCGGTGGCCTTTTCCTTCTGGTTTTCGACGTCGTTGAGGTCATTGAAATCGGCCACGACATTGCCCTTGAAGGCGGCAATCAGCTTGGCGCTCGGCTGGAACACCTGGCCGATCAGCGCCGGGTCCGTGGCATAGAGAACGGTACCGTCTCGCCGCCACATCTTGAACGACTCCAGCCGCTTGCCGAGCCCGCCCTGGTCAAGGGTTTCGTCGAGTGCCCGCTTTACGCTGTCGCTCAGCTCCTGCTTTTTGCGCATGTCCGGCAACAGTGGCGCGATGACACTGTCGACATAGAGAGCCGTATTGGCGGCGGAATTGCGGATGACACCTTCGCGGATCCGCGAGGTCACCCACAGGCCGACGACCAGCATCACGGCCAACAGCCCCACGCCGCCGGCAATCAGGAACTGCAAGGCCAACGAAAGCCTGCTCCAGCGTTGACGGAAATCCTCAAGCAATCGCACTGTTCATTCCTGACCAGAATCCATCATAGAGTTAGCGCGGCGGCTGCGACATCGGCCTTCGGTCTTGCTCAACAGGGACTTTAGTCCGGCTGCTCTTTCCTGCGTTTCACGCCGCATCGGTTGCCTGCGCGGTGGCAAGCGCGACGGGTCGCCCTCGCTGAAGACATGCCATGATGCTACCAATCCGCTCCGACCAGACGAGCAAGGTCCATCCGGAACCGCCGGCCTGTGCCTTGGCGCAAGCCATGAACTGGGCGCGCCATGCGGCGACGTTGCCGAAATCGCGCTCCAGCGCCGCAGCGAGATCGCCTCGGGCGTCGCCTGAGCCACCACCCTATGGCAACGGCATGTCGGTCGTTTGAATCCAGCCAAGCTGGCATCACCTGGGCAAATCTTGTTGTGGCACAATAATCCGCGCACCACGGCCGGTGGATTTTACGGTCTATGAACTGTCCAAATGGCCATGTGCGGAATTGTCGGCAGCTGCGACGCGCCGCTCGCTGGCGTCGTGCTGCCAAGACCGAATCGCAGCACGCTAATCGGCGTTGAAGCTTGCCCTGGGGCGGTTTGGCGCTCAAATTTTTCGGCGACCGCTCGGAAAGTGCTTGCGTCTGCTCACCTACGGAGTCGAACAGCATAGCCATGCTCAAGCACTGTATGCCGCGCGCGGCGAAGCGAAACATCGAGGCCGTAATACGTAATCGCCGACACCTTTGACCACGTCCAATCTATTCGACTGAATCAACCAGATCGATGGCGCCTTAAATAATCAACCTAAATGCGAAAGGCACTAGCGTGCCAGAAGGGTTGGCAGTGACGGACTTGCAAGCATTGAACTTGTGACGCCGCCGAAGATGTGTTCGCGTAATCGCGAATGACCATATGCCAGTGGCTTCCTGCCGGAAGTCTCTGGAGAGGCGACGCAGGCTCTGCGTCGATAGGTGACACGGCGCAATCAGATTGTCCGACAGAGATCTCGATTGAAGAACGTCATCCGATTGATCCTTCATAGCCTACTGATCCCGTCCTGCCCGCATGCCGACCTGTGCGGCACTAAGGGCTGGTCATGATTATGTCGGCGACGCGGCCATGAGTGACACCGACGCCGCGCAACGCGCCCACATCAAGGATCGACGCCTGCTCGGAGCGCAGCGATGAGCGGCGCGGCGGCGGTTGAAACGCATGGCGCCGGCACGCTGACGGACGCCATCTGACACAAGGAGATCCGCCCCGGCGGATGAGAACCGATGCAGACCAGGAACGACGGAACGCACGTTATCTTGCCTGCGGCCGCGCCGACGAACAGCCGGCCGGACCGCGCTCGATTGCCTGTGACGATGCTCCGTCACTCCGATGGAAAAGTGCGCCACGACGGTTCCCGTGCTGCAACCATGCAGCCGAACCACACCGTCGCAGAACGCGGAAGATTGCACGGCGCATCGGAACTCGACGTTCAAAAGCGGAATCGTAGCGTAGAGAATAGAGTCGTGTATTATCATAGACGGAAGGAGGAACGACGATGGCTGTGAACTATCGCCAAACACAACCGTAAGCGTCCGGTCGTTGCACGTCGCTCAACTCTTGACAGAGTTTCCGACTTTCCAAGCCCAGGGCAGGAGTTCATCGAGCCGGTTTACCGGGTGACCGTCGACCATGCGGATGAGCACATCGCGCAGCCAGGCATACGGCTCGACGTCGTTGAGCTTGCAGGTTTCGATCAACGAGCACAGCACTGCCCAGCGATGACCACCGCCGTCGCTGCCCGCGAAGAGATGGTTCTTGCGGCCGAGACTGACCGGGCGGATCGCGCGCTCGACCGGGTTGGTGTCGAGCTCGATGCGGCCATCGTGCAGGAAACGGGTGAGGCCGTCCCAGCGCGAGAGCGCGTAGCGGGTGGCTTCGGCGAGGGAGCTGCGACCTGGCAACAACGGCAGCTGTGCTTCGAGCCAGGCCCGCATAGCGTCTACAACTGGTTTCGAGCGGCTGCGCCTGGATGCAAGCCGATGGCCCGGCGATTGGCCACGAACATCGGCCTCGACGGCATAGAGTTCGCCAATCCGTTGCAAGGCCTCCACCGCGATCGGCGCGCTGGTGGCTTGCGCAACGTCGTGGAATTTGCGCCGTGTATGGCTCCAGCAGGCGGCCAGAACGATATCTCCCTTTCCGGTGAGCCGTTCGAACCCGGCATAGCCATCGACATGCAGAACGCCCTTGAAGTGCTCGAGATGCGAGACGGGACGCTCGGCTTTGCGGTCGGGCGCAAACAGATAGACCGCGGCCGGTGCTCCGGTCCGCCCCATGGCCTCTGCTCGCGAGCGTACACCCACAGCCTTCCCGTCTTGGTGCGGCCGCGGCCAGGATCGAGCACTGGGACCGGTGTGTCATCGGCAAAAAGATGGTGCGAGGCGAAGACGCTTTTGGCGAGCCGCTCGTGCAGGGCTTCCAGCCACCAGCAGGCGCCGCCGACCCAGCCCGCGAGCGTCGAGCGCGGAAGCTCGACACCATTGCGAGCAAAGATCTGCGACTGCCGATAGAGCGGCCTGTGGTCGCAATATTTGCTGATCAGTACCTGCGCCAGCAGCGCCGGTGTCGCCAGACCGCCGGCGATCGGCCGCTCCGGCGCTGGCGCCTGCGCTACGGTCTGGCAGCCGCGACATGCATATTTTGGCCGCGCCATCCTGATCACGCGAAGCTGTGCTGGTACCCAGTCCAGCATCTCGCTGACACTTTCGCCGATGGCATGCAGTGTGCCGCCGCAGCACGCGTAGATCATGTTGTCGACATCGACCAGAACGTCCTCGCGCGGCAGATGATCGGGCAGTGGCTTGCGATGCGACGGCCGCTCGGCCGATGGCTTGCCTACGAACGGGCGGCTCTCCTGAATGCGGGCGATATCGGCGTCGAGTTCTTCCAACGCGAGCGCAAGCTGATCGGGATCGAGGCGCTCGGAGCTGCGGCCGAACTGCGTCCGCTGGAGCTTTTTGATGATCGACTGAAGCCGCTCGATCTTGCCGTCGCGGCTCTCGACCGCAGCCGCCATGTCGCGCACGAGACGTTGAAGAAGAGCTGGATCGGATGGCAGGTTTTCGAGATCGACCAACATGATCGATTCTATCACAAACAGCACCGGAACCCAAGGATTCCGGGCTTCCTTACGACAATAGAAGTGCCGCTTTCAGCCGGCCAGCATCGGTCGCCAGAAGCGCTCCGGCGCGCGCCAGTCGATGCCCTCGATGAGCATCGCGAGTTGTGCCGGCGACAGCGCCACCGAGCCACCAGGCTCGGCCAGGCGCGGCCACATGAACTGTCCGTGGTCCATGCGCTTGGTGAACAGACACAGTCCCGTTCCGTCCCAAAAAAGGATCTTCAGGAGCGAGGCGTTCTTGCCGCGGAAGACGAACAGATAGCCCGAGAACGGATCCTTCTTCAGATGCTCCTGGATCAGCGTGGCGAGCCCATCGAGCCCTTTGCGCATGTCGGTGTGACCCAATGCAAGATGCACTTTCACGCCCGCCGGAACGACGATCATGATGCCTTCTCCTTGCCGGCCAGATGCCGCTTGACCGCAGCCGAGGTGGTGCCCGCCGGTGCGAACACCCGCCGCCCATCATCCAGTTCGATCGCCACCATGCCGTCCGGCGGTCGCACGAGATCGCGCAACGCTGCTAGCGTAGGCAGCTCATTGTCTGCGCCGTCGGCAAGCACCACCGTTGCTAGTCGCGGCGCCTTGCGGGCGGTCAGGCCGAACTCCTCGCGCCAGCGGAACACCATGCTGGTGGCAATCCCATGCCGGCGGCAAACCTGCGCCACGGCGACGCCGGGCTTCTCCGTCTCCTGCACGATCGCCTGCTTCTGTTCGTCGCTGAAGCGGCGCCGGTTCGAGCGCCCATCCATCGCTTCGGGTGTCAAGCGGTATTGGCGCCGCGCGCAATTAGCAGCGCTGCTTAATTGGGCTCGGGCACTCGGATGAAGAAGCGATCGCCAGTCCATTTCGTCGCCGGATTCTTCCAGGCGATCGCGCCAGATCCGCAACGCATGTCGCGAAAGTCCGAGCGCGGCGGCGTACTCTGCATGCCCCATGCCGCTCCAGTTCAGCGCCTCGACATGCATGCTCCAGAACGCCCGAAGCGCGATCGGACCGCTGTCTGTGCGCTTGCCGTAGCGATAGCGCGGCCGCCTTTGGGGACGCTTCGGCTGCGGCGTCTTGCGCTGGCGTCCGGTCTTCTTCCGACGCAAATTCTGCAGCTTTTCCGCACGCTTGCGCAGGTCTTCGGCGCTCACCAGATGGCGCGTCCACAGCTCGAATGTCCTGATCGAAAGATCACGCTGGCGGCAGAATTCCTGCGCACTGAGATCGCTGCTGAGCCAGCTCGCGACCTACGACGACCAGTAGGGACTGTTGGCCTTGGCCCAGGAGCGGCGAGGCGCCATCCGAATATCCTCCACAAACCGAAGGAACCCGACATGACGCGAGATTGCACTACTTCAAATATGTGCAGGGACCGGACGGTTACACACTACCGGTATGCGTCCGGTTGTTGCACGTGACGTCACGTCTTGACAGGATTTCGCTCTTTCCAGGCCCACGGCAGGAGTTCGTCGAGACGGTTGGCGGTGT
>BFBZ01000022.1_pt166 | contig 24586 bp, 23 predicted proteins | sample 1888401 | NCBI WGS metagenome assembly BFBZ01 (sample SAMD00112614, study PRJDB3348) | symbiont metagenome | host: Chara braunii
AGCAATACCGGCTTCTTCACCGGCTCGAACAACTCCACCGGCATTCCGCAGTTGTCCTACACCGCGGAGTTCGGCAATGGTGTGTCGGCCACGGTTTCGCTGGAAGACGCCTATCCCTATCGCACCGCGGGCGTCGTGAACACCTCGCTGTCCGGCTCGAGCGCGCTGATCGGACCGCTTGACAGCTCCTCCCTCGGCTACGGCACGACGCCGAACAACTTCCAGGGCAATGCGCAAGCCGGCGATCACGTTCCGGACATCGTCGGCAACCTGCGCCTCGATCAGGCATGGGGCTCACTGCATGTCGGCGCCGCGACGCACGAGGTGCACGGCACCTATTACACGACGTCCAACAGCGCGAGCGGCCATCCCGACGCGACCTGGGGCTATGCCGTCGTCGGCGCGTTCGAGTTGAAGAATCTGCCGACCGGCGTGGGCGACAGCCTGAAGGTTGAGGGCACGTTCGCCAACGGCGCTGCCAAGTATGTCTTCGGCGGCAGTTTTGATACGGCCGGTGCGGGTCGTTTTGCCAAGATCGGCGATGGCGGCATGGCGTTCGGGTATGTGCTCGATGGCATCTATGCCAACGGCACCTCGATCAGCAAGAGCGATGCCTGGGAAGTCAGTGCGTTCTACGAGCACTACTGGAATCCGGCGTGGCGGACCTCGGTGTTCGGGGCCTACAGCCATGTCTCCTACGGATCCGGCGGGGATGCGCTCCTGCTTGCGGCCGCCAATGCCGGGCGCCTCAGCACCGGTGCGACCAACGCCACCGGCAGCTTCGAGTTCGCCGCGCTGCAGCTCGGCACCCGCACGGCGTGGGAGCCGGTCAAGAATCTGACATTTGCGGCGGAGTTCGACTACACCCGGCTCTATCAGCATCTCAACGGCACGTTCACGACGAGTACGGCCCTGTACGGCATGCCCGCCGGCACCGTGTTTCAGCTCAAGGATCAGAATGTCTACTCCGGCCACATCCAGGTGGCACGGAATTTCTGATCATGCGTAACCCGCGTGCGAGAACGCGTCCCAAGGGCAGGCAAGCCGCTGGTGAACGCGTGCACGCATCTTCGCGCATGGGGACTGGTTCATGATGGCGTACGACAATTGCTGCCTGGCCTTGGATCGGTCCCTGTGTCGCTTCCTGTTGGAGGGACTGTCGCCGATCCGTTCATCACATCCGAATGCGCGTCCACCTTCGGCGCAATCACGCAGGACACATCGCGGATCGCCGCGGCTTGCGACGTGCGCGTCGACGGGTGTTCGCTCGTGCCCCTCCGGCAGGCGCGCCGCCGAGGGGCGAGCCTACGTTTTCAAATCTGCCGATCAGACCCGCACGACTCTCATGTCAGCGAAAAGGAGCCCGTCAGATGAACGATATGTGGTTGAGGGTGCCCGTCTTTGACCATTGGGCGTATATTCGCGCGTCCGACCTGCTCGCGTCGGACGAACCTGATGTCTCGACCGGCTGGAGTCCCACGTCCTGGCGCGGGATGCCCATGAGGCAGATGCCCCATTATCCCGATGCGGCGAAGCTGGCCACGGCTGAGCAAACCCTGTCGAAATATCCGCCTCTGGTGTTCGCGGACGAGGCGCGATCGCTCAAGGCGGCGCTTGGCCGGGTCGCCGAGGGCAAGGCATTTCTGCTGCAGGGCGGCGACTGCGCCGAAAGCTTCGCCGAGTTTCATCCGAACAAGATCCGCGACACCTTCCGCGTGTTGCTGCAGATGGCGGTGATCCTGACTTTCGGCAGCGGCAGGCCGGTGGTCAAGGTCGGCCGCATGGCCGGGCAATTCGCCAAACCGCGCTCCGCCGACGTTGAGACGCTGGGTGGCGTCACGCTGCCGTGCTATCGTGGCGACATCGTCAACGCGGCCGATTTCGACGAGGTGTCGCGCACGCCCGACCCGGCCCGCATGATCCAGGCCTATAATCAATCGGCGGCGACCCTCAATTTGCTGCGCGCGTTCGCCCAGGGTGGCTACGCCAACTTGCGCAAGCTGGATCAGTGGAACCTCGGCTTCGTCACGCTGTCGCCCTCGGCGGAACGTTACGAAACCTTCGCTGGCCGGATCGACGAAGCGCTGGAATTCATGACCGCGTGTGGCGCCACCGGGGAGACGACGGACTTCTTCACCAGTCACGAGGCGCTGCTGTTGCCCTATGAGCAGGCGTTGACGCGGATCGACCCGGCGACGGGGGACTGGTACGACGTGTCGGCCCATCTGCTGTGGATTGGCGACCGCACGCGGCAGATCGACGGCGCGCATGTCGAGTTTTTGCGCGGGGTGAAGAACCCGCTGGGCCTGAAGTGCGGTCCATCGCTCGAGCCCGATGACCTGATCCGGCTGATTGATGTCCTGAACCCGGATAACGAGGCAGGGCGGCTGACGTTGATCGTGCGCATGGGGGCGGACAAGGTCACGGACAAGTTGCCGCCGCTGCTGCGCCGGGTGCGCGAGGAGGGGCGGGCCGTGGTCTGGATATGCGATCCGATGCATGGCAACACCGTCACCTCGTGTTCCGGCTACAAGACCCGGTCGTTCGATCGGATCCTGTCCGAGGTGCGTCAGTTCTTCGAGGTGCACCGGGCCGAGGGAACCCATCCGGGCGGCGTGCACATCGAGATGACCGGTCAGGACGTCACCGAATGCACCGGCGGCGCCCAGGCCATCACGGACGAGACGCTGTCGCTGCGCTACCACACCATGGTCGATCCGCGGTTGAACGCCAGCCAGTCGCTCGAGCTCGCGTTTGTGATCGCCGAGATGTCCAGGTCGGAGCGCATCGCCAGCCGGCAGATTCGAGTTGCGGGTGGCCACCAGGAGGGCAGAGCGCGCGTCGCGTCGATGTAAGCGCGTTTTGTTGGCCCCGGTTGATCGAGCGGACCATACGACGTCCGAAGCATTTTCCATGATGCGGGGTCGCGGCGCGCCGCCGCCGGGAGGTTGCATCATCAGCGAATGCGGGCTTCGTCGGTGGCGCCCCTCCGCAATCAAGCCGCTTACTTAACCCCATAGTCCCCCGATCGTTGGCTTGCCCGGTAACGGCAAATCACCGACTCTGATTATCCTCGCAACAGGATTGATCCGCGCCCCGCGGCTTTGGCCGGCGGGGCGCTTTGCATGTCCAGCGCGATACCTCGCGCCAAGCGCGATACTTCGCGCCGGCGCGAGACCTCGCACCGACAACGGGAGCCTTTTGTCATGGTCACGCAAGGCATCGGTTATACGCGGCCGCTGGCTGATCACATCTGCGCGCAACTGCGCGCGGGCCGCAGGCTCGGGGACATCTGCGCCGATCCCGGCATGCCGCATGCGGCGACGGTGCGGAAATGGGTGCGGCGCGACTGTGACGGGTTCGCGGCGCGTTATGCGCAAGTGAAGGCGGGACGGGGCCGGACGCCGCGGTTTGCTTATTCGCGTGGGCTGGCGGACGAGATCTGCGCGCGGCTGCGCGGCGGGCGCACCCTGGTGGAGATCTGCCGGGATGCCGACATGCCGCCGCACACCACCGTGTGGCGATGGCAGCAGAGCAACCGCGACGGCTTCGGCACGCGCTGCCGGCGCGCGCGCGTGGCGGTGTCGCGGGCGTTGATCGACAGCGTGCGATACAGCGCGGACAGCGGGGACGGCGCCGCTCCGGGGGGCCGGGCGACGGAGGCCGCGACCCTCCTGCCGCGCCGTGTGGTCTACACGCGGCCGATGGCCGATTATATCTGCGCGCAACTGCGGGCCGGCCGGGCGCTGAGCGAGATCTGCCGCGATCCCCGTTTGCCGGCTGCGACCACGGTGGAGCGCTGGGTGCGGCGCGATTGCGACGGTTTTGCCGCCCGCTACACGCTGCTGCGGCGGACCAGCGCGCCCGGCACCGTCAGCTATTCCTGGATGTTGACGGACGAGATCTGTGATCGGGTGATGGCGGGACGCAGCCTCGCCGATGTCTGCCGCGACGCGGACATGCCGCTGGCCAGCACGGTGCGGCGATGGGTGGATCGGGATTGCGACGGCTTTGCCCGTCGCTACCGCGCCGCGCGCATGTTCGGCCAGTTCACCGTCCTGGACGAGATTCTTCAGATCGTCGACGACAGCCGCGACGACCTGATCCTGCAACGCGGGCGCCATGGCGACAGGCTGGTGCCCAACCCCGACAATGTGAAGCGGGCGCGGTTGCGTCTCCGCGAGCGACAGAAGCAGTGCGAGCGATTCCTGCGCGGCTGCCTCGCCGAGTGAGAGCGCCGATGCGCCGGCCGAGGTGATGCGGGAGTTTGAGGGGCGCAGGCAGAGGCGATCGAACCAGGTCGTAGCGCCGGAGTGAGTCGCCGCGATAGCCGTTCATCACAAGCCGCAGCGTGGCGTCGTCGCCGCGCTTGCGGATGCCGGTCTTTTGCGCGCGGCCGTCGATCAGCATGCCCAGGCATCGGGTGTTGGGGTCGTCCCAGTGCACCTGTTGCATCTCCCCACCGTTGGCATTGATCCAGGCGAGGTCGCGCACGTCGAGGGTTTCGTCATGCGCGCCGGTGAGGAAACGGCTGCGGCGCAGCACGGGATAGGTCTGGCGCAGCTTGATCAGGTCTTTTGTGAAAGCCAGCAGCGCCTGCGCGTCGGCGTCCCGAGTCCAGTTCACCCAGGAGATTCCGCTGTCCTGGCAATAGGCGTTGTTGCCGTTTTGCGTTCGGGCGAATTCGTCGCCAGCCAGCAGCATCGACGTGCCCTGCGAGAGATGCGGATTTGATCGCCGTGTAACGCGGTCTAAATGATCTTCACCGTCTCAGATCTGGAAATGAGGATTCGATACCGGCGATGAACAGTGCAAACGAAAAATCGATGACAGCACTGGAAGGCGATTTTTCAATCTGCGGTGCAATCAAACTAAGCATTCGTCAGAGGGAAAGGACTCATTCGCAAAATGGCGATTTTCCGACAGGCGGCGCTCCGACAGAGTAATTGTCATCGGCGAATATTGAGATGACCTGCGGCTGACGCCGGTAGGCAGGCGCAAATCGCATGCGCGGTTTTCAATATGGAGATCACTCGTAATGTTGTCACAAGAAAAGAATGAGCTGTTGACCCGCGTTGGTCCTGGCACAGCGATGGGCGACTTGATGCGTTGCTATTGGCATCCAATCGCTGCAGTGGCCCAGCTCGAAGAGAATCCGTTTCGAACTCTGCCAATCGAGCTTTTATGCGAAAAACTGGTTCTGTTTCGCGATCGAAAAGGAAAGCTTGGGCTGGTCGAGCAGCGATGTGCTCATCGTCGACTCGATTTGGTGAATGGTATCGTCGAAGAGGATGGCTTGCGGTGCCCCTACCACGGATGGAAATATGACCACAACGGAATGTGTCTTGAGCAGCCGTTTGAAAGTACATTGCGGCCTGACGGCAACTACAGGTCAAGATGCGGGATAAAGGGATATCCGGTGCAGGAGCTGGCCGGCCTTATTTGGGCCTATCTTGGTGCGGAGCCAGTCCCTCTGCTTCCACGTTGGGCTCCGCTGGTCTGGGAGGAGGCTGTCCGTGACGTTGCAACGGTGACACTTCCCTGCAACTGGCTGCAATGCCAAGAGAACTCGCCGGATCCCGTGCACACCGAATGGCTTCACGCCTATCTCGATAGATATGCGCGCTCAATCAATCAAATTGAAAACATATCCGATTTCCGGAAGCTGGGGCCGACCGCAGGACGTGCCACTCAGAAGATTCGCTTTTCCGAGTTTGCCCATGGCCAGGTTAAGATGCGCATGGTCGACGGCGATACCGGCGAGGAGGAAGACTGGACGGTGGGGCACCCAACGATCTTCCCGAATGGCCTTTTGACCGGCTGCCAGTGGGCTTACACGATGCAGTATCGTGTACCGCGGAATGACGTCAGCACTTATCATGTATCCCTCAATATCTTTCCGGCGGCTCCAGGGACGAAAGCACCACATCAAGCGCGGGTACCTTATCGCGAGGTTCCGCTAAAAAACGCTAACGGAAATTGGATCCTGGATTCAACCTTTAATCAAGACTACATGGCTTGGATCTCACAAGGTCCGATTGCAGAGCGGCATCTTGAGAAGTTGGGCCTTTCGGACCAGGGGATCATTCAGTATCGGCAGATGCTTTTCCGCGAACTCGATAAGGTCAAAAGCGGCGAAGATCCGATGGGCGTTTTTCGAGATCCGAAGCTCAACCTTTGCGTGGATCTGCCGCGCGAACTCGTCAAGCATCGTCAAAAGTCGCGCCCAGTATACAGAGAATCTGGTGGAGCCATCGCAAGTGATGCGGGTTATAGCCTAGATGCTGATCTAATTGAGGCCGTCTTGGCGACCTGGGACACTATCCCGGAATATGCACGCTCCGCAGCGGAGTGAACCAAGCATGACGCGTTCGAGCGATCTAGGCCTCTCACCCGGGGGCAAGAGGCCTTATGTTCTGCCGCTTAACAACCCATCACTCGTTCCCGCCGATAAAGCGACCCATCTTCGGCCGGACGATCTTGTTGTAGGGGTTCAGGTCGCTGGACGCGTGCGGGCCTATCCGTGGTGGATATTTGCGAACCATCACGTGGCCAATGATGTCGTTGTCCTCTCCGACAAGCCGTTGGGAGATTTTCTTTCGGAGGAGAGCGGCGCGAACGGAAGGCCGCTCGCGCCGTGGTTCGAAACCGTTCCGCTTCTTGTTACGCTCTGCGAGGCCTGCGCTGCTTCGGCCGCTTACATCCCAATATTCGATGATGCGCCAGCTAACCCCCTGGTGTTCACTTTTGCCGAGAACAATCCGGCGACGTATAGCGCGATTGGTACCTTTACGATTTGCGACATCGAGACCAGGAGTCGTTGGCATCCCTTCACCGGAAGGGCGCATAGCGGTAGTTTGGCGGGACGTGAGCTCAAACGCATTCCTGCTTTTGTCGAGCATTGGGACGAGTGGCGGCGAGAGTTTCCGTTGACGGAAGTCGTGTTCGCTGCGGAAGAGATGCGTAACCGGTTTCATGTCCGGAATCTGCCTGCGGTTGAAACCGATGCGGCTCACACCAGTACGATTGTAGCTCGCAAACGATCTCCCGAGCTTATTGATCACAGACTTGGGGCCAACGAACTCATTCTCGGACTTGGCAGTAATGACGGTCGGCAATCGATGGCGCTCAGGCTTTCTGACCTGAGGCAGGCGAGTGGATTCTTGCAGTTCGATTTCGCGGGGGAACCGTGCCTGGCGGTTGCGAGAGGCGCATATAGAGGCTGCGTGTTCAACAGGCGCTTCAAGGGTGACGTTCTCCGTTTTGAGCTAGTGAGCTCCGATCCCTTCCAGTTTCTGGACAGCTCAAATTCGATATGGAACTTCGTTGGCGAGGCGTTGTCCGGTCATCATGTGGGTGGACAGCTTGATATGTTCGCCGACAGCTACGTCTCCAAATGGTCGGAGTGGAGTCTATCGCATCCAGGGGCTCTCATTAAATCTGTCGGCGATTTAGCGCGTTCTGAAAAATAGATCGCCATCTTGGGGGCCAGATGAGAGACGTCGACGGCCCGGCACAGTTGAATACATCTCAGAGCGAACGGAGTGAAATAATCATGGACTTGATACGCGATGCTGCGAAGGGCGGTCGTCTAGTTATCTGGGAGGAGGTCGCGCGCGACGGAGCGCAGGCCAAAACGCTTATGACGGCGGGACAAAGAGTTGCTGTGGCCAGAGCTACTGGCGATCTGTTTGGTGAGCATGGCCCGAGTCATGTCATTTTTGCGGCTGGGTTTCCATCGATCTCGAATGAAGAATTTGAAATCATGCGGCAACTCGCGGAGGAGGTGGATAATTGCGCGCTGGCCCACCATGGCCGCGCGCGAAGAGACGACATCGACCTTGGAGTCCGCGCTCTTCGCGGGGCCCGCTATGCGCGCCTGACTTTCTTTGTACCCGTATCCGATAAGACGGCGGCGGCAATGGGATTGAAAACGCCGATGGCAGCCTTGGAGCGTGGGCATGAAATTCTCGCCCATGCTCTCGATAAGGGTGGCGGTACACCTGTTGATGTTGCCTTGGTTGACATCGTCAATGCCGATCCGCATTTTGTTGCGGACGCGGCTATAAGTTTAACCGAAGCTGGAGCATCCATCATTAAGCTCTGCGACACTATCGGTGGTCACTATCCGAATTCAAGTAAGCGCTTCTTCGACACGCTGTGCGAACGTGTCACAAAGCATGGCGTCGTTCTCGGCGTTCACCAGCACAATGATCTGGGTCTCGCTTTATCGAACAACCTGGAGGCGCTTCGATCAGGTATTCGCGTCGTGGCCTCGTCATGGCTCGGCGTGGGCGAACGTAATGGCTTGGCTTCAACCGAGCAGATGATATTTGCTCTGGGCTTCGACTGTGAAACCTTGAGCCAAAAGCTCGGGCACGCTGCTGACTTTTGGTTGAGGCAACCTGATCTTGCTGGGATCGTGCCTATCGCCCGACTTGTCAGCGAGTGCCTCGATATCCCGATCAGAGTGACAGATGCGATTGTTGGGACTGGCGTCAATTCGATATCGACCGGGACACCGTTTCGAGATGCGACCGCTTTCCGTCTGTTTGATCCCGACAAAGTGCTTGGCATGAACGCCGAAGTAAAGCTGACCCACTTGGCGAGCCGCAACGTAATCATTGCTGTTGCGGCCGAACGAGGGCTGATACTCGAACAACCTGTTGTTGAAGCTGCCCTGCAGTGGGTCAAGTCAAGGGCCTATCAGCAGGGGTCTGCGGAGGTATCGAAGGCAAGCTTCTTCGAATATCTCCGGGAACAAACCGAGGGGCCGATGGAAGCAGCGGCGCAGACCTGATCCGTCTGACTGAGATACACATCTCTGCAGAGAGGGGAGCTCCGACGAGATGGCGCATTCGAACACACTGATTGACAAGATTTGGCGGCGGCACGTCATTCGCGATTTTGGGGATGGGTTGAGTCTTGTCTACATAGACCGAATATTATTGCACGAGCGCGGCGGTGGAACCGCGCTCGCGGGATTGTCTCGGGCTCGGCGGGGGCCGCGCGATGCTCGTAGCGTTTTCGCCACGTTGGATCATGTGGTCGATACTCACGCCGGGCGGACTGGTGCTGATCGAGTCCCGGGAGGTGCAGAATTTATCGAAGCGCTACGATCAGGTGCAGAACGGCATAACGTGAAGATCTTCGATCTGGCGGACGAACGTCAGGGGATCGTTCATGTGATATCACCGGAACTAGGAATTGTGCTGCCCGGAACTACGGTCGTATGCAACGACAGCCACACCTGTACTCTCGGCGGTGTAGCGGCGCTCGGCTGGGGTATAGGGACGTCTGAGATAGAGCATGTTCTTGCGACACAAACTCTCGTCATGCAGAAGCCGAAAAGTATGCGCCTTCGCTTGGAAGGTTCAAGGCCAGAGGCCGTAGCCGCGAAAGACATCGTCTTGCACACGATTGGAAAAATTGGCGTCGCGGGCGCGAGCGGCTATACCGTCGAGATCGCTGGCTCTGTAGTGCGAGAGATGGGCGTTGAGGAGCGTCTGACGTTCTGCAATATGGCTGTTGAGTTTGCGGCCCGTAGCGCAATTATTGCTCCTGATGAAAAAACGGCTCGGTATCTGAGCAACACAGAGTTTTCTCCGAAGGGAGATCTCTGGAGGCAGGCCGTGAATGACTGGTCTTTGCTCTCGACGGACCCGGATGCAGAATTTGACAAGGAAGTCGTCATCGACTGCAGTGGCATTCGCGCGCAGGTGACTTGGGGCACGAGTCCAGAGGACGTGTTGCCAATCAATGGCTGCGTGCCGGAACCAATGCTCTGCAAGGATCCGATTCGGGCGCATCGTGCGCTGGCCTATATGGCTCTCTCGCCCGGCATGCCTATTGCGGGACTGCCTATTGATGTTGCCTTTATTGGATCTTGCACAAATTCTCGCTTGCACGACCTTCGAGCGGCGGCTGAGATTCTGAAGGGACGCAAGATTGCATCTAATGTACGCGCGATCTGTGTGCCTGGTTCGTCGAGCGTCAAGCGAATTGCAGAGGCAGAGGGCTTGAACCGAATATTCGTGGAGGCCGGATTCGAATGGCGAGAATCCGGTTGCTCACTGTGCTTTAGTGCTGGTGGAGAGGCCTTCCAGCCAGGGCAGCGGGTCATTACGACAACCAACCGCAACTTTGAAAATCGACAAGGTCGCTCGGTGCGGTCTCATCTTGCAAGCCCCAGCACGGTTGCGGCTTCGGCGGTAGCGGGGTGCGTGGCCGATGCCGCGGCGGTAGGATGTTTTCTACGATGAGCGCGCAACGAATTGCACGACTCACCGGCATTGCTGCCGTCTTGATGCATGACAACATTGACACTGACCAGATTATTCCATCCTCCGCTATACGCCTTGAGAAGGAAGGGATTGGTCGCAGCTTGTTTTCATGTCGGCGTTATCTTGAAGACGCCAGGAGCGAGAATCCGGAATTCGTTTTGAACCGCCCTCCGTACCGACAGGCAAGTTTCCTGATTGCCGGCGCAAATTTTGGCTGTGGGAGTTCCAGAGAGGCGGCTGTCTGGGCATTGAAGGACTTCGGTATCACGGCAATCATAGCAGAAAGCTTTGGGAATATTTTCTTCACCAATTGTGTCGTCAACGGAATCGTACCGGTGAGGCTGAACGATTCAATCGTGGAGCGCCTCGCCGTCATCGCAGAGCAGGTCGCTGGGCAACGCGAGTTCTGTATCGACATTCGTTCCTGCGAAGTTCAATCACCGGGCGGGGCAATTGTCTCCTTCTCGCTTCCCTCCCTTTATCAGGGAATGCTCGTTACCGGTGGAACCATGACCGACGCGGTTTTGGATTGCGAGGCCGATATCACGGACTATGAGCAACGCAGACAAGTGCAGCAACCTTGGATTGTTTCTGCATGTTCCGAGTGACGCAGGCGCACACCCCATGATGCGACAGAAGTCACTTAGGCTTCTGCTCGATAGGTGCGTTAGACACGTGAAATTCCGGTCCGCCCCCCGAGAACAGCGTGATAAATTTACCTCATCAGCGATGCAACAGGCGTTTGAATAATTTGAATGATTCAAATTTAGGTTGCATTGCCCGAGTTTGCTCGTCATCATCGCAACTATAACGCGAAATTCGACCTGTCGAAGGCTCTTCTTTTGGGCATGGCCGGCGGACGGGCGAGCACATGACCAATCTCAACCTCATTCGGCGCATTGACCTGATATCGCTTCAGTTTTTCGTCGCGGTCTGTGAGGAAGGGACACTTACGCGTGCTGCGGATCGTGAAAATATAGCTGCCAGTGCCCTGAGCAAACGCCTGGTTGAACTCGAGGCGATATTAGGAGCGAGCCTGTTTGTGCGTCACCCGAAAGGCATGACGCTGACGTCCGCTGGCGAGGCCCTGCTGCATCACGCGCGTTGCATGCTGACGAGCGTCGAACAGATGGGGGCAGAACTTAGCGAGTTCGGAAAGGGGATTAGAGGGCAAGTTCGGATACTCGCCAATGTTTCAGCCATTGCCGAGTTCTTGCCGGATGATCTGCTGACATTTCTTTCTGCGAACCGCTTGGTCAAAGTCGATCTCGAGGAACGGCGTAGCGCCTCTATTGTGAGGGCTGTCGGCGATGGGTACGGCGAGATAGGTGTCTGTGTTTCGACAGCCGAGAGCGGTGATCTGCATACTCGTCGCTACCGAAGTGATCGGCTCACATTGGTCGTGCCGGAAGGCCACCCCCTTTCCGAAAGGCCTTCTGTTGAATTTGTCGAAAGTTTGGAGTTCGACCAAGTATGCTGCCATTCGGATAGTGCCATTTACGTGCGTTCACGCGCGGCTGCTGCTCGGGCTGGTAGAGCCATGAATTTGAGGGTCAATGTTCCAAGTTTCGATGCGGTGTGTCGCATGGTTCAATTTGGCCTGGGTGTCGGACTGATACCTGACCGCGCATTCGCAGAGATTGCGTTCGGAAAGGGTCTCAAGGCGATTCCACTCACGGACGAATGGGCTTATCGGGAGCTGAAAATTGTGACACGCGATCCGCGCGGCATGTCGCGGGCTGCTAAAAAGCTCGCGGATCATCTTGCGCAATCAGAAGAAGATCGATGCGGCGACGTTCAAGTCAATATCGATGAGATTGCGCCGCCGCTGAGCGTTACCTGAAGTGGCTCCGTTCCGAATGACGCGGAGATAGCCGTGACCGCACCACGGCGACAGGATCATCGACCAAAGCTGCAGCGATGTGCGTGCACAAGGTGTCTGAGACGGTTGCCGAGGCTACGCTGCGTGCTCGTTCACTTGTGCCGTCAGCCACCGACGGTCAAATGTGAGTGCGATCGGGACAATGTCGATGTTTTTATTGCCAATTAAGTCATTGAATTTCATCAGCTGGAGAAGAGTTTTCATTTCCGATCCCGAGATAAGGCCGGTTCGGGAAAAAGTAGGATAGAACGAAGGTGCTGCCCGCGCATAGATGTCTTTGTCGCCGCGCCATACGAGACTCCATGCAGAGTTAGCGACGTGATCTGGTGGTGTATGTGATGCGATCCGCTTCATAGTCCTCGTAAACGCGCTCACGATTCTGGTTGTCGTCTCGGGACGAGCGTTAGCGAAGCGCGTGGGCGCATAAAGCACGCTCATTCCAGCCGTGCTGTCGGAGATCGCCCAAGTTTCCTCCGTTGTTCTGCTTGTGGCAAGGATTGTCATGCTGCCACCTGCGTCTCGCGTTGACAGGTGGGCAATGAGGCTGGTGATTGCATCAATGTTCCCAGTCAAGATGCCAGCGATCGCAGTTCCGCTATCGATATTTCCGGGTGCTGGCATGGATTTGTCGTCGCTGTTCGTCGATAGGTGGATTGAGAGAAAATATGAGGAAGGATGATAGCTGTTGCCGCAAATTCCGGGGTCTCTGAGGTCGACGATTGATTTGATAGAGGCAGCTCTTTCCTTCGGCACAGCAAATACCGTAGCGCGGCAGTCAGGCCGTCCAGGCGCGTTGTCGCTTGGCTCTTTCCAAATGTCAAAGCTGCATTCGTATGCCCCGGTGACGACAGCCGTCGGCTCTGTGGCTAGGTTCATAAGTGAGTGCGAGCTTGTCGTAAGTTCTGCGATGTTTAAGCCGAACCCTTCATCTGTGAAAATTCCTCGAACGATGTCGATCGTGAGAGGTAGGGTGCGCGCGAATGATCGGCTGTGACAATCCAGCTCCGTTTTCTTTCGCCCGAAATCTGACGCCGGCGAGCGTTTAGGTGCGATCGCTGCGAGTCCAAGTGCTGAAGCGGCTCCAGCGGCCAGAAAATCTCTTCGCCTCACATTGCCTCTCCATCATAAATGAACGTTCGTTGCGGGCGAGCAGCAGGATAATCCGCGATCCACCCGCGGGCTGGCGGACCGCAGGTTGATATCTGTGATAGTCGACACCATTGGAGTCAAGAGTCATCAATCTTGCTATCAAAGATGGCGTTTCCGGGCTTTTAAAACTTCGAGACGTCGCCGCTAGTTCGGCACGACAGAACAGAAGCCGCTCAATCGATTGTCCGGGAACAGAGGTAAAGCGAGCAGGAGGCCACGCGAGCGTTCGTCAAAAAGAAATGACTCGTTTCCAAATGAGTTATTCTGGTTGTCGCCGCAACGCCGCAAAATAGCTAAGACACCGCGACTGCCGGCTTTGCCGGCGGTATGATGGAGCGTTGGTTAATCGACGGCTTAGGGCATCCATCAGCTGTCTTGCCGTGTAGAGTCGCGAAAGCGGCCGACCACTGCAAGATCCGAAAAGCGGTGATCGTGAATCGGCAAAGTGACGAGTGGTCTCGCAAGAAAGCTAAGGTCCTCGCTAGCTTTCAAAGTATTGATGGAACGCGCTGCGTCGACATATTTCTGCGCTCGGACGGAGCGTTCGAATTTAGGGAGTTTCGATGTGATCCGGAAGATGCGGGGCAATGGACCCTCGCCCATGACTACTCGGATTGCCGCTATTCCTCCAAGGATGAGGCCCTCACGGCTGTGGCCTCCCACATCGCATGGTTCTCAGAAAGCGCAAAACTTGGATGATGAAATCATCTTCCCGGTGCTCCCCGGTCAACCACACAATCGAATGTGGGAGGGTGTCTCGACCAGGAGGCGAGGTCCAGAATTGAGCAGGCTTCGCGAGGTGTTCGAATCGTGAAAGCATCACTTGGTATGTCGGCCGAATTTCTTCCCAACGTTTTTTTTCGCTTGGGCATTCATTACGGATGGGCTGTCGTTGCGGTCGTTTTTCTTACGATGTTATCAACCTCTGCTGCAATGGGCATGGTCGGAGTACTTTTGCTCCCGCTAAAGACAGAGTTTGGATGGGACCTCGGCGCAATTTCCGGCGCATTAGCTCTTCGGGTTTTCCTGTATGGGATGATTGCGCCATTTGCGGCGGCGGTGATGCTCCGATACGGCGTCCGTACGGTCGTTGGAACAGCGCTTGGCCTTATCGTTGCGGGCCTGATCTTAGCTTCCCACATGACTTCGTTGTGGCAGTTATGGCTCACATGGGGTCTCATGATCGGTTTGGCGACCGGTGCGACCGCGAACGTGCTGGGAGCAACGATCGCAACGCGCTGGTTCACGAAACGACGAGGCCTTGTGATCGGCATGCTGGGCGCCAGCAATGCCACAGGTCAGTTGCTCTTCTTGCCTGTTGCGGCATGGCTTTCTGAACACTACGGATGGCGTTATGCGATGATTCCCGCAGGGACACTGTGCTTTGTATGCATGGTTCTCGTGGTGACAGTTGTCCGCAACTATCCTGGCGACGTCGGTCTGCCGTCATACGGCGAAAGTGAGGTTGTTCCGTCACCGTCGCCACGCGCAGGTGGCAATGCTCTTAAGCTAAGCTTTGATGCATTGGCATTGGTGGCGGGCAACCGGACGTTCTGGATTCTGGCAGGCACGTTCTTTGTGTGCGGTCTGTCTACCAGCGGTCTTGTTCAGAATCATCTTATCCCGCTCTGTCACGATTTTGGCGTCGAGACCATGGCGGCGTCAGGTGTTCTCGCGACAATGGGCGCATTCGATTTCGTCGGGACCATCGGTTCTGGATGGCTGGCCGACCGCTACGACAACCGAAAGCTTCTGTTTTGGTACTACAGTTTGCGCGGTTTGAGTCTGTTGATGCTGCCTTATACAAACTTTTCCCTTTATGGACTGAGCTTATTCGCCGTCTTTTACGGCTTGGATTGGATCGCTACCGTGCCTCCTACTGTAAAACTGACGGGCTGGACGTTTGGTCGGAAAAATGCGCCACTGATATTTGGATGGATTTTTATGGCTCATCAGGTTGGAGCGGCGACTGCCGCTTTGGGCGCGGGTATATCCCGTGATGCTCTTGCCAGCTATCTGCCTGCGTTTGCCGCAGCTGGTGTGGCTTGCCTGGCGGCATCTGTTGCCGTGCTGACGATACGTCGCACTTCTGCGGATGCGGCGTCTGCAGCTCGCGTGGATCAGTGAAGTGATTTTTGCTGTATGGTAGTGCATCCGGCTTCCAACAAGAATGTCGTGGCGCGGTGAACTGGTTGGGTCGAGATTAGATTGATCGACGTCGTGGAAACTAGGCGCGCCTCCAGCGTGCAGGCCTCTATCCTGAAAATCATGGCCGAAAAGGGTGCGTGATCTCAATCTCATCATGCGTCACTCCGCACGAACAGCAGCAGCGAGCGCCCCGTCACCTGATACACACTGCCGATGGCAAATGGCGTGTCCGGCTCGGCTTTGGTCATGTTGGTGTCGATCAGCAGCGCCAGACATGGCCGCTTTGTTCCTTAGTTGCGGTGACAGTGCATCTTATTCGACATCTCCCGCATTAGGGTAGGCGATGTCCTCGATCAGCATCGACGGCTCTTGGTCGTTGCATGAACTCTCGCAGTCCAGGTTGACGAGGTTCGATGTCGTTCGGCTTGCGTCGACGGCAACTGCCTATGGCTTGGTCAGGCGATCTCGTCTCAGTTCGAATTAATCATCGGCCGTCCTGTTTACGGCAAAGTATCGGCCGATGCCGAAACCGTCTGATTTTGGCCGGCCGTCGGTCTCGCGCTCTTGGCAGAAGACCGTGAGGAATTAACGCGTTGTGTCGCGAGTATTTCCGCAGCGTGTCAGCGCGAAAAATAAACTCAAAACAATTTCTGCGGGTATCGAGCGCACCGGACGTCTACTAAATGAGGGAGTGAATTGCTTGCGCATCGAGCCTCTGCCCGCGTCCGCGGGGCCAGACACGCGCATCGCGGAGATTGATTAAGTGCACTGGCACCGTAACACTGAGATGCGCTTCAGTTCTCGACCATGAATCAGGGGGAATATCCGCTTGAGTCCGAGATGGCTATCCGCGGCGGTGATATTCGCATGCATATGCAATGTGGCGTCAGTGGCCGGAATTCATTACGAACAATATGTCTTTGCAATCAAGATTCTGCGCCTGGAAGTCGCGTCCCTAAGAAATTTCAATGGCGCGATATCGGAAATGATCTTCCTTTGTCCAATATTTGTAGTTGTTCTTGCTCGACGAAACGCTCCGATTGTCCTCGCGTACGCGTCAATATTGTTCGTGGTCCTGGCGGGACGTGTCTACTACCTGCTGCCACCTTGGCTGACGGGCGTTGATGGGCTCGCGTTAAAACAGGATTGGTCCAGTCTGGCGCAGACCTTTGTTGGCGCTCTGTCGGGTTTGGCAATTGTCGTGTGGGCAGTCGTCCGCTTTTCCATGTTTATCGACAGCGCGATAAGCATTTTAAGGGAGTAGGGAATTACGGTGCATTCAATTCCCACGGAGGCAGTCCAGGACTGTCACCGTAACTCGGGTAATGGCCGCAGTGTGTCGCGAATATTTCAGCCGCATGTCGGCGCACAAAAATAAACTGAGTAATCTCTGCGGGTTGACCTGGCGAGAAACCTCTATGAAGTGAGGAAGAGTCGTGACTCAAATCGCATCATCACAGTCTGGCAGGGCGATGCTATTCATTGCGAAGTGGCGGAGCCCATGGGGGCGGATTTTGTCTCTCGTCATGTTGGCCGTTGCATCCGTCTTGCTCGATGCGCCGATCCATGCGGCTTCGACACCGGTTACCAAGCCGTCAATGCGAGATGACATAAAGCTCATTTACGACGCCGACGCGCAGCTCTGCGGCACTTCAGTGGCGCTCTTCAATCGGCTTCACAGGCAGCATCCAAAGGCGATCTATTTGGGCGAGGTGCGGGCCGCGTTTTTCAATCAAGCGGGCCTAGCTACGCCACCATGGATTGATCAACCAGACGACGAGACTAAAGACTACCGTGAATCAGATTCCGTCTCTCTGTTTCGCGAACAGGGCGACGGTTACTGGACAGGCGGTGCATTTTTTCGAGGTGATATCGCGGGCGACGGCAAGCAGCATCTGGTGTTCGTCAAGCACGACTCGTTTGGCCACAGTGGCGACTACCAGGTCGCGATATGGATTTTGAAGCCAGGCATGTCATACCGCGAAAAAACTCTGGGGACACCGAACCATCCGACCCTTACCGGTCTCGAGCCGGACGTGGTTGATCTAGTGATCGATTTCGAGGGGTCCTTGCCTCTATATCGCTCAATTGCCTCGGTGGACGGCCGGATCGGCTTTGCGAAAAGCCTTCAACCTTCGAATGAGGCGATAGAAATATTGCGCTCGATGATGGGCGGCAAGTCGGCGCAAGAAGCCTTTTTCTTCCGTGGCAGAGCATATTTTTCGGCGGGACTCCCACTCAATGGGCCCAGTTTAATCTATCGCGTGACGCCAAGCATGACTGCTGAGGTCGTATGCATGACGGAAAGTCGGCGCGAGCGAGGCAAATCTTAGACATAAATCTCAATTGTGCGAGCGCTAATAGAGGAAAACCAAACAATGTCTCTTCAGACGCCGTCATCTTTGTTCGAGTTCACCGGGCGTTTCGAGAATGCGCCATTCGAGATGCGAGTTTGGAGTGCGTCAAATGCTTATCCTTTCAGGAGAGGGGGCTAGTGTTTTTGCCATCAATGACCCTCAACGGGAGTTGATTGGGATTGGCTTGTATATGCTTTTACCAATGTTGGCAGTGAGTTCGTTTAGCTATCTGGCTTTGTGTCGCTGGTCCGGGCGAGGTGAATCGGGGGGGGCGGTTTTCGCCTCGCTCCCACGTCGGCGATGGTCGGGGTGCTATCATATGTAATGACAGTGGTCCTCTTTATGGTGGCCACAGTACACTCGTCTATCGAGGGAGCTCTGCTCCGTGCCCTGTTTGGAATCATGATCACGATTCCTGTTTTGCTGATTACGGGCCCGCTATTCATCATCCAGCTGCTGAGTGGGTATCGGCGAGGAAGTGGATTGCCCAGTTATGTGGTCTACGGTGCCTGCCTCACGTCGGTTGTCATCCAGTATCTGTTCTTCTCGGAGTTCGGCGACAGCTGATCGCCAAACGAGGCCCCTCATCTATGCGGCATGGTGGTTTTAACTTGAGGAAGAGAATAGATGGCCAATCTATTTCGTTTCTTCGGGATTGGTTGTCTAGCCATGAAATCGTGATTGATGCGTTTGCCAAGTCGGTTGGGGATTAAGGCGACGGTGCGCATAAGCTATGGACCTACGGGAATCCCGGAGATTGATTAAGTGCACTCACGGCAATCGCGTAATCGAAACCTCAACCCGAAAGTCGCAAACAGAACAGCGTTTACAGCTCTCGCGCCTCGCCCCGATCGAGCTGCCGCACTGCGTGCTGAGCTGGTGGGGGTCGAGAGAGGCGAGCGATGGTCGCATTGTGTCGCAAATATTTCTCCAGAGTGTCAGCGTGAGAAATAAACTCGAAACAATCTCTGCGGGTATAGGTCACGCCAGACGTCTATAGAGTAGAGGGCTGTGAGAGATACCCGGACCAGGAGAGGAACGTCTTTGGACAAAGGGGAGTCTGAGGAAGTACAATGACGACGGTGGTAGTATGCCGACACTCGGAGGCGGTTTGACCAATGCTGAGTGATTGCACTGCGGAGAACGTCTTGAGTAATAGCAGGTCATCCTTTCCTGCAAAATGGGTATTGCTTGGTCTTGGTTCGGGATGTTTGCTCGGGCTTCTATTTATACTGTTCCAATTGTTTTTCGACACGCAGGACTATTCACCGACTATCGTTTCTTGGCACAAGAAGTTCGAAGAGAAAATCAGTCATGAGGGAAGCACAAGATTGGGTGATCTTGTGGAGTTTAAATGGGACCGAATATATTTTTTGGGTCCTTACGAACAATTATTTGATGATGATCAAAGGCGCTTATTTGCAAATGGCGACAAGAATGACGTGTTTGGCTGGAGAAATAACCAAAACTATTGGGCTATAGTTTATACCCGACAAGGTCGCCCTCCGTTTTTTATAAGAATGGCGTCTAAGCAATTTGCTCTGAGTGGACACCGTCCGCTGTGGACGGCGGATTCAAATGCGAGACTTAGGCTGATAAAGCCCGGCACGGTGGAAAGCACATGGTGCTCCAGCGCCTGGCCCCGATGTCTAGCGATCGATGATGACCACACTAAAATTCCAACTGAACCAGCACACTAAACAGCTGCATGGGGGACGTTCGATATGCCGGGTTTGTCGCAAGCCGCTTGGCAACAACTTTACAGTTACGTAACGGGTGGCGTTTCGGATCTCGCCATTGGCATCTCGGTTGCAAGCCAATTGCCGGGACGTGGCCTTGGCGGCCCGGCTGATGCCTTACGCCATCTCGTCCTAAGCGCAGAATTGGCTAGGAGGTTCGGCGACGCTACGGCCGCAGGTCTCCTAGACGCGCATGAAGTGCAGGACGTGAATCCGGATCGTTCCGATACTGCTCAAGATAGCTATGTCAATTCGATTGGCATTGCTATTGGGACGTTTGTGGCACAGCAGGGTGGGAGTTTTCAGGATGTCATCAATCTATCAATCCAAGCGTTAAGCCAGTCGCTTGGTCCGTACTCTTGGCGCGACTTTGGGCCCGGTGGTTTAATAGGTGTAAATGCTTCCGGCTTCTACGTCCCACCCATTAACGGCGTCACGGTTTCGCTGAATGGGGTTGGTTTCAGTGTTAATCCAGTTGGATTGACCAGCAACGTAACTTGGCAACAGAATCCAATTGGCCCAATGGGCATGTTAACGCCTGACCAAAGCAATTGGGTTGGCCCGAATTTTCTCCATGGATGGGTATACGAGGCGGGTAACGGGGCGCTAACTTACACCGGCACGAATACTCCCAACTCGCTGATCGTCAATTTTATGATCAACTCGGGTGTTCTGCTCTCCCTCGTACCTCGCACAGACGCAGTCCCAGACTTCTTGAGTGTATTTTATACAGGAAGTAGCGTTTCCTTCTCCTTCTATGGCATGTCGCAAATTGATATCAACTCTGACGGCTCCAGCTACTATGTAGGAAGCGATGGGAACAAACTTCCCATCTCGCCGACGGATCAACTTTCGATAACGCCGTCAGGATTTGCCGTCAGTTCCGCGGGCAATGCTTTCGGAAATCAATATTCTGTCAGCCCGACAGGTATGCTTGGCACGGCAAGTTTGTATTTTATGGGGCTGAGAGATGCGGGTCAGGTTAGCTCAAGCGCGCAATACGCATCCTACCAGCAATATGTAAATCAACAGTTTGCGGAAACACCGCCGGCAAATACGGCAGTCAACGAATCATTGCTCACGGTTTCCGTAAGTCAGCTTGCGCTGACGGGCCTTCTGGGCAATGGCTCCGGTGGCGATGGAACGCCATTTGGCGGTGCCAATACCATTTTCTCGTTTGGCGGCGTTGTCATCAGTGCGTCGGGCCAGGCTGGGACTGACACAGCCAGCGTCAGTTCGTCGGAGATCGCCAATGGGCTTTGGCGGCCCTTCTATGAAAGCCTGATGGCGAGCTTCAATAACATGCCGGCTTCGACGTCCCCATTCAACTCATCGGCCGGTTCGACGCCGTTCCCGACCAGCCCGCAGGTTCCGGTCGACTATCTGATCGGCTCCAACATGTTCACCAATTCGGCGCCGAGCTACACCGACCCGCTGCTGCTTGATCTCACCGGCGCCGGCATCAACGTCTCCAACTGGATCAAGAGCCCGGTCTATTTCGACACCAACGTCGTGCCGGACGCGAACGGCAATCCGACCACGACGCCGGATGGCATGGAGCACGAGACAGCCTGGATGCAGGGCGGCACCGCGATGCTGGTGTTCGAGGCCAAGGGCACGGTGACGCCGATCACCAACATCACCCAGACCGTCTCGGAATTCCTCAACGCCGGCCCGACGCCGGCTAAATACGCCGACGGGCTCGCGGCGCTCGCGAGCCTGGTCAAGACCGATCCCACCACCGGCAAGCCCTATACGGTGTTCAGCGCCAGCACGGCGGCGACCGATCCCACGACCGGTGTCTCGTACTGGAACGAGATCATGGTGTGGAATGACGCCAACCACAACGGCGTCAGCGATCCCGGCGAGATCGTCAGCCTGGCGTCGCTGGGAATCACATCGATCAGCCTTGCCGGCAGCGGCAACCAGGGCGAGAGCATCAACGGCAGCGCGGTGACCAACCGCACGACCTTCACCAAGAGCGATGGCACCACCGGCCAGGCTGCCGCGGTCAACTTCCAGAACAACAGCGTCGGCGACATCGCCACCACCGTGACCGGCGGTGTCATCATCAAGTCGCTGTCGGAAGGCGGCCCGACCAAGGCCACGACCTTTGTTGCCGAAAATGCCGCCGCGCACACCTATACGGTGCAGAACGGCGCACTGACCGATGTCACGGCCGGACAGACGGTGGTTGCCTCCGGCATCACCGCCATTCTCAGCTCCGGCCAGAACGACGTCATCTCGGTGGCGGCGAGCGACACCGGCACCTACTGGCTCGGCGGCGGCACGGGCGCGGATACGCTGACCGGCGGCGGCGGCACCAACGTGTTCCTGGTCAATCCGACGACCGTGGTGCACGGCGGCACCGGCGCCAACAGCTTCAACATCGCAAAGGTGATCGGCACCCAGGGCGTCACCATCGACCTCGCCAAGGACAACCTGCAGGAGGTGATCGGCGGCGCGGGCGGCGACGTGCTCAACGCCTCGGGCACCACCTGGAACGTGTTCATCCAGGCGACGTCAGGCAACAACATCATCATCGGCGGTGCCGCGACGGATGCGCTGTCCGGCGGCACGGGTGATGACCTGATCGAGGCCGGGCCGGGCGGCTCGGTGATCCATGCCGGACAGGGCAACGACGTGATCTATGGCGGCTCGGGGGCGAGCACCAACGCCCAGCCGAGCTATGTCAATGCCGGGACCTCGTCCAATGCAGCCTATGTCGAACGGCTCTACAATGGCGGCCTCGGGCGGGAGGGGGATCTCAGCGGCTTCCAGAGCTGGGTGACCGGACTCAACAACGGCACGAAAAGCCTGACCGACGTTGCCACGGCATTTGTGGCCAGCGCCGAGTGGCAGTCCCGCTACGGCACCCAGACCAACACCCAGTTCGTCACCAGCATCTTCCAGGGCCTGCTCGGCCGCCCGCCGTCGACCACGGAGCTCAACAATTTCGTGTCGGCGCTCAATGGCGGCCAGACCCGCGGCGTTGCGCTCGAGACGGTGGCGACCAATGCCCAGTCGCAGACGTATTGGGGCGGCCTGCACCCTGGCGCCAGCGACGTGATCTATGGCGGGCCGGGCAACGATATCGTCATGCTCGGCACCAACAATTCCGAAGTGTTTGACGGCACCGGCACGCTGACCGTGATCGGCAATGCCAGCGGTTTTTCGGTGGTCGGCTTCCACGGCAGCTATGCCGACTATACGCTCGCCCACAATGCCGACGGCACCATCACCGTCACCAATACCAACAACATGGATGGCGACGGCACGGTGACGATGAAGAACGTCACTGACCTCGACTTCAAGGACATCAGCCAGGTGCCGGTTGCCGGCACCGCCGGCATGCCTGTGAACGACTATCTCTACACGGCTGATACCAGCAAGGTGACGACCAACGCCTCGGGCCAGTACGTCATCGCGGCCTCGACACTGCTCGCCAACGACCTCGACTATGCCGGCAACACGCTCTCGATCCGCGAACTGCTCGACAACAACGGCAATGCCATCGCGCGCGGCGCATCGGGGCAGGTCAATGGCGGCACCGCCGCGCTGAGCACCGATGGCGCGACCATCACCTTCACGCCTTCAGCCGGTTATGGTGGCGTGCCGAGCTTCCGCTATCACATCGAGGACAACAAGGGGAACAACGGCGCGGTGGTCCAGCAGACCGGCACCACCAACACAGCGGAGATGACCGCGACGGTCTACCTCAACACGCCGAACCTGCCGACGGACACGTTGTTCGATTCGGAGTGGTTCCTGCAGGCCGCCAACGTCATCCCGGTGTGGAAGGATTATACCGGTGCCGGCGTCAACGTGGCGGTGTTCGATCCCTCCGGAAATGTCGATTTCTCCAATCCGGATCTCAGCCCCAATGCCGGCACCTCGATCAACGTCACTGGCACACCGGGCGTGCAGCAGCTCGGCACCCATGCGACGCTGGTCGCCGGCGTCATCGGCGCCGCGCGCGACGGCAGCGGCGCGATCGGCGTCGCCTATGACGCAACGCTGAGCAGCGTTGCGATACCGACTGACGCCTCACAAGGCCTCAACAACCTCGACACCTGGAAGAACTACGACGTCGTCAACAACAGCTGGACCTTCAGCCCGCCGTTCGTCGACAATTTCATTACCAGCCCGGGCTATAAGCAGGCCTACATCGATGCGGTTACCAAGGGCCGGGGTGGCCTCGGCACCGCGCTTGTGTTTGCCGGCGGCAACGACCGCGCCAAGGGGCGCTCGACCGAAGACCTCAATGAGACCAATTCGCGCTACGGGATCACGGTCGGCGGCATCAATGCCGCCACCGATCTCGGTTCGCTGGTGATCTCGGGCCAGCCGTTCAGCGAGCCGGGCGCTTCGATCCTGGTCTCGGCGCCGGCCAACAACGTCACCTCGACCGGCGTCACCTATACCAACGATTTCGGACAGCAGTTCGGCGCCAATTATCAAACCACCCAGGGCACGTCATTCGCGACGCCGATCGTATCCGGCGTCGTGGCATTGATGCTGCAGGCCAATCCCTCACTGGGCTATCGCGATATCCAGCAGATCCTGGCCTATTCGGCGGTCAAGGTGGATCCCACCGACCCGACCTGGAGCTTTAACGGCGCGGGCAACTGGAACGGCGGCGGGCTGCATGTCAGCGAGGATTATGGCTACGGCGAGGTCGATGCCCACGCCGCGGTTCGCCTCGCGGCGACCTGGCAGACCCAGAACACCGCGGCGAACGAGCAGTCGGTGAATTTCAACGAAGGCAAGTTCAGCACGTCCGTAAGCACCGCGACGCCGCTCAACTATGCCATCCCGATCGACCAGGGGGCGTCGACCCCGGCCCTCAACCTCACGCTTCCAGGTGGGTTGCGCGTCGAGCATGTGGACGTCGAGCTCAATCTCGTCGGCGTGCGGATGAGCGATCTCATTGTCAAGCTGATCGCGCCGAGCGGCGAGACCAGCTTCCTCACCAATCGCGAGGGCAATACCACCGGCCAGCAGGGCACCGATGCGCCGCAGAACCTC
>BFBZ01000828.1_pt1 | contig 24579 bp, 24 predicted proteins | sample 1888401 | NCBI WGS metagenome assembly BFBZ01 (sample SAMD00112614, study PRJDB3348) | symbiont metagenome | host: Chara braunii
CCTCTCCAACCGCCGCTGACAGTTCGGACTGAAGCTGATCGTAAGCCTTGATGCCGCAGCGGGACGGCACCGCGATCTGCAACATCCTCACGCGCCGGCGCAGCGGCGGGTGCTTTGTCAGCAGCCGCTCGAAAGCGTGAACGCGGTTGGTCAGGCCCTTGGAATAGTCCACGCGATCGACGCCGATGACCAAGCGTTCGTCTCGCAGGCTCTCGCGGAAGCGCATGACCTCCGCGTTCCTGTCGGCAGCCACAGCACGCGCGGCGAAATCGTCGGCGTCGATGCCGATCGGGAATGTCTCGAGCCGGCAGGTATGGGTCTCAGTCAACACATGGCCGTCCACCACCTTACCGCCCAGAACCTCCGTCACATATTCGGCGAAATTCTTCCGGCCTGCGGAAGTTTGGAAACCGATCAGATCGTATTCGAGCATCGCCTGCACAAGCTCGCGGTGCTGCGGCAGGCTCGACATCATGGAAAACGACGGCCACGGCGTGTGAAGGAAGAAACCGATGCGCTGGCGAACGCCGAGCTTGCGAAGCTCCTGGCCGAGCGCGAGGAAGTGATAGTCCTGCACCCAATAGATCGCATCGGGCTTACAGAAGCGCAGCAACGCGCGCGCCATATAAGCGTTGATATGGCGATACGAGGCGTAGTCCTCTTGGCTGACGCGGATCAAATCCGAGCGTGAATGCAGCGTCGGCCACAGCGCCGAGTTGGCGAAGCCTTCGTAATAGCGATTGTAATGCTCCTTCGGCAGATCGATGGTCGCGAGCGCGCCGGTCCCCAACGCCTCGACCTTCGCGAAAGAATCCTTGTCCGACGGCGCATTGAACTTGCCGCTGGAACCGACCCAGACCGCTCCGAAGTCCTTGACTGCTGGCAGGAGCGCAGCGGCGAGCCCGCCCATCACGGGCTCGGAACTTTTCGCTCGCGCGACGCGATTTGAGACGACAACGATGTTCACAGGATTCTCCGCACCACCGGGAAGACAACGGGTCTGGCGGGAAGTGGTTCCGAATTTGGCAAGATGAAGAATGCGGCAGGGCTGATGACTTGTGCGCCGCCAGTTCGCCATATCGCGAACAACCCGGATGGAACTTTTATTTCTTTCCGTTCGTGCGGTTTGTGAAACGCGCGTTGCCGAGACCGGTTCCAATCGTCATCACACCCCAGCGTTTGACGTCGGTCATCAGCGGCAATTGGCTCAAACCTTGGACCACCGCGTCGTTGTGCATCAGCACCGACGTTTCGTGCTTTCCGATTGCAGGAATCTCGTCTTTGAGCGCGGTTGGAAGATGGAAGTCCTTTTCAGCCCAATTGCCCGGCAGGTTCTGAGCGCCTCGATCGATCGAACCGTCCTCAGAAATGATGCCGGGACAACCGATTCCGACGAAGGGCGCGAGGCTCAGCTTTTCCTTTTCGGCGGCGTCGATCAGTTCCTCAAGCATTTCGGCGAGATGTTTCACCGCCTTGTCGCGGCCAAGTTTTGCTTCATCGGCGTGCCGCCAGAGCAGCGATTTCCAGACCTTCGCTTTGGAAAGATCGGGAGATTTCTTTTGAGCGAGTTCCACGACACCGACGCGCATATTCGTGCCGCCGATATCGGCAGCCAGAATGGCGTCATGTCCTTTGAACATCCATGAAGGCGCCAGGTGAATGGCGCCGATGAGTCCGGCGTCATCCGGGGCGTGCTGGATCGGAACGAGCTCCAGATCGATTTTCGCCGCTTTCAGAATGAGGTCCGTGCGGCCGATGACGATCTCTCCAATCCTGGTGTCGCGAAAGCCGCCGCCCACCGCGATCCGCTCGGTGTCGCGCCAATCCTTGAGCTTGAGGATGCGTTTGATGACCACTGCGAAATCCTGAGAAAACTCCTCGATCGCGCTGACGACAAGGCCTGACGCCGTCGACCCGCCCTCCAGGAGCGCGGCCTCGATCTGCTTCTTGCTCAGTTCCTCGCTGTCCTTGTCCCCGAACGGATCGGGACTGCGTTTCCGCAGAATCTTACGCCAGTCTTCGAGAATTTCGCGGAAGGCGCGCTTGTTGGCGCGGTCGCCGACAAAACCCTCCTCATCCTTGATCTCCACGTTGTAGCTGTCGACCAGGACCGCAGCGAGTTGCCTGGCGCCATGCCCCGCAACGGCGGGACCGGGTTCGGTTTCGACACTCATATCCCCGCTCGTACCCGTTTCTTCGGCACCTCCGCCGACACCGGCACATCGGACGTTGCAATCTTCTTCAGCCATTTGCGGACGGCCGCCGGATTGTCGAAACACCCGTCGGTGCCTTCGATCTTGCGGCCGACCGAAAAGCAATGGCCGGAGAATTCCGGGATGATCGGGAACACGGTTTCATCCGTCACGTCGTCGCCGAGAAAGATCGGCAAGCGCCCAGAAAACGGCGGATGCTTCATCAGCACGCGCACGCCGGAGGCCTTGGTGACGCCGACGGACTTGATCTCGACGACGAATTTTCCGCGCAACACTTCGATGGGGACGTTGGTGATCCCCGACGCAATATCTGCCACCGCCTTGTAGATCGCCGCCTCGGCTCTGGGCGCGAGCCGATAGTGAATGGCGAGCGAGTAGTCCTTGTCCTCGAGCAGGATGCCGTGGGCGAGCTTCCGGATCGGCGCGAACAAGCGCTTTACGCTGTCATCGAGCGGCGCGGTCTTCGGGGAATCCTGTGGCCCACCGAGCGATGGCCGCAACTCTGCGCCGTGACAGCCAATCCCGGCGAGTTGCAGCGGTGAAAAAAGGAGGTCGATGTCCTCGAGCGAACGCCCGCTCACCAGCGCGAGCGCGCCATCCATCTTCTCCAGAAGTTGCAGCAGCGTGTCCTGAAGGCCGGGTGGAACCCAGACCTCACGGGGCGTCGGCGCAAAATCGAGGATGGTCCCGTCGATATCCAAAAGCAGCGCATAGCGCCGGAAGTCGAATGGCCAAAGGGCGTCCAGCACAACAGATCCAATTTTGACTGACTGATTTACCGGGATAACGGCCGGGAACCCGAACAGGTTCCCGCATGGGAGGGAACGCGGTTTGCAACCCGGCGTTCGGTTTGCGGGCGGCCAATGCGGCCGCGAAACCGCAAGGCCGAACGTGAACGCACCCGCGAAAATCGCAACCTCCGGCGTTGTCGAGACCACAATTCCCGCGCGGCTGGACCGCCTCCCCTGGGGTTCGTTTCACACGCTTGTTGTGTTCGCGCTCGGCATCACCTGGATCCTCGACGGGCTCGAAGTGACGCTCGCCGGCACGATCTCCGGCGCGCTCAAGGAGAGCCCGGTGCTGCGGTTCTCAAACGCCGACATCGGCTTTGCGGCGAGCGCTTATCTCGCTGGCGCCGTGGGCGGCGCGCTGTTCTTCGGATGGCTCACCGACCGGATCGGACGGAAGAAACTCTTCTTCATCACGCTCACTGTCTATCTCGTCGCGACGGCCTGCACCGCGTTCTCGTGGAATCTCGCGAGCTATGCGCTGTTCCGATTTCTCACCGGCGCGGGCATCGGCGGCGAATACGCCGCGATCAATTCGACGATCCAAGAGCTGATCCCGGCGCGGGTGCGCGGGCGGATCGATCTCGTCATCAACGGCAGCTTCTGGATCGGCGCGGCGCTCGCATCGGTCGCCGCCATCGTGCTGCTCGATCCGAACGTGCTCGCGCCGGATCATGGCTGGCGCGCGGCGTTTCTGATCGGCGCGATGCTGTCGGCGGCGATCCTGTTCATGCGCGCGTTCCTACCGGAGAGTCCGCGGTGGCTCATCACGCATGGCCATCGCGCCGAAGCAGAGGCGATCGTCGAAGGGATCGAAGCGAAGGTGTTCGGCAGGCAGTGCGCGACCGAGCCGCTGACACCGATCCGCATCCAGCCGCGCTCGCACACGCCGTTCGGAGAAATCTTCACGACGTTGCTGGTGACCTATCGCCAGCGCTCGATCGTCGGCCTCGTGCTGATGGGCGCGCAGGCGTTCTTCTACAACGCGATCTTCTTCACCTATGCGCTGGTGCTCACCGAGTTCCACGCCATCAAGTCGGAAGATGTCGGCTGGTACATCCTGCCGTTCGCCGCTGGAAACTTTCTCGGCCCCGCGCTGCTCGGGCCACTGTTCGACAGTCTCGGCCGCCGCGCGATGATCTCGTTCACCTACATCGTCTCCGGCGTGCTGCTCGCAGGCACCGGGTATCTGTTCGCGATCGACGCTATGACGGCCGCGCATCAGACGATGGCGTGGACGGTGATCTTCTTCTTCGCGTCGGCGGCTGCGAGTTCGGCCTATCTCACCGTCAGCGAGACGTTCCCGCTGGAAATCCGCGCCATGACGATCGCGGTGTTCTATGCGGTCGGCACCGCCATCGGCGGCATCGGCGGACCGTGGCTGTTCGGCGCGCTGATCGACACGGGCTCGCGCTGGAGCGTGTACGGCGGCTATCTGCTCGGCGCGGGCCTGATGATCTCGGCCGGCCTCGTCGCAGCGCGCTATTGCGTCGCCGCCGAACGGCGCTCGTTGGAGACCGTCGCGCGGCCGCTGGCCTGCGTGGATTGAGGACACGGCAGAACACGCGCCAGCAGACCATACCGAGCGGCCATGGCCACCGTCGTTTTGCCTTGTCTGCACGCCCGCCGACGCATCCAGTCACAAAAGGCTACGCCCCGGCCCGATCCGGATCGAGTTGGCCCTTGGGCCAATTGGAGGCGCGATCAGGCTCGGCGATCCTGCCTCAAAGATTTCGGCAAACCTCAGTCAACACCGATACTTCCAGTAACAACTCGGAGTGAGCAGCATGCGAACAATCCGGACAGCAACGGCAGCTTTGAGCGTTATGGCTGCAACGTTTTTGTCTTCACAGGCGCAAGCCGCGGTGGAATTGTCCACCTACACCGATGCCAACGGCTATCTCGACGTGCAGGCGCTGACCTGCGCTCAGCTCGCCAACACCTATCAAGAGGACGCCGACATGCTCGCCGCGTGGTACAGCGGCTGGTACAACGGCCTCGCCAAGAAGCACTACGCGCACGTCACCCGCGTGAAGTCGGGCGAGCACCAGTTGATTCTGTATTGCAAGGCGCATCCCGACCTGAAGGTCATCCAGGCCATCGACATCCTGCTCAAGGATGAAAAACGGTAGGGCGAAGCCGGGCTTGGCTTCGCGGTCCGCGAGCGCCGTGCCGAAGGCACCCAGCCACGCCGGGACTGCGATTTCGAGAAGCCTGAAAGTTCAATGCTTTTGAGGTTGGTAGCGGGGAGTGGATTTGAACCACCGACCTCCGGATTATGATTCCGCTGCTCTAACCAACTGAGCTACCCCGCCATATCCCAACAATCGTGCCGGAATGGGCGCGATATAGGGAGGCGCGGGAAAAACTGTCAAGCCGAAGGGTAAAATCTTATTTCGGCCGAATGGTTTGATCGCCGCCAGGGCTGCCGGGCGGCGGAATTACGGGGGTTTTGCCCGCGTCCGGCGTCGGTGCCCGTATATGAGGGTCGGTGTTGGGCGGGCAGATCACGCCCTCGGTGCGGGCGAGCCGATCGGACAGGTTTTCACCCGTGGTCTCTGACTGGGTCTTCGGGCCGCTCTCGCTCTGCTGCATGCGTTCGCCGGGCGGACAGGCTTTCGGGTCCGGCTTCGGGCTCTGAGCCCAGGCCGCTGACGTCAACGCCAGTGCGGAAGCCGCCGCAATGATGAGGCGAACTCGTTTCATAGGAAGAAAACGAGCTGGCCGCGGAACGGGTTCCGCCGCTGTTGTCGCAGGCTACGCCTTGCCGAAGCGGATCAGCGAGAAATGCCCCATTGGCGGCATCGGCCGGCGCTCGATCAGATGCACGCCGTCGCGCTCCGCCCAATCGGCGAGCCGCTTCCAGGGAAACTCAGGCCGCCAGCCGAGCTTGCGCGCCACCGGCGCGAAGCATTGCTCAAAGACCTTGCGGGGGCCGCTTTCGGCGCCGATGTGGTTCACCAGCACGATCTCGCCGCCGGGCTTCAGCACGCGCGCGATCTCGTCGAGCGTCGCCTCGGGCTCCGGCACGGCGGTGATGAAATATTGCGCCACCACGACATCGAAAGTGTTGTCGGGAAACGCGAGATGCTTGCCGTCCATCACCGCAAGCGTTTCGACGTGGGTGAGATTGTTCTCGATCACGCGCTCTTGCGCCTTACGCAGCATCGGCTCGGAATAATCGACACCGACGAGACGGTTGGTGCGCTTATAGCTTGAGAGCGAGATGCCGGTGCCGACGCCGACTTCGAGGATGCGGCCGCCGATCCGCTCGGCGGCCTCGATCGTCGCCATGCGGCCCTGCTCGAATACCTTGCCGAACACGAGATCGTAGACCGGTGCCCAACGCGCATAGGCGTTGGCCATCGTCGCTTTGTCTAAACCGTCCGTCATCGCCCCCTCTGACGAAACGTCTGTGGATGTCGCTTAGGCAGCCCGCGCGGCTGGCACCGCACTTTTGATGAAGCCGCCACCGAGCACGCGGGCCTGGCCCTGCCCGCCGTCGTAGAACACACAAGCCTGGCCGGGCGACACGCCGTCCTCGCCATCGACCAATTCGATCTCGTAACCATCCGCAGCGCGCCCGAGCCACGCGGCCTGCGGCGCCCGCGTCGAACGCACTTTTACGAAGACCTCCATACGGCCCGATCCGAGCGCGGCATCGAGCGTACCCTCACCGATCCAGTTCACATCGCGCAAACCGATGCGGCGCGTGGTTAGCGCCTCGCGCGGGCCGACGACAACGCGGCGCGTCGCCGCGTCGAGCCGCACAACATAGAGCGGCGCTGGTCCGGGAATCTTCAGGCCGCGGCGCTGGCCGATGGTGAAGTGGATGATCCCGTCGTGCTGGCCCAAAACCTTGCCGTCGAGATCGACAATGTCGCCACCTTCGGCAGCGCCGGGCTTCAGGCGCTCGATCACGTCGGTGTACTTGCCCGAGGGCACGAAGCAGATGTCCTGGCTGTCGTGCTTGTCGGCGACAGCGAGTCCGAAGCGATGCGCGAGCTCGCGTGTCTCCGCCTTCGAACGGTCGCCGAGCGGAAAGCGCACCATGTCGAGCTGCTCGCGCGTGGTGGCGAACAGGAAGTAGCTCTGGTCGCGGTCGTCGTCCTTGGCGCGGAACAGGGCGCGCCGGCCGCCGACGTCGCGCGAGGCAACGTAGTGACCGGTGGCCAGGACCTTCGCGCCAAGCTCCTGCGCGGTGCCGAGCAGGTCGTGGAACTTCACGGTCATGTTGCAATTCACGCAGGGCACCGGCGTCTCGCCCGCCACGTAGCTCTCGGCGAAGCGGTCGATCACCGCCTCCTTGAAGCGTTGCTCGTAGTCGAGGACGTAATGCGGAATGCCGATCCGGTCAGCGACCGCGCGGGCGTCGTGGATGTCCTGACCGGCACAGCAGGCCCCCTTCCGGTGGGTCGCGGCGCCGTGGTCGTAAAGCTGGAGCGTCACCCCGACCACGTCATAGCCCTCGGCCTTGAGCAGCGCCGCGGTCACCGAGGAATCGACGCCGCCGGACATGGCGACGACGACCCGGGTGTCCTGGGGCCGACCTTCGATCTCAAGACTGTTAAGCATCAAGGTTGCGGTCTCGGGACCGCGCTCCTGCGTGTCGGGGATTGAGATTGCGCCATTACTATAGGTGTGGACCGCCCCCGCGCAATGATCGGGCACCTCCGGAAAACACCTGAAATCGCGGATTTTCGAGCGATTCCAAGGGGAAATTCTTGCCGGGGTGGAGCAGGCCCTGCCGGGCCGGCGCAGGATCAATTCCTCTAACCAATTGATTAGAAACAATTTTCTCAATGGCCTGCCGATTGCACAGGCGTCAGCAGTCCAACATTCCGTGCAGGGGTTCCCCAGTGACCGTCGCGTCCGACACCAGCGTCGCTTCAATCTTCCGCCCGACGTCCGGCCCCCGGACAGAGGCGAACACCGACAAGAAAGAGGGGACAGGCTCGTTTGGCATGATGCTCGACCAGACCAATCAGCCGCAGACCCGGGCTGACGCCCCCGCGCCACGCGATGACCGCGCACCTGCGCGCACGGGCCGCCGCGACGACTCCCGTCCGGTGGCCGACCGCCGTGCGGATGCGCCCAAGACAAAGGATTCGAAGGACCCCAAGACGGCCGACCGCACCCAAAACTCCCAGACGTCCGATACCAAGCCGTCGAGCGACGTCAAGAATGCCGCTGATGGCAAGGACGCGCAGGCCGCCCAGCAAGGAAGCGACACCCAGACCGCGCAAGACGCCAACGCGGCGGCCAACACCCAGACCGAGCCGACACTTCCGGCAACGGCAACGGCGGACCTGACCGCACTGACGGACGCTGCGGCCCAAGCCGGCGCAGGCGCAACCGAGGCCACTGGCAAAACGGCCGCCACTAACGACGCTCCTGCCGAAGACACGGCGTCCACCACCGACACCACGAAAGACTCCGAAAAGACCGCGGATACCACCGCTGTGGCTGTGATGGTCGTTGCGGATGCCACGCAAATTCCGGCCGCGCCCGTCGCGGTGTCCGCCGATCCGACGGCGCCGGTTGCCCCGGCTGGCACGACCGAAGGCAATGCCGACGCAATCGCGGCCCTCAAGGCCGCGAACACGCAGGGCGCGGCTCCCGCGACCGAAGCGCCGAAGGAAGCCGGGGCGCCTTTCGTCACGCAGCCCGAGGCGAAATCTGGCGCCAAGCCCGAGATCAAGGCAGACACCAAGCCGGAGGCGAAGATCGACGGCGCCGAGCCGAAGCTCGCCACGACCGAAGCGAAGCCCGCCTCAGACGTCAAACCCGAGCCGGCGATCAAATTCGGCAACGATGACAGCGCGCCGAAGCCGGAAGTAAAGGACACGCAGCACGCCAAGCATCCGTCAGAGGTCAACCGCGAGATCGCGGCCGATGCGACGGTGAAGGCCGCAGACACGGCACTGGCTGCGGCGAAGGCCGGTATCGACTCGGTTCAGAACCTCAATGCGCCGGCGCAACCGACCGCTGCCCCCGCCCTGCAGCTCAACGTCGCCGCGACGGCCGCCGCCGCGGGCGCCGCGACCGCCAACAACATGACGTCGAACACTGTGCCGATCGACGGCGTCGCGGTCGAGATCGCAACACAGTCGCAGAACGGCAAGCACAGCTTCGAAATCCGCCTCGATCCGAAGGAGTTGGGCCGCATCGACGTCCGTCTCGAAGTGGACAAGGACGGCCACGTGACGACCAAGCTGATGGTGGATCGCGCCGAGACGCTCGACATGCTCAAGCGCGACTCTGCGAACATCGAACGCACGCTCCAGCAGGCGGGTCTCAAAACCTCGGACAACACGCTGCAATTCTCGCTGCGCGATCAGAGCTTCAACAATAACAACACCGGCAACCGCGACTCTGGCGCCAATGCGAACACCATGCAGCTCGTGCTGCCCGACGACGACGGAGTGCCGCTCGAAGCGGTGCGCAGCAACTACGGACGGCTGCTCGGCTTCGGCCGCGGCCTCGACATCCGAATCTAGGACAAAGCCATGGCCAGCAGCATCCTTCCGACCACGGTCCCCGGCGTCACCTCCGCCACCGGCACGCAGAGCACGGCTGCGCAGAACGGCACCAATACCAAAACCGCGACCGACACCCAGACCGTTGCCGCAAACTTCCAGCAGTTCCTGACGCTGCTCACCACGCAGCTCAAGAACCAGAATCCGCTGGACCCGATGGACACCAACCAGTTCACCCAGCAGTTGGTGCAGTTCGCGCAGGTTGAGCAGCAGCTCAAGTCGAACGACCAGCTCGCCACGCTTGTGTCGCTTCAAAAGACCGCGCAATCCACGTCCGCGCTGCAAATTGTCGGACAGACCGTCGGGGTCGCCGGCGACACCGCGCCGCTGTTTGACAAGAAGGCGGTCTGGACCCTGGATGTCCCGAAGGTATCGACCGTGAAGATCAACATCCAAGACACCGCCGGACAGAACGTCTTTTCGGGCTCGTACACGATGAACCCCGGCAAACAGAATTTCGTATGGGACGGCAAGGACTCGTCGGGCACCCAATGGCCAGACGGCAATTACAAGATGGTCCTGACCGCCACCGACGCCACTGGGCAGCCGGTCAGCGTGACGAAGGACATCGAGGCCCAGGTGGACTCCGTCGATTTGACCGCCGACCCGCCGCTGCTTTCAATCGCCGGAAGCAACTACACGCTCGACAAAGTGAAACGTGTGGTGCGCACCAACTGATCCGTTGGCGGTAACACTTCGTTCATTCCTGAGAGCTGCACGATGTTCAACCGGCAGAAAAGCAGGCAATATTGCCTCGGTCGTGCCGCAATACCATTGCGGGCAATTTTTACCCAATTGTTGGCGGCGTTTAGCCCTTTTTTAAGCCGCGACCGATACGCTCCCGCAAATTGAAGTGTAGTCAGTGCTGTGAGTAACTCGATGAACGAACCTCATCGTCCGAGGGTCAAGTATGTGATCGGTCCCGACGGGAGCCCGCTCACCATTGCGGATCTTCCGGCTCCGGGTACGAAGCGTTGGGTCATCCGCCGCAAGGCTGAGGTGGTCGCAGCGGTGCGTGGTGGACTTCTCTCTCTCGAAGAAGCCTGCGCGCGCTACACCCTGACCGTCGAAGAATTCCTGTCCTGGCAGTATTCGATCGACCAGCACGGCCTCGCCGGCCTGCGCACCACGCGCATCCAGCAGTACCGCCAGTAAGCGGCCAGTTTCCCGAAAACTCCAAAGCAACGCCGGCATTCGCCGGCGTTTTGCTTTTGGGAACTACGGCAAACCATCCGTGAAATGCCCGATATGCGGCGGGAACCCCCGCAACGCAGCAGCCGTTTCCTCCCTGCGACATCCAGTGCAGGAGGCGTTGTATGAAGAATTTTGCGATGAGGAAACTTGGATTGCTGGCAACGGCCGCGGTGCTGTCGCTTGCAGGAGCGACAGCGAGCCGCGCAGAGAGTGTGATCGTGCAGGATCCGGCGATGGCTCCAGGCCAGCAGGTCATCACCGAGCGGACGATCGAACCCGGCCTGTTTGGCGATCAATTCGTCCGCGAGCGGACGATCGTGACGCAGCCGATGGTGACGGAGCAGACAGTTGTCGCTCCCGCCCCGCGCGTCGTCCGCCGGGTGGAGCCGCGCTACCGGGTCATCCAAACCCAGCCGGCGTACCAGCCGGGCGTAACCACCACGGTGGTGAACGACCCTTACTACCAGTCGACCTACTGGAACGACTACGCCTACGCGCCGGCTTACAACAGGTACAGCAACTGCGTCGTCGACTTCGACGGCATCCGGCGCTGCTACTGAGCAGCAAGGAAGGCCGTGCAAATGGAGGGCGGACCTTCGGGCCCGCTCTCTTCTCTTTTTTTGCACGCACAGACTGAATTCCGATCCAGTTTCACATCAGGCGTGCAGCGGTTAGTGCGTATGCCAAATCTATTAACCGCCCGGTAACCATATACTGGGCAAATCTTGCCGGGTGAGGCGCACGTCGCGCCGATTCAGAGGTTCCCCGTGCAAGCCTTCGCGGCGTTTCTCAAGTCCCTCGGCGCAACAAGAATCATGGCGATGGGGGCGGTGACGATCGCTCTCGTCGGCTTCTTCGCCTTCCTCATCCTGCGCGCGACCTCCCCGCAAATGACCACGCTGTTCACCGACCTGTCGGTCGAGGACTCGTCGGCGATCATCAAGGACCTGGAGCGGCAGGGCATTCCGTACGAAATGCGCGGTGACGGCTCCACATTGCTCGTGCAGAAGGACAAGGTCACGCGGCTGCGCATGAAGCTCGCAGAAGGCGGCCTGCCCAAGGGCGGCGGCGTCGGCTACGAAATCTTTGACAAGTCCGATGCGCTTGGCGCGACGAGCTTCGTCCAGAACATCAACCATCTGCGCGCACTGGAGGGCGAAATCGCCCGCACCATCCGCGCCATCGACCGCGTCCAGGCCGCGCGCGTCCACCTCGTGCTGCCGGAGCGGCAGCTTTTCTCGCGCGAGAAGGCCGAACCGTCGGCCTCGATCGCGCTGAAGGTGCGTGGCTCCCTCGACCCGCAGCAGGTGCGGGCGATCCGCCATCTGGTCGCCTCCGCGGTCAACGGCATGAAGCCGGCGCGCGTGTCGGTGGTGGACGAGGCCGGGCGGCTGTTGGCCGACGGCAATGCCGACGAACTCGCCGGCGGCAACGCCGATGAGCGCAAGATCGCCTTCGAGCGGCGGATGCGCGAGCAGGTCGAATCGATCGTCACCTCGGTCGTCGGCCCCGGCCGCGCCCGCGTGCAGCTCACCGCCGATTTCGATTTCAACCGCATCACCCAGACCTCCGACAAATACGATCCGGAAAGCCGCGTAGTGCGCTCGAGCCAGACCCGCGAGGAAGCGTCCGGCTCCGCGGCCGACGGCAACAGCGGCGCGGTCTCGGTCGGCAACGAGCTGCCCGGCGCGAACCGCGCGGCGGAAGGTGCGCAACAGCAACGCGACTCGAACCGCAAGTCCGAGGAAATCGTCAACTACGAGATCAACCGCACCACCAAAACCGAGGTGACCGAAGGCGGCCGCATGACCCGCGTCTCGGTCGCTGTCGTGGTCGACGGCAACTACACCAAGAACGACAAGGGCGAGCTCGCCTACGAGCCGCGGCCGAAGGAAGAGATCGACCGCATCGCCGCCCTGGTTCGCACCGCGATCGGCTTCGACGCCAAGCGCGGCGACCAAGTCGAGGTCGCGAACCTTCGTCTTGCGGAAGTGCCGAGCAATCCGATCATCGAGCCGTCGGGCTTCATGAGCATGTTCCAGTTCACCAAGGACGACTTGATGCACGGCATCGAGCTGTTCGTGATGGCGCTGCTCGGCCTGATCGCGCTGATGTTCGGCGTCCGGCCGCTGGTGCGCAAAGTGCTGACGCCTGAGCCGGGCTCGGCGGCAGCATCCGCCGCCGCCGTAGCAGCCGCCGCCTCCGCTTCAGCCGCCGCGAAGCTCCCTGCCCCGTCGGCGGCCGAGGCCGCCGCGGCGCTTCCCAACCGCGCCGTCGAGATGATCGAGATCGCGCAGGTGCAAGGCGCGGTGCACGCCCAATCCGTCGAGAAGGTGGGCGAACTCGCGGACAACAACCCGAACGAAACCGTGGCCATCATCCGCTCCTGGCTGCATGAGGCCGCGGCTTAAACCTTTCGTATCGCCGACCGGAATCCCATGAACGCACCCGCGCAACAGAAACGGCCCGACATCGAAAACCTGATGGCGACGCTCGCCAAAGGGAAGGCCGAGAGCAGCGGCATCGGCAAGTCACGCGCGCTCACCGGTCCCGAGCGCGCGGCGGTGCTGATGCTGTCACTCGGCGATCAATACGGCGCCAAGGTCTGGGCGCTGCTCGACGACGACGACCTGCGCCAGCTTTCGATCGTGATGTCGACGCTCGGCACCGTCGAGTCCAACAACGTCGAAGAGTTGCTGCTTGAGTTCGTTGGGCGCCTGTCCGCCTCCGGCGCGGTCATGGGCAATTACGATTACACGGAGCGCCTGCTGCAGCAGTATCTGCCGCCCGAGCGCGTCGGCGGCATCATGGACGAAATCCGCGGCCCCGCCGGCCGCAACATGTGGGAGAAGCTCTCCAACGTCCAGGAAGAGGTGCTCGCGAACTACCTCAAGAACGAATATCCGCAGACCGTCGCGGTCGTTCTGTCGAAGCTGCGTCCGGAGCACGCGGCGCGCGTGCTCGCGATTCTGCCGGAAGACCTCTCGCTCGACGTCGTCAACCGCATGCTGAAGATGGAGGCGGTGCAGAAGGAGGTTCTGGAGCGCGTCGAACAAACGCTGCGCACCGAATTCATGTCGTCGATCTCCCAGACCCGCCGCCGCGACGCCCACGAGGTGATGGCCGAAATCTTCAACAACTTCGACCGCCAGACCGAAACCCGCTTCATGACGGCTCTGGAAGAGGATAACCGCGAGAGCGCCGAGCGCATCAAGACGCTGATGTTCACCTTCGACGACCTGGTGAAGCTCGACACTGGCTCCGCGCAGACGCTCATGCGGCACGTCGACAAGGACAAGCTCGCCGTCGCGCTCAAGGGCGCATCCGAACCGGTGCGCCAATTCTTCCTCAGCAACATGTCGACTCGTGCCGCCAAGATGCTGGTCGACGACATGCAGGCGATGGGTCCGGTCCGGCTGCGCGACGTGGACGACGCGCAGGTCACGCTGGTCAACCTTGCGAAGGATCTCGCGGCCAAGGGCGAGATCATCATCTCCAAGGGCGGCGGCGACGAAGAGCTGGTCTACTAAGGACGCGCAATGGCAGCGGCTGCAAAATTTCAATTCGACGTCGATTTCGGCTCCTCCGTGCCCGCGGAGAAGCCGATCTCGAAGGCCGATCACGCCGTCGCGCTCGGCGAGGCGGAGAGCAAGGGCTTCCGCGACGGCTTCGCGCAGGCCGAGAAGGAAGCCGTGGCGCAAGCCGAGCGCCGCACCGCGCAGGCGTTCGAGCAGATCGGCGCAACACTGGGCCGTATCGCGGGCCAGCTTGCCGAGATCGAGAAGCGGCTGGAGGCGGAAGCCATCGAGGTTGCGGTCGCGGTCGGTCGCAAGCTCTCACACGAACTGGTGGGCCGCGAGCCGTTTGCGGAAATCGCAGCCCTTGCCGCCGACTGCTTCAGGCAGCTTGCGACGACGCCGCACGTGGTCGTGCGCGTCAACGACGCACTGCTAGACACCGCACGCACGCGCCTGGAAGAAATCGCACGCATGCGCGGCTTCGAAGGCCGCCTGGTGGTGATCGCCGAGCCCGAGATCGCACTCGGCGATTGCCGGATTGAATGGGCGGACGGCGGCGTGACACGCGATATCGACGCCATCGAAGCCGCCATCACGGAAGCGGTCAGCCGTTACATCGGCGCGCTGCAATCGCGGGAATAAGGAGAACAAACAATGAGCGACACCGACAAGGTCCCCCTCCCCAACCTCGAAGCCGGTGCGCCGGTGCCGTCTGCCGAGCCGGGCTCGATGGAAGCGGAGGGCGGCGCGCAGACCCGCGAGGCCGAAGACCTCGAAGCCGTATTCGACGTTCCCGTGCAAGTGTCGGCCGTGCTCGGCCGCGCGCGCATGGAGGTCGGCGACCTGCTCAAGCTCGGGCCAGGCACCGTGCTCGAATTGGACCGCAAGGTCGGCGAAGCCATCGACATCTATGTCAACAACAGACTCGTCGCTCGCGGCGAAGTCGTGCTGGTCGAGGAAAAACTCGGCGTGACGATGACGGAAGTCATCAAGTCCCAGCAGAACTAAAGGAGCGGAGCCATGAGACTCCTGATCGTCGGCACACTCAAAGGCCAGCTCACCACCGCGACCAAGATCGCGATGGATCGCGGCGCCTCGGTCACCCATGCCGAGACCATCGACCAATCGCTGGCCGTGCTGCGTTCGCGCGGCGCGGACCTGCTGATGGTCGAGGTGAAGCTCGATATCGCAAGCCTCGTGATGCAGCTCGAGGCGGAGCGCATCCACATTCCGATCGTCGCCTGCGGCATCGAGAACGATGCGCGCGCGGCGGTCGCCGCCATCCATGCGGGAGCGAAAGAATACATCCCGCTGCCGCCCGACCCAGAGCTGATCGCGGCCGTGCTCGCAGCCGTCACCGACGACTCGCGCGAGATGATCTACCGCGATGAAGCCACCGCGCAGGTGGTCAAGCTCGCGCAACAGATTGCGACGTCGGAGGCTTCGGTGCTGATCACCGGGGAGTCTGGCACTGGCAAAGAGGTGCTGGCGCGCTACGTTCACACCCGCTCGCACCGCGCCAAGAAGCCGTTCATCTGCGTGAATTGCGCGGCGATTCCGGAAAACCTTCTGGAGTCCGAGCTGTTCGGCCATGAGAAGGGCGCTTTCACCGGCGCGATCGGCCGCCGCATCGGCAAATTCGAAGAGGCCTCAGGCGGCACGCTCCTACTCGACGAAATCTCCGAGATGGACGTGCGGCTGCAAGCAAAGCTTCTCCGCGCGATCCAGGAGCGCGTCATCGACCGCGTGGGCGGCACCCGCCCGGTGCCGGTCGACATCCGCATCATCGCGACCTCGAATCGCAACCTTGCGGATGCCGCACGCGAGGGAAAATTCCGCGAGGACCTCCTGTTCCGCCTCAACGTCGTGAACCTCAAACTGCCGCCGCTCCGCGAGCGGCCGGCCGATGTGATCGAGCTCACGACCTTCTTCGCGAAGAAATACGCGGAGGCGAACGGGGTCCCGGCGCGGCCGCTCTCAGCCGAGGCGCGCAAGGCGCTCGCCCTGCATCGCTGGCCGGGCAACGTGCGCGAGCTGGAGAACACCATCCACCGCGCTGTTCTGCTCTCGACCGGCGCCGAGATCGGCGTCGACGGCATCCTCACGCCGGACGGCGCGCGGCTCGACCAAGCCCGCAACTCGGGCGCGGTCGCGCATGCGGCGCTCGCCGCCGAGCAGGTCACGCGCTCGCTCGTCGGCCGCACAGTCGCGGACGTGGAGCGCGACCTGATCCTCGAAACGCTGAAGCACTGCCTCGGCAACCGCACCCACGCGGCCAACATCCTCGGCATCTCCATCCGCACGTTGCGCAACAAGCTCAACGAATATTCGGCGGAGGGCGTGCCGGTACCGCCGCCGGGCGGCGGCGAGGTGCGTGGCGCCGCGTAATCCGCGCCCAATCAAACCCGCTTCAAAGGCGGCGGAATCCGGTTCATGCCGGGCTCCGCCGCTTTTTCATGTCAACAAAGCGTGATGCGCAGCCAGCGCATCCGTTCGCGCCCTCCCCACCGTATCCCGTCTGTGAACCACAGGGGCGACACCTGGAGGACGACAATGAAATACCTTCGCCTGACTCTCGCTGCCTCGGCAGCCGCGCTCGCACTCGGCTCGTTCGCGGCGGCTCCCGCTTCCGCGCAGACGATGATGAACGATAGCAAGCCGGTCACCGTCGGCGGCGCGCCGATGTACGCTTCGAAGAACATCGTGCAGAACGCGGTGAACTCGAAGGACCACACCACGCTGGTGACCGCCGTGAAAGCGGCGGGTCTCGTCGACACTCTGTCGGGCCCCGGCCCGTTCACCGTGTTCGCGCCGACCAACAGCGCCTTCGCGAAGCTGCCGAAGGGCACCGTCGACACGCTGCTCAAGCCCGAGAACAAGAGCAAGCTCACCGCGGTGCTGACCTATCACGTGGTGCCGGGACGCCTCTCCGCCAACGATCTGATGAACGCGGCAAAGCGCGACGGCGGCCAGACCCGCCTCACCACCGTCGAAGGCGAGCAGCTCACCGTGATGGCAAAGGGCAATACGCTCACCGTCTGGGACAGCAAGGGCGGCGTGTCGACGATCACAATCCGCAACGTGTTCCAATCGAACGGCGTGATCCACGTCGTCGACAAGGTGCTGCTGCCGAGCTGATCGCGTTTCGGGGGTGATCGGCAGAACGTCGCCCCCGCCGGTTGCTCCCGGCCCGCCGCGATCGCCGCGGCGGGCTTTCTTTTTCCACATGCCTCGATCGATGCGATGGCAAACAACAAAAAGTCCTCCCGCTACGAACAAAAAATGCGCAGCGGGAAGGCAAATCGGTTGCTGTCTTTGGCCGCAGTAACAATCGCGTCATCGTGTATGGACAGTGATCGCACCGTTGCGCTCTATGCGGCCAATATCGAGTGGGCGTACGGACAATCATGACAATCACCAGGCGTTCTTTTGTGTTGGGCTTGCCCGCCGTGCTCGGCGGCTGCGTCACGGCCCAGCAGCCGGATCTCGCGACAACGGTTCCCGGCATCGATCCACAGTACGCGGCGATGTATGGGGCGATCGACACGGAACCGTTTCCGATTCCCGCGGTCGACCTCTCGGAGATCGATCCGAAGTATCTGCGGCGCGTGGTCGCCTATCGGACCGATGAGCAGCCCGGAACCATCGTCGTGAATCCCGGCAGGCGTTACGCCTATCTGGTCATGTCCAATGGACGCGCCGTCCGCTACGGCGTCGGCGTCGGCAAGGAAGAGGCATTCAACTTCCAGGGCGCCGCAATCATCGCGCGCAAGGCCGCGTGGCCGCGCTGGACGCCCACTCAGGCGATGATTCGCCGCGAGCCGGAGCGTTACGCCAAATACGCCGGCGGCCTCGACGGCGGCCCGGAGAACCCGCTGGGTCCGCGCGCGCTCTACCTTTATCGGGATGGCCGCGACACGCTTTATCGCCTCCACGGGACAACGGAACCTTCGACCATCGGCACGATGGTTTCGTCGGGCTGCGTGAGGCTGCTGAATCAGGACATCATCGATCTTTACCGCCGCGTGCCCCTCGACACGAAGGTCGTGGTCCTGCAAACGGGTGAAGCCGCCACGAGTTGACCAAGGCGAGCCACCCCGGGCGCCGATGACCACGATCTACAAGATCTGCACCGCCAAGGAATGGCACGACGCCGAACACGCCGGCGCCTATTCCGGGTCGGCGGCCGACCATCGCGACGGGTTCATCCACTTTTCGACCGCGGAGCAGATGGCCGAGACGGCAGCGAAGCATTTCGCCGGCCAGCGCGACCTCGTTCTGGTCAGCGTCGACGCGGACAAGCTGGGCGACCGGCTGAAATGGGAGCCGTCGCGCGGCGGCGCGCTGTTTCCACACCTCTACGGGGTGTTGAGCCTCTATTGCGTGCTGCGGGTTGATCCGCTGCCGCTCGGCGACAACGGGTCGCACGTCTTTCCGGCGCTGTCGTAGCATCGCACCAACGGTATTTTCATAGGGAAAATCTGGTTCCGGTGGCACGTTTTGGCCACAGCCCTTTCCCTTTCAGCGGCACTCACGCACCTGCGTTAACCGCCCGCTAACCATACACCCGGCAAATTCTGCCTGGGGGAAGGGGTCATACCGACCAGACTACCGACCAGCACAGAGTTCCGATGACCGACGTGACCGCCGCCGGGCAGCAGCCCGCCGGTTCCGGCAGCTTCTTGAGTCTTGGCTCCATCGGCGCAGCCCTGCGCCGGGGCGACCTCGCGCTTGCCATCGGCGTCATGACGATCCTGGTCGTCCTGATCCTGCCGCTGCCGCCGCTGCTCCTCGACATGGCGCTGGCCATCTCGATCATCCTGTCGGTGCTGATCCTGATGACGGCGCTGTTCATCCATGCGCCGCTCGAGTTCTCGTCCTTCCCGACCGTGCTCCTGATCGCCACCATGCTGCGGCTGGCGCTCAACCTCGCCTCGACCCGCCTGATCCTCGCGCATGGCCACGAGGGCACCCAGGCCGCCGGCCACGTCATCGAAGCTTTCGGCAACTTCGTGATGGGCGGCAACTTCGTCATCGGTATCATCGTGTTCACGATCCTCGTCATCGTGAACTTCGTGGTCATCACCAAAGGCTCCGGCCGTATCGCCGAAGTCGCGGCGCGCTTCGTGCTCGACGCCATGCCCGGCAAGCAGATGGCGATCGACGCCGATCTTTCGGCCGGACTGATCGACGAGAAGACCGCCCGCGCCCGCCGCAAGGCGCTGGAGGACGAAAGCGGTTTCTTCGGCGCGATGGACGGCGCCTCAAAATTCGTGCGCGGCGACGCGATCGCGGGCCTGCTCGTGGTGTTCGTCAACGTCATCGGCGGCATCATCATCGGCGTTGCCCAGCAGGGCATGCCGTTCATGGAAGCCGCGAAAACCTACACGCTGCTGACGGTCGGCGACGGTCTCGTGACGCAGGTGCCGGCGCTGATCGTCTCGACCGCCGCGGGCCTCCTCGTCACCAAGGCAGGCATCTCGGGCTCCGCCGACAAGGCGCTGATGAAGCAACTGTCGGGTTATCCGAAGGCGCTCGGCATGTCGGCGGCGGTCATGCTGATCATGTCGCTGCTCCCTGGCATTCCGATGCTGCCGTTCCTGCTGCTCGGCAGCGGCGCGGGGGCACTGGCCTTCTATGCCAACAAACGCCAGGTGGCCGAGAAGGTCGCCGAGGCCGCCAAGGTCGAGGCCGACAAGGGCCCGCCGCCGGAAGAGCCGATCTCGAGTGCGCTCAAGATCGACGATCTCAAGATTGAGCTGGGCTATGCCCTGCTCCCGCTGGTCAATGCGCCGGACGGCGGCGACCGTCTGACCGAACAGATCAAGGCGCTGCGCCGTTCGCTCGCGATCGAGATGGGCTTCGTGATGCCGGCGGTGCGCATCCTCGACAACGTCCAGCTCGAGGCCAACAGCTACGTCATCAAGATCAAGGAAGTGGACGCCGGGCACGGCAAGGTCTGGCCGGGCCAGTTCATGGTCATGGACCCGAGCGGCGCGCAGGTGAATCTGCCTGGTATGCACACCACCGAACCGACTTTTGGCCTGCCTGCCACCTGGGTCGATCTCGCCCAGAAGGAAGAGGCGTCGATGAAAGGCTACACGGTCGTCGACGCGGCGACCGTGCTCTCCACCCACCTCACCGAGCAGCTCAAGACCAACATGTCGGAGCTCCTGTCCTATGCCGAGGTGCAGAAGCTGCTCAAGGAACTGCCGAAGGAGCAGGCCGACCTGCTCAAGGACATCTCGCCGGGCCAGATCACGATCTCGAGCATCCAGCGCGTGCTGCAAATCCTGCTCGGCGAACGCGTCTCGATCCGCGATCTTTCGACCATCCTGGAGGGCATCGCCGATGCGCTCCCCTTCTCGCGCAACCCGATCACCATTGCCGAGCACGTCCGGGTCCGCCTCGCCCGCCAGATCTGCGCGCAGCACACCACGCCGGGGGGGTATGTTCCGCTGATCGCGATGTCGCCCAAGTGGGAGCAGAATTTCGCCGAGTCGATCATCGGCCAGGGCGACGACCGCAGCCTCGCCATGCAGCCGTCCCGGCTGTCGGAGTTCATCACCCTGGTCCGGGAGCGGTTCGAGGATGCGGCCCGCCAGGGCGAGGCCCCGGTGCTGATCACCTCGCCGGCCATCCGGCCGTTCGTCCGGGGCATCGTCGAGCGGTTCCGTGCCCAGACCAGCGTCATGTCGCAGTCCGAAATCCACCCCCGGGTCCGTCTGAAGACCCTGGGCAACATCTGAGCCCGTTTTTGGCCCGTCCGTACTACCCCATCCGGGTGCGGAGCCTCCTCCTCACGATCTTTCAAGCGAACGTGAATAGGGCTTGGAACCCCGGCGCATCTTCCTACGTTTTAAGAACGTAATCGCAATGGGAGGGAGCGATCACGCCGTGCCCCTGGTCAGGGGCCGGACGATTGTTCTTGTCTCTCTGGTCCGGAAGGCCTGGCCAGAAAGAATGGCCTAAAGGGCTGAAAAAACTACGGAAATCGACTTCGAAAGAAAAACGAAAGATTCTTTGAACCTGCGGCAAGCCTGAAACGACAAATCCTCAAAACGGGGAGAGTGCCATGAACAACTATTCTCTGAAGACTGCGGATCGCCTGACCCACGTGAAGATCGTGGTGATGTCGCTGATCGCGGGCATCATCGTCGTCGGCATCGGCATCGCGGCCCGTCCGAGCCTCCCGGATATGAGCACGCGCCTTGAGGCCCGTGCGCCGGTGCTCAAAGCCACCCCGAAGGTCATCTGGACCGGCACCGAGACCACCACCATTCGCTGATTTTTCGTTCCTCCCTCACCATCGCACTTCGCGCGCCCTAGCGGCGCGCGATTTTTTTTGCCCGGCGGACGACTGGTCCAGATGGAAGGAAGAAAGACCGTTTAGGCGCTGCGGGGGCGCATCAGGCCGATCGCGTCGAGCTCGGCCTGCTCTTCGGCGGCCTCGGCCTCCCGCTCGCGGGCCTGGTCGCGCTCGTCAAGCAACTCGACCTTTTTCAGTTCCTCGAAGGCCTCAGACAAAAGTTCCTTGGCGTCGTTGAGCTGAACCTTCAGCTCGTCGGCCGAGCGCTTGATGTTCTCACGGCGCTGGATCGCCGCCTTGGCATAGGTCGGATAGGCGAAGTGCGCGGGGTCGTTGATCCCAGCACGCTGCTGTTCTGCCAGGATCTCGCGCTCCAGGTCGGAACCCATGCGCTCGAACTCGGCGACCATGGTCTCGATTTGCAGCACCTTTCGGCGCTTCTCATCGACCTGGAACTTCTTCAGACGAATGAGCGTTTCGCGTGACTTCATCGACTCTTACTCCCCCGAAGCCGCGAGGATGCGTAAATCCATCGGCTCCGCCCATGCTCCCGACCCCTGGGCGTCGGACCGGATTGTGGGGCGATAGCGTTAGTTTTCGGTTTCCGCCGGCGCACCAGACATGATTTGCGCAAGGCGCTGATACCCCTCGATCAGGCTGGTTGATTCTTCCTTACCCTGGGTGAGGAAGGCCTCCAGCGGGCCGTTAAAGCCGATAGCCTCGTCGACCTCGGCGCTTGATCCAGGGCGGTAGGCGCCGAGCCGGATCAGCTCCTCCATGTCTGCGTAAGTCGCCATCACCTTCCGGGCATGCTTGAGCACGCCGAGATAGTCCGGGTTTGCCGCGCGCGGCATGGTTCGGGACACGGATTTCAGCACGTTGATTGCCGGATAGCGGCCGCGCTCGGCGATCGAGCGCTCCATCACGATATGGCCGTCGAGGATGGAGCGGACCGCGTCCGCGACGGGCTCGTTGTGGTCGTCGCCGTCGACGAGAACCGTGAAGATGCCGGTGATCGCGCCATCGCCGTTGCCGGTGCCGGCGCGTTCGAGCAGGCGCGGAAGCTCCGCAAACACAGTCGGCGTATAGCCTTTCGCTGTCGGCGGCTCGCCAGCGGACAGGCCGATCTCGCGCTGGGCGATGGCGAAGCGCGTCACCGAGTCCATCATCAGCAGCACCTGCTGCCCGGCATCGCGGAAGTACTCGCCAATGGCCATGGTGAGATAGGCCGCCTGGCGACGCATCAGCGCGGTCTCATCGGACGTGGCGACCACGATGACCGAACGCGCGAGGCCTTCCTCGCCGAGATCGTCTTGCAGGAACTCCTGCACCTCGCGTCCGCGTTCGCCGATCAGCCCGACCACCGAGACGTCGGCCACCGTGTACCGCGCAAGCATCGACAGCAGCACCGACTTGCCAACGCCGGAACCCGCGAAGATGCCCATGCGCTGGCCGCGGCAGCAAGTGAGGAAGGTGTTGAGTGCACGGACGCCAAGATCGAGCGGCTCTCCAACCCTCCTTCTGGAATGCGCCGGAGGCGGATTGGCGCGGAAGGCGTAAGGCGCAGGCCCCGGCGGCAGCGGTCCCTTGCCGTCGATCGGCTCGCCCATTGCGTTAACAACGCGGCCGAGCCAGCCCTGCGACGGCCGCACCGCACCGGGAACCGCCGACACCACCGCGCGGCAACCGCGCCGCACGCCCTCAAGTTGTGCGAATGGCATCAGCAACGCGTTGCCGCCGGAGAATCCCACCACCTCGCACGGGATCGGCCGGGGCGGCGCCTCGATCAGCACCCGGGCGCCGACCGACATCGCATGAATTGGACCGGAAACCTCAACCATAAGGCCGCGCACGCCGACCACCCGGCCGAAAATTTCGACCCCGTCCAATTCGTTGATTTGTTCGGCCAGAGCTTTCATCGCCGCGAGTCTGCCGCATCGCAGCGGCAAGGTTTGTTAACTGCCTGTTTACCCGCGTCGTTAATCATTGCGTCACCGTCGCTGGGATTACGGCACCTGCATTCACCCGCCAGGACGGAGGGGTGAATCACTGGAGTCGGTTGACGCCGACTCTTAAAGTGGGACTTGAACGGAAGCGTGGCCAAAAAACCACTCTTGAGCAACATCTTACGTCGATTCGGCCAATTCGAGCCAGGGAATGCTTGCTCACGAGAATCACGGTTTGTTAACCATGCCTCGTTAACGTTCGAATCGGTTTGTCCCAAAGCGTTTTCACGGGCCGCCCCTGCGGCTTGACGAGTTTGAGCCCGCAGCGGCGAAGAAGGGGACTGGCATGCGCGTCTTATTGATCGAGGACGATAGCGCCACAGCGCAATCGATCGAGCTGATGCTCAAGTCCGAGAGCTTTAACGTCTACACGACGGATCTCGGCGAAGAGGGCGTCGACCTCGGCAAGCTCTACGACTACGACATCATCCTGCTCGACCTGAACCTGCCGGACATGTCCGGCTTCGAGGTTCTGCGGTCGCTCCGGGTTTCCAAGGTCAAGACTCCGATCCTGATTCTCTCCGGCCTCGCCGGCATCGAGGACAAGGTGAAGGGCCTCGGCTTCGGCGCCGACGACTACATGACCAAGCCGTTCCACAAGGACGAGCTGATCGCCCGCATCCACGCGATCGTGCGGCGCTCCAAGGGTCATGCCCAGTCGGTCATCAACACCGGCGATCTCACCGTCAACCTGGACCAGAAGACGGTCGAGGTCGGTGGCGCCCGCGTGCATCTGACCGGCAAGGAATACCAGATGCTGGAGCTGCTCTCGCTCCGCAAAGGCACCACGCTCACCAAGGAGATGTTCCTCAATCATCTCTACGGCGGCATGGACGAGCCCGAGCTCAAGATCATCGACGTGTTCATCTGCAAGCTCCGCAAGAAGCTGGCGAATGCCTCGAACGGCAAGAACTACATCGAGACCGTCTGGGGCCGCGGCTATGTGCTGCGCGAGCCGGGCGAGGATGAAGCAAGAATTCCGGCCTAAGGCCGATAGGGAAGAAGACGCTCT
>BFBZ01000825.1_pt1 | contig 24575 bp, 24 predicted proteins | sample 1888401 | NCBI WGS metagenome assembly BFBZ01 (sample SAMD00112614, study PRJDB3348) | symbiont metagenome | host: Chara braunii
TGCAGGGCGGTCGGCAGCGAGGTGATCAGCGCCTGGACCCGACCGGCCATCAGGTCCTGCAGCACCGGGCCGGCGCCGCGATAGGGAATATGCATGACATCGGTGCCGGTGACCGACTTGAACAGTTCGAAGGCGAGATGGGTGTTGGTGCCATTGCCGCCCGAGCCATAGAGCAGCTTGCCCGGATTGGCTTTCGCATGGGCGATGAAATCCTGCACGCTGGCCACCCCGAGCGATGGCGCGACCACCAGCACATGCGGCACCGAGACGACGGTGGCGACCTGGGTGAAGTCGCGGCGCGGGTCGAAGGGCAAGGTCGGGATGAGGCCCGCGGCAATGGTGAAGGACAATTCGGTGGTCAGGATGGTGTGGCCGTCAGGTGGTGATTTGGCCGCGGCATTCCAGCCGGAAATGCCGCCGCCGCCGGTGCGGTTCTCGGTGATCGTCGTGTAGCTGTTGTTCAACTGCTGGGCGACGATGCGCGCCACGATATCGGTCGACCCGCCGGGCGCGAAGGGCACCAGAACGGTGACCGGGCGTGCCGGGAAGGTCTGCGCGGCCGCGGCGCCCGCGGCCAAGGCGGCAAGGCCCGCGCCAAGGAGCCCGAAGAACAGTCGTCGCATGGTCGTTTCTCCCTTGGCGCCTCTCGCGGGCGGCCGAAATGTCGCAAATGACGATGTGGGCGTGCTCCGCCCGGAGCGCACAGGCTGCTTCAGGGCACGTTGCGCTGGATCCATTGGTCCAGCAGCCGCGCGATCTCCAGATTGTTCAGCTCCAGCATCATCATGTGGCCATTGCCGCGAAGGCCCTGGTCCTCCAGCCGCATGAAGGTGTTGGCCGCGCCGGCCTGGCCGAGATAGCGGGCGGTGCAATGGTCATAGACCGCATGATAGGAGGCCTCGCCCACCGCGATGAGGATCGGAATCCCCGCAAGTCCGGCGAGCCTGCGCGCCGGCTCGCGCTGCAACCAGCATCGCTCCAGCCCCGGGCCATCGGCCGTTTCCTGCTGGACGATTGCCAGGTCGGCGGGATCGGCCAGCGGCGGATCATAGTTCAGCGCGATGTCGGTCGGCCCCCAGGGCCGGGCCCGCGCATTGCCGAGCACGGCATCCTGGATCGGCGGCCCGAGCGGCTCCACCGCGACGATGCCCTTGACCAGCGCCGGCCGCTTGTCGGCGATCAGCCAGCCGAAGGCCCCGGCCTGCGAATGGGTCAAAAGGATCGCCGGACCGATCCGGTCGAGCAGCGCGACGCCGGCGTTCTGAACCAGGGTCTGGGTTTCGGCATTGCTCGCCAGAAATTCGACCTGGGTCCGGTAGAAGGCGTCGAACACCGGGTCGCCCATGCGCCCCCGCCCCTCGCCCGCGCCCGGCCATTGGCTGTGCAGCTTGGCTTGCGGCCATGAGCCGAGCGTCGAGGACGCCGTGAACAGCATTTCGAGCAGGGGTGCGGAAAAGTTCCGGATCGCGCCGTCGAGGCCGGGGTGATAGGCCGAGCGGCCGCGCGCCGGCTGGTCGACCAAGTAGACGACATAACCCTGCTCGACGAAATAGTCGGCCCATCCCTTGCGCCCATCCGGCGTGCCCAGCCAGTTCGTCGCGGTCTGGGCAGCGCCATGGAACAGCACCAGCGGCCAGCGGCGCGTCACCTGTCGCGGCACCAGCACCTCGACGAACATCGCACCGCGCATCACCTGCTTGCCGGCCTCGCCGGCATAGTCGCCGCCAACGAAGAAAAATCCGCGCCGGCCGAGCGCCGATTGATCGGTGGTCGCAGGCGGTTCGGCCGCGCCGGCCGAGGCCGCCAAACCGAAACACGCTAAGCCGAAACACGCCCAGGCCGCCAGAAGCGCAGCCGCGAACCGTTTGCCAGCCCTCATCATGTCCTCCCCCGAGGCCTTCCGTCTTGTTTTCGCTCGTCCCGCCGCCCTATCCGCTGATTTGGATGTGGACAGCGTCCGAATTTTGCCGAAATTCTATTAGATAGAATTTCATTCTATTAAAAGATCACAGAGGATGGACGCCTGTCAATCGGCATTGATCGGGCAATGCATCGGGGAGACATCGTCGTGCCTAGAAAATCGGCTCAAGCCTCGGTTTCCGACCTGAACGCCGCCGATGGCGGCGTGGCGGCGGTAGACCGCGCGCTCTCGCTGCTGGCCGCCTTTTCCGTCGAGCGGCCGATGCCGAACCTTGCCGAACTCGCCGACCAGACCCGGCTCTACAAGAGCACCATCCTCCGGCTATTGGCCTCCCTCGAACATGCCGGACTGGTCCGTCGGCTAGGCGATGGCCGCTACGCGCTGGCCTCCGAGGTCGCCCGCCTGCAGCATATCTACGCCGCCTCCTTCGCCATCGAGGCGGTTGTCATGCCGGTGCTGCGCGACCTGGTCGCCGGCACCCAGGAAAGTGCCGCCTTCTACGTGCGCCGGGGCGCTCAGCGGCTTTGCCTGTGCCGGGTCGATTCGCCCCAGCCGGTGCGCGACCATATGCAGGCCGGCGCACTCCTGCCGCTCGACCGCGGCTCGAGCGGCCGGGTGCTGCTGGCCTTTTCCGGCGAACAGGGCGCGCTTTACGACCAGATCCGCCGCGACCGGCTGATCGCCATTGTCGGCGACCGGGTGCCCGAAATCGCCAGCATCGCCGCGCCGGTCTTCGGAGTCGGCGGCGAACTGGTCGGCGCCATCGCGCTGACCATGCCGAGCGATCGGTTCGAGCAGAGCCACGACAAGCTGGTCGTCGAGGCGGCCCGCCGCCTGACCGCCGAACTCGGCAGCCGCTATCCGGGCTGAACATGCGAAACCGGGATCGCGGCGGGAATCAACCCAGGCCTCTATCGATGTCGAGGCGACGCCTTCGTGTCGCCGGGGCGCGGGATTTCGACATCAACCGGAAACAATGGCTGGCGATAAGCGCCGGGCCAATGGCTTTGCCGGATTGTCCTTGATCGATTTCCGGTCGAAAATCCCGCCTCCAAGTGCCTGTACCGAGGAGACCTCCATGAAGAAGCTCATCCTGGCCCTTGCCGCCGGCACCGCCCTGATGCTGGGCGCCGGCGCCGCCCAGGCCTGCGACCGCGGCGACGAAGTCTGTTCGTTCCAGCTGTTCAACAATACCGGCGTCGAACTCGAATCGTTCTGGGCCTCGCCGCCGAGCGTCAACGACTGGGAAAACGACATTCTCGGCGACCGCACGCTGGCCGCCGGCCGCACCATGAGCATCAACATGTCCGACGGCCGGCCGGACTGCGTCTACGACTTCAAGTTCAAGTTCGCCGATGGCGATGTGGTCGAGAAGCGCCGGATCAACGTCTGCCGCCTGGGCCGCTACACCCTGAACGAGTAAGGCCAGGGTGGACAGGGCCATGCCGCCCGCCCCCGGCCCGCGCCGGGGCCTATCGCTATGGATGCATCTGACACCCCTGGCGCTTGGCCTCGGCCTCTTCGTCGTCGGCTTTCTCTGGTTCGATCCGCTCTGGCCGGCGCAGGACATGCCGCCTGATGTCGCGCTGCGCTATCGCCGGGAGGTCGAGCGCTCCCGCGCGGTCTATGCGCTGGCGCGCTGGATCACGCTGAGCGGCCTCGCCTGGTTTGTCGGCGCCGTTGTCTGGCGCCGGTGGACGCGAGAGACCGCGGAATAGAAGCCTGAGGCGCGCTGCCCCCGAAAGGCCTGGCCGCTGGCGCCCTAAAAGGCCGCCGCCTCGGGCAAAAGCGCTAGCACGCTCCCTATCCCTCAGGGGAATGGGCGGCTCAGTTGCCTTTGGCCTTGATCGCGCGTCCGGCGAACAGGAGGCACCTGGCGTGCCTCAACCCGATCCCGCCAACCCGGCGCCGCCACGCAGCACCGCTTCGGCCTCTGCCGTCGGTCGGCCGTCGCGGTCGGCCAGCACCAGGCCCGGCAGGATGCCGACCGGCGCGCGCGACCCCTTGATGCCGGTGACCAGCAGCCGTCCGGCGGCCATGTCGGGTTTCGAATGGACCGGCCTGAGCGTGACGCCGCCGAACCGGCCGGCCATGGCGGCAAGCAGTGCCTCCGGCTGGTCGGCGCGGTGGATCATGGTCAGCGTGCCGCCGGGGCGCAGCACCGCCACCGCGGTGCGCAGGAAGGCGGCAAGCAGGCCTTCCTCGGCCTGATGCGCCAGCCGCTTCGGCACCGAGGGCGAGCCGCGATGGCGTGGCGCGTCGTGAAACGGCGGATTGGTCATCACGCAATCGATCTGGCCGAGCAGCAGGCCGGCCCGCTCGCGCATGGCGCCGCGCGCCCGCGCATCGGCGACGATCACCCGGGTCTTGTTGGTCAGGCCATTGGCCGCGGCATTGCGTTCGGCCAGCGCCGCCAGTTCCGGATCGATCTCGACCAGGGTCAGGAAGCCGACCGCGACACGCGTGGCGAGGCAAAAGGCCGCGGTGCCGACACCACAGCCCAAATCCAGCACCCGGTCGCCGGCGAGCGCCGGCACGGCGGCGGCCAGCAGCACCGCGTCATGGCCGGCCCGATGGCCGCGCTGCGGCTGGATCAGCCGCACCTTGCCGTCGAGCACAGTGTCGCTGGTCACGTCCTCGGGCGTCGTGATTGTCGGTTCCATCACGCATAGGTGCCATGGAACGGCGGCCGCGCCCATCCGGCGCCGCGTCCTATTTCAGTCGATCTGGCGTCGCCCGCCTTCAGGGCGATGGAGCCGTCGGGCGCAATTCGTCGCCGAAACCCGCCTCCTCGATCAGCCGGCGCGCCCGTCGCGCAACATCGCTGGGCACCAGAATACGCATCGGAAAGGCGCTGATACGCGCCTCGATCGCGGAAATATGCCGGTCCGCCACGAAAATCGCGATGCCCGCGCTGCCGAGCAGGACCTCGATGGCCGTGACCAGAACCGGGTCCGGCGTGCGAATGATCTCTTCCACGTTACCCCCAGCCGAAGCCCATGCGACTTTTCGTGTAGTCAGAACGACTTGAGATGGTAGCACCTTCTTTCTATGGTCCGGCGAAATGCAATCGAACCCGGAGCATGGCGTGGCAGTCGTCGTCCCCTTCGAGAAGGTCAATGCCTCCATTGACGCCATGGTCCGCGCGACCAAGGCCGACATGGAGCGGGTGAACGCGATGATCCTGTCGCGCACCGGATCCGACGTGACCATGATTCCGGAAGTGGCGAACCACCTGATCTCGTCGGGCGGCAAGCGGCTGAGGCCCATGCTGACCCTGGCGACGGCGGCGCTGTCGGGCTATCGCGGCGACGGTCATGTCCGGCTGGCGGCCGCCGTCGAGTTCATGCACACCGCCACCCTGCTGCACGACGACGTGGTCGACGAGAGCGACATGCGCCGCGGCAAGCCGGCCGCCCGCATGGTCTGGGGCAATGAGGCCTCGGTGCTGGTCGGCGACTTCCTGCTCGGCCAGGCCTTCAAGATGATGGTCGAGGTCGGCTCGCTGCGCGCCCTCGACATCCTGTCGACGGCCGCCGCGGTGATCGCCGAAGGCGAGGTGATGCAGCTCGCCGCCGCCAAGAACACCGCCACCACCGAAGACGAATATCTCGCCGTGATCAGCGGCAAGACCGCCGAGCTGTTCGCCGCGGCTTGCGAGGTCGGCCCGGTCATCGCCGAGCGTCCCAAGGCCGAACAGGCCGCGGCGCGGGCCTATGGCATGAATCTCGGCGTCGCCTTCCAGCTCATCGACGATGCGCTCGACTATGGCGGCAAGGCCCAGAAGCTCGGCAAGAATGTCGGCGACGACTTCCGCGAGGGCAAGATCACCTTGCCTGTGGTGCTGGCGTTCCGCCGTGGCCCGGAAGAGGAGCGCGCCTTCTGGAAGCGCACGCTGGTCGAAGGTCAGATCGCCGACGGCGACCTCGACACCGCCATTGGCCTGATGACCAAGCATGGCGCGCTGGCCGATACGGTGGAGCGGGCCCGTCATTATGGCGACAAGGCCAATGACGCGCTGGCTTTGTTCCCCGACGGCACGATGAAACATGCCTTGATGGAGGCCGTCGCCTTCTGCATCTCGCGAGCCTATTGAGCCATGGCCACGCTCGACAGCGAACAGGCAGGCGCCGCCGCCAAGGCGGGCGCGCTGGTGCTGTTCTCCGGCGGCCAGGATTCATCCACCTGCCTCGCCTGGGCGCTCGACCGCTTCGGCACGGTGGAGACACTCGGCTTCGATTACGGCCAGCGCCACCGGGTCGAGCTGGACTGCCGCGACGCGCTGCGTCAGGGCCTGGCCGGCCTCGATGCCGGCTGGGCCCAACGCCTGGGGCCGGATCACACGGTCAATCTCGCCGCGCTCGGCGAGATCTCCAACACCTCGCTGACCCGCGACGTCGCCATCGAGATGACCGAAGGCGGCCTGCCCAATACCTTCGTGCCCGGCCGCAACCTGATCTTCCTGACCTTCGCGGCGACACTCGCTTACCGGCGTGGCTTGAAGCACATCGTCGCCGGCATGTGCGAGACCGATTACTCCGGTTATCCCGACTGCCGCGACGACACCATCAAGGCGCTGCAGGTGGCGCTCAATCTCGGCATGGACAGGCGTTTCGTGCTGCATACGCCGCTGATGTGGATCGACAAGGCCGAGACCTGGGCCCTGACGAAAAGGCTCGGCGGCGAGCCGCTGATCGCGCTGATCCGCGAACAGTCGCATTCCTGCTATCTCGGCGACCGTACCCATCACCACCCATGGGGTTTCGGCTGCGGCACGTGCCCGGCCTGCCAGCTGCGCGCCGAGGGCTATCGCCGTTTCGTCGCCTCGGCGGTTTGAGGGCGCGTCTCAGCCGAACATGGTCGGCTTGATCCACCAACCGGGCCGCTTCGCCCTGATCGCCTTGCCGGCGGCGGCCGCTGCCCGGCAGGTGTCGTAGAGCCCGAAAACGGTAGCGCCCGAACCGGACATCCGGGCGAGCCGGCAACCTTCGGTCGCCGCGACATGGCGGAGCGCTTCGCCAATCCCGGGCGCCAGCGCCAAGGCCGGCGCCTCCAGGTCGTTGCGCGCGGTGTGAAGCAGGGCGACAAGGTCCGCCCGGGCGGCTTGCGGCCGCGTCGCGCGGCCCTGTTCCAACGCCGTGGCGGGATCGCCTTCACGCGCGGCGCCCGGCGCAAGGCCGAGCCTGGCGAACACTGCCGGCGTCGCCACCGCGATGCCCGGATTGACCAGCAGGGCCGGCAGCCGTGGCAAGGCCAGCGCCGGCCCGAGCTCGGCGCCGGTGCCACGCATGATGCGCGCCTCGCCGGCAAGGCAGACCGGCACGTCCGAACCGGTGAGCCGGGCCGCCTCGGCAAGCCTTGGATCCGCCTGGGAAAGCCCGCCCGCCTCGGCCAGCAGCCGCAGTGCCGCTGCGGCATCGGACGAGCCGCCGCCAAGGCCTGCCGCCACCGGCAGCCGCTTGATCAGCGTGAAGGTGCCACCGGGAAGGCCGGGCACGCGCGCGGCCAGGAGCCGGGCCGCCTTGAGGACCAGATTGTCGCCGGGCGGACCGGTTTCGGCCGCGGTCCGGCCTTTCACGCCGAGAGAATAGCCCGTGCCGCCAGGCAGGAAGCGAAGCTCGTCACCGACCGCGGCAAACACCACCAGGCTTTCGAGATCGTGATAGCCGTCGGCGCGCCGCCGCCGCACCGCGAGCGTCAGGTTCACCTTGGCGGGCGCGCGATCGACGAAAGCCATGACGGAACGGGGATCACAGGACTGAAGCTGACGCGCCGGGAAGTCCGGCGCGATCACACGCCGGACTGAGCAGATTTCGGCCTCGCCTGGCCGCCGCGCCGCTCAGTTCGGCGCGGTCTGCGTCTGCGCCGCCTGGCCGGTGGTCCGGCCGGCCGGCCCCGCATCGTCGCGCAGGCCATTGGCGATCTTGTTGAGGATACGCGGCAGATCGTCCGGCTCAGGCTTCAGGTCGCGGGCGTGATTCCACTGGAAATAGGCCTCGATCTGCCGGCCGACCCGCCAATAGGCATCACCCAGATGGTCGTTGACCACGGGATCTTCCGGCTTCAGCTCGATGGCGCGCTCCAGTTCCGTCACCGCGTCGTCGAAGCGGCCCATGCGGTAATAGGCCCAGCCGAGGCTGTCGACGATATAACCGTCTTCCGGCGTCAGCTCGACGGCGCGGCGCACCAGGCGCAGGCCCTCGTCGAGATTGATGCCCTGGTCGACCCAGGAATAGCCGAGATAGTTGAGCACCTGGGCGCGACCGCGGGTATTGCCGTCGGGAACCAGTTCCATCGCCCGCTTCAGGTCGGCCTCGGCCTTCGCCCATTGCTGCGAACGCTCGTAGGAAATGCCGCGGAAGTAGAAATAGACCCAGTGCTGGCGGTCCGGATTGGGGATCAGCGCGATCGCCTTGGTGTAGACCTCAGCCGCTTCGGCGAAGATCTTGCGCGTGCGCAGCACATTGCCCAGCGCCTGCAGCGCCTCCAGATCGTTCGGCTTCTTGGCGATCAGGTCCTGCAGCACCTTGCGGGCATCGTCGGTCTTGTCGAGCAGGTCGAGGTTGAGCGCGCGCTGGATCTGGGCGTTGCGGTAGAGCGGCGAGCCCGGGGGAATGTCGTCATAGACGGCGATGGCCCGCTGCGGCAGCTTGAGGAACTCGTAGAGGTCGGCCAGCGACAGGGTCGCCAGCTCGTGCTCCGGGTCCAGCCAGCGGGCGAGCTGCAGATAGATCAGCGCCAGATCCTCGCCGCCCTGGCGCGACAGCGCCGATCCGAGACCGTAAAGCACCTCGGACGCGCCACCCTGGGCATTGCGGACCAGCGGCGGCAGGGTTTGCGCCTCGCGCAGGCGGCGCTGGGCGTCCTCGACCATCGGATGGTTCGGCACGACCTTGTCGAAAGCCGCATAGACCTGGCGGGCCTCCTCGATATTGCGCGCCCGCGACGACCAGCGGCCATAGGCATCGACGATGCGCAGGATCGTCGGGTCCTGCTTGTAGGCCTCTTCGAGCCTGCGGCCGGCGTCGGCGCGGCGGCCGGCTGCGTCGAGAATCAGCCCGGCATGGAATTGCTTGAACAGTTGGAACCAGTCGGCGCCGGTCAGCCGGTCGACGGCGGCGACACCGGCCGGCGCGTCGCCCGAACCGAGAAAGGCCCAGCCGGTCAACAACGCCGAGGTCAGGTCGGCATTGGCGCGCGGCGCGGCATTCAAATGCGAACGCGCGGTCTGGAACTGGCGTGCCTTCATGGCGCGCACGGCGAGCGCCAGGCGCGCCAGCCGGTGCTGGCGGTCGACCACGATCAGCCGCTCGGCCAGAGGCATGGCCTCCTCGACATTGCCGTCGGCGAGCGTCGTGACGAAGGCCCGTTCGAGAATCTCATTGTTGCGCGGATCCTGGCGCAGGGCCGCCCGCCAATAGACCGAAGCAGCCGCGGTATCGCGGACGGTGGCGGCCAGCCGCGCGGCCAGCACATTGCCATAAACCGTAACCCGCAAGGCTTCGCGGAATGTCGGTGTCGGGCCGAGCGGCTCGACGATATTGGCGGCAGCACGTGCCTCGCTGCCCGGGAAGGAAGCCGCAGTCACGCCCGCGGCGAGCACGAGCGCTCGAAACAGAGTTCTCAAGGTCACTATCGCTCTCTCGTCATCCCGACCGGGAGGGCCGCACGGCATACGAAACAGGTCGGCCGGCGCAGCCGTTGATCGGAACACAATGCCTAGGAAGGCCGTGATCCGCAAGGCGACCATGGTGCCGGACTGCGGCGATGCCAAGGCAGGATCGCCGGGGCCGCGCCCGAATGTGAGGCAGCGCTTGAACCGCGCCGTGCGAGCCGGTAGCACCTGATATCGAAGCTATTTCAGCACATTTCCGGAATCTCCGCACCATGGCCACCGCCTCGCCTTCGCCCGCCGAAGAGCTCCTGACCGTCCGCGATCTCATCCGTTATGCGGTCAGCCGATTCGGCGCCGCCCGGCTGAGCTACGGCCATGGCACCACGACGGCGCTCGACGAGGCCGCCTTCCTGGTGCTGGAAAGCCTGGCGCTGCCGATCGACGATCTCAATCCCTGGCTCGAAGCGCGCCTGACGCTCGCCGAACGGCAGAGGCTGCTGGATCTGTTCGAGGCCCGCATCACCACCCGCAAACCCGCGCCCTATCTGGTCGGCAAGGCCTATATCCAGGGCATCGGCTTCCGCGTCGACGAGCGGGTGATCATCCCCCGCTCCTATCTCGGCGAGTTGATCGTCACCGGCGCCCTGTTCCAGGAAGGCCTTGGCCTGATCGCCGATCCTTTCGCGGTCGAGACCGTGCTGGACCTGTGCACCGGCTCCGGCTGCCTGGCCATCCTGGCCGCGATGAACTTCCCCGCCGCGGCCGTCGACGCCGTCGACCTGTCGGCCGATGCGCTCGAAGTGGCCAAGCTCAATGTCGCCGATCACGACGCCGGTGATCACGTGAAATTGCACCAGGGCGACCTGTTCGCTCCGCTCGCCGGCCGTCGCTACGACCTGATCATCACCAACCCGCCTTATGTCGCCGAGGCGGAAGTGGCGGCCTTCCCACCGGAATATTCCAGCGAACCCGTGATGGCCCATGTCGGCGGTCCCGACGGGCTCGACATCGTCAGGCGCATTCTAAGCCAGGCCGGCAATTACCTGACCGCCGACGGTGGCCTGCTTTGCGAGATAGGCACCGGCCGCGACATCCTGGAGGCCGAGTTCCCGCACCTGCCCTTCCTCTGGATCGATACCGAGGAGAGCGAAGGCGAGGTGTTCTGGCTGAGCGCCGAGAACCTGGCGCGGCACGGTCAAGCGGGCAGCCGGCGCCGGACATAGCGACCGGTACCGACCGCCGCGTCGACAAGGGCATCGTCCCGAAGCACCGACTGGCCGCGGACGAAGGCATGGCGAATACGTCCCTTGAAGGTCTCGCCCTCGTAGATCGAATAGCCGGCGCTCGACACGACGTCGGCGCGCTCCATGGTCCAGACCGCATCGAGATCGACCAGCGCGAGGTCGGCGTCGAGCCCTGGGGCTATGGCCCCCTTGGCATGGCCGAGGCCCATGATCCGCGCGGGATTGCCGGCCGCGACGGCGACAATGCGCTCGAGCGACAGGCCCCGCTTGTGATGGCCTTCGCTGAGCAGCACCGGCAGCAATGTCTCGAGCCCCGGACAGCCGGGCGACGCGGCCCAGATGCCGCCCTGCTTGGCGCTCAGGTCGCGATGGACATGGTCGGTGCCGACCGTGTCGATCTCGCCCTCGGCAAGCCCACGCCACAACCGCTCGCGATCGCTGGCTTGACGCAGCGGCGGATTGATCTTGGCCATGTCGCCACCGGCCCAGCCGATGTCGTGGGTCAGATAATGCGGACAGGTCTCGATATGAACCGTCGCGCCGGCCCGGCGATGACGCAGCGCCGCCTCCAGCGCCTCCGTCGAGGAGGTGTGCACCACGTAGAGCGGCGCGCCGGCGGTATGGGCGATATAGGCGGCGCGCTGCACCGCGTCGGCCTCGACGAAAGGCGGACGCGTCGCGTTCCAGGTCGCCAGTCCCCCTGTGCCGTCGGGATCCTGAGCCTTCACCCGGTCGCGCAGGACCCAGGCGAGTTCGATCGTCTCGGGATGCGGGCAGACCATGCCGCCATGGGCGGCGGCGGCCTCGCTGAGGCGGAACAGAAAGCCGTCGTCTATATCCGGCAGGCCGAGGCGCGCGCCCTCGCCGCCCCGGTTGTTCATGAAGATCTTGAAGCTCGGCGCGCCGAAATCGCGCGCATAGGCCGGAACGCCGGCGAGCTGTGCCTCGGTCGAGATGATGAAGTGATAGCCGAAATCGATACGGGCTCCCTGTTCGGTGACGCCGACGACCTCGTCGAAGATCGTCTCGAACGGCTCGGTCGCCAGCAGATAGGGTACGAAAGTCGTCACGCCGCCCTTGGCCGCCGCCGCCGTCTCGCGATCGGCGTCGCCCGCGACCCGCGGCCGCGAAATGTCCTTGCCATGGCCGAGGTGGAGATGGACGTCGATGGCGCCCGGCATGACCACCAGCCCCTTGGCCGATAGCGTGTCGCGCGTGCCGGCCGCTTCGCCCGGGGCCAGGATGGCCGCGATGCGGCCGGACCGGACCGCGATGTCGCAAGCCGTTCGGCCCTGTCCGGGAAGGATGGCGTCACCGCCCCGGATGACCAGATCGAAATCGCTCATCGTCATCTCCTCGTCTCAGCCACCGTCGCGCAGGGCCGCCGTCAATGCATCGAGATCGGCCACGCCGTCGAGATCGTCGAGCGCGCGCTCGAGCGCCGCCGTTCGCTCGGACGACAGCGACCGGCGCGCATTGACGCGGAACTTGTTTCGCACCGCCTCCGCGCTCGCCGGGCGGCTGTGATTGCCGTAGACATCGTCGACCCGCACCGTGTGAACCGTTCCGTCGCGCAGACGGCAGGCGATTTCCGCCTCGAAGCGCTCGGGGAACCGTGCGTCCGCCAGCGGCTCCCACGCGATCTTCGCCGTCAACGCGCGCACCTTGGCCGACGCAGGCCGTTCGAATGTCTCGAGGTCCACCCGTCCCTCGACGAGCCGGGTCGCCACCACGACAGGCAGGCTCCAGCGCGCCGCGTGACCGGAGGCCGGGGCGCATTTGCCATCCCAGGGCTCGCAGACGATGCCGGCGGCACCCGCCGGCACCCGGCAGGTGATCTGTGCGACGGCGTCGGGAACGACGCCGCGCTCCGCCAGCATGGCCGCCGCCTCGACGAAGGGGTGCAGGTAATGGCAGCAGGGATGGAACTTGAACGCGGCCTCGGGCAGATGCCAGCGCCGGCCGAGATCGGTGATTTCGGCGGCGAACCGATCGGCCGCGGCCGCGTCCCGCGCGAAGACGCGAAACAGGCCGAAGCGCCCTTCGAAACTGGTCTCGGGACCGGTCAGGCCGGCACGTGCGAGCCCCGCGGCGACGATGCCGGCATGGGCCGCCCAGCCCGGATGCAGCGACTTGACCGTGGCGCCGTTGCTGAGGAATTCGAACACGCCCGAGGCCTGGCTCAGCGCGATGCCGACGGCCGCGACACAGCGCTCTTCATCCAGGCCGGCGAGATCGGCTGCGATCAGCGCAGCCACCAGCGCGCCACCAACCGAGGTGACCTGGAAACCCGCGGCCTGGAACGTGCCGGGCGATGCGCGGCCGATCCGGATCAGCAGCTCCCAGCCGCGCGCATAGGCGCCCAGCACGGCGGCGCCGCCGGACCGGGACGCCGCCCCCGCCGCCAGCGCGGCCGGCGCGAGCACGGCACTGCCATGGGCGATGGAGGCGGTATGGGTATCGTCATATTCGAGGCTGTGAATCAGCCCGCCATTGACCATGGCCGCGTCCGCGGCGCCGGCGCCGGCCGGCAGGCCGAAGATGCTCGCCGGTCCGCCGGACGCGACCTCGGCGGCGAAACGCCGATAGGGCGCGCCGACAGCGCTCCCCGCCGCCGCCAAGCCAACGCCGACGGCATCGATCAGATGCAGCCGCGCGATCTCGGCGACCGGCGCCGGCAAGGAGGCATCGGTGCTCTCGCGCCAGCGACGGACCAGGGCGCGGGCGAGCGTCATCGCGCGGCCCCGATGTCGCGGGCGGCGGCGAGCGCGGCCAACCGGCCAAGGGCGATGGCCGACAACAGCCCGTTGCCCGAAGCATAACCGAGCGCGCCCGCCCGGCCGCTGATGCCGGCCGCGGCGCCACCGCCGGCGAACAGATTGGCGATCGGCGTGCCGTCCTTGCGCAGCACCCGACCGTCGCCGTCGATGCGCAGACCGCCCTGGGTATGGAACAGGCCCGGAACCACCCGGCAGGCATAAAACGGCGCGGCCAGCGGTCCGAGGCCGAAATTGCTCCGGCCGAAGCGGTCCGCGGCCTGACCTTCGGCCGCCTCATTGTAGCGCCCGAGCTCGGCCGCCAGCACGTCGGGCGCCAGCCCATGCGCCGCCGCCAGCGCTTGCGCGTTCTCGGCCGTCTTCAGCCCGCCGAAGCGCGCGAGTTCGGCGAACTCCTCCTCCTCGGCCGCGATGTCGAAGATCTTCTGGTCGAAGATCGCATAGGCGAATTCGCCCTGTTCGAGGACGACGCGAGCGAAGCCGGAATAGCCAAGGCTCTCGTCGCCGAAACGCCGGGCGTCGCGACCGACCAGGAAGCCGCCCTTCTCGATGGTGGTCCAGGACAAGAGGCTGCCATGCGGATGGGCGACCGCCGCATAGCCCTGGTAGGCAGCCATGTTCTGAAGGTCGGCGCCGAGCTTCTCGCCCCACAGCACCGCCTCGCCGGTCGAGCCGAGCGCGCCGAAATATTGCGCTCCGGCGATCTCGGGGCAGAAGCGCTTCACCAGGCTGGCATTGCCGGCGAAACCGTTCAGCGCCAGGATCGTCTTGCGGGCGCGAATGGTGGTCTCGGCACCACCCGTATCGATGATGGCTCCCTTCACGCCGCCGTCCTCGACGATCAGTTCGCGCACGGTGTTGCCGACCGCGATCGGCACGTCGCGCGCCTCCACGGCGGCGACGAGGTCGTCGACAAGATCCTGGCCGCGCCGCGACACCGGCGCATGCAGGCGCGGCACGGAATGGCCGATATGCTTGTAGGCGGTGACCAGCTTGATCCGGGCGCCGACCGCATCGACCAGCCATTCGACCGTGTCCGCGGACACCTCCGCCAGCCGTTTCACCAGCGCCAGATCGTCGGTCTCCTTGGCGATGTCCATGAGATCGCGGACATAGGTCTCGGGATCGTCGACGATCCCCGCCTCGCGCTGAAAGCGGCTGCCGGCCGCCGGCACCGACCCGGTGGACAGGGAGGAATTGCCGCCGGGACGGTCGAGCTTCTCGACCACGGCCGCCGACATGCCAGCGTCCTGGGCGGTGATCGCGGCGGCGAGGCCGCAGGCACCCGCGCCAATGATCAGAATATCGATGTCATCGCTCATCATGCGTCTCCTCGGAGCATCGTCGTCACGAAGGCGCGCCAAGACGTCCCCCACGCCGACGCGCCGTCATCCCCCGTCACCAGGCTCGCCAGCGTCGAGGCCATGTGGGGGAAGTCATCGCGGCAGTTCTCGGCAAGCTTCTCCAGCAGGACCGCCTCGCCGAACGGCTGGTCGGCGCCGCCGCGCGCGCTGGCGCATTCGGCGACCCAGGTCTCGCCGTCGCCGAACCGCCAGGACACCCGGGCCGGCCTGTCGTGTGGCGCCTCGCCGATCGCCGGATGCGGCGCAAGGCGCACCCGGCGCCGCAGATCGGCGATTGCCGGGTCGGCCAGCGTCGCGCTGGCGAAGGCGGACTGGCCGCCGGTGCCGAGCGTCGCGACCGCCGCCGCGGCATGCGGCATGGAAAATTTGGCCGCCAGCACGGTGGACGGCTCGACGGTCGTCAGGTTCAGCCCGCGCGGGTGGGTCTCGACCACGATCTCGGCGAGATCGGCCGCGTCGCGCCCGGCGCCGGCGAGCCGGCCTTGCAGGTCGAGCGTCGCCTCGATCGCCGAATGGGCATATTGGCAGCAGGCAAAGATCTTGTGATAGCCGCCGGCGACCGCCCAGGCCTCTCCCAGTCCCTCGGTCAGGGCCTCCGGCACGCAGCCGGTGCCGAACACGGTGACGAAGACGTCATAGGGCGTCTCCGCCAGGCCGGCGATGCCGGTCTCGGCCCAGTCGGTCGCCCGCATGCCAATCCACGCGCCCGCCGAGGTCCAGCCGTTGCGCACCAGCGCACCCTCGGTGGCGTGGCCGAAGGGGCCGGCGAAGGTCATGCTGGCGGCGCCCGACACGGCATCCAGCAGCAGTTTCGCATCCGCGCCGCGCATCAGGGCGGCGCCGGCGGCAGCCCCGATCGTGGCGAAGGCCGCATGCGGATGCACCGTCATGGCCGCGAAGGGGAAGGCCTGCGCGAGGCGGGCCGTCACCTCATAGGCGACGGCCAGGGCCGCCAATACCGCGTCGACCGTCGCATCCCGGGCCTCGGCCTCGGCGAGCAGCGCCGGCAGCGCATAGGCCCCAGCGTGACAGGGCGCGGCACGAAAACCCTCGTCGAGTTCGCACCATGTCGCAGCCATGCCGTTGGCCGCCGCAGCGGCGTAGCGGTCGAGGCGGAGCGCTCCGGCGGCGAAAACCGTCGCCTCCGCCCGGCTCGACGTCAGAGAAAAGGCCGCGCGGGCGGCGACGACCTGCGGTTCGCCCGCAGCCGCGACCATGGCGCCCAGGTCATCGGCGAGGATCAGCGCGGCCCGGCGACGGGCCTGCTCCGGCAAGGGCCTGCGCACCGCCTCGGCGGCCCAGGCGGCAAGCGCCCGAAAGGCCTCCGCGGAACGGCGGCGATCGACAACGGCCTCGCCCGACATCAGAACCACTCCCACAGGTCGGGCTTGGCCGAAAGCTCGGCCGCCTCGCCCTGGAACACCGCCCGTCCCGACTTCAGGATCAGCGCGCGATCGACCAACTTCAGCGTTGCCGGCACGTTCTGCTCGACGATGATCAGCCCGGTGCCGAAGCTTTCGTTGACCCGGCGCATCTGCGCCATGACATTGCGCACGATGACCGGCGCGAGCCCGGTCGAGGGCTCGTCCAGCAGCAGCCATTTCGGCTGGGTCATCAAGGCCATGCCGAGCGCCAGCATCTGCTGCTCTCCGCCCGACATGGAACCGGCGCGCTGGGCGCGGCGCTCCTCCAGCACCGGGAAGACTTTCAGCACCTCCTTGATGAAACTCTGGTCGAACAGCAGGCCGGCGACGTGAAGGTTGCGTTCCACCGTGAGGTTCGGAAACACGTTGTGCCCCTGCGGCACGAAGGCCAAGCCGCGCCTGACCGTCTCCGGCACCTTGCCGGGCGGGACCGGTTCGCCATTGAAGCGAACCGTGCCGGCCGAGGCCGCATGGGCCCCGACGATGCAGCGCAGCAAGGTGGTCTTGCCGGCGCCGTTATGGCCGAACACCCCCGTGCGCGACCCGGGTTCGAGCGCCAGCGACACGTCGTGGAGCGCGACCAGGGTACCGTAGCCGGCGGTGACATGATCGATTTCGAGCATCGCGTCACGTTCCGAAATAGAGTTCGGTGAGGCGCGGGTCGGCGATCAATTGCTCGACCGGGCCACGCGCCAGGATCTTTCCGGCGAACATGAACACGCCCTCGTCGCAGAGGTCGCGGATGAAGGCCACGTTATGCTCGACGACGCAGACGGCGACGCCGCTCTGCGCGATGTCGCGCACCACTTTCTGGATGGTCTGGTAGGCTTGGCCCTCGACCCCCGCCATCGGCTCGTCGAGCAGCAGGCAGCGCGCATCGTTCATCAGGGCGCGCGCCACCCCGACGAGCTTCTGTTGACCGTAGGTGAGGTCGGCGGCCGGGATCAGAGCCACCGCAGAGAGGCCGGTACGCTCGAGCACCGCCAGCGCCTTGACCCGATCCGCGGCCTCCGAGCGCCGGACGGCGCCAGGCGCGAAGATCAGCCGCATCAGGCTCTCGCCGGCATAGTCGCGCGGCGCCACCAGGAGATTGTCGAGCACGCTCAGCGACGGAAACAGCCGCAGGTTCTGCCAGGTCCGGCTCAGTCCGAGCCTTGCGCGCTGATAGGTCTTGCGCCGGTCGAGCGACTGTCCGTCGAGACGGATCGAGCCAGCATCCTGCTTGAAGACGCCCGAGATCAGGTTGAACAGCGAGGTCTTGCCCGCGCCGTTCGGGCCGATCAGGCCGACGACGCGGCCGGCCCGCAGCGTCAAGTCGATGTCGTCGGCCACCACGATGCCGTCGAAGCTCTTGTTGAGCCCCTTGATCTCAAGAACCGGCGACATGCTTGGCCTCCTTGCGCGAGGCGTTCCAAACGTCGCCGGCCGAGATCAGCCCCTGGGGCCGGACGAACATGAAGACCAGGACCAGGCCGGTGAACAGCAGGCCCTGCGCCGGGCCGAGCAGGCTCGGCGGCAGGTCCATGAAGGTGATCGCCTGCGGCAGCGCCTGCAGCAGCACGGCGCCAACGATCGGTCCCCAGGTGGTGCGGATGCCGCCGACCACGACCATGGTGAGGATGGCGGAGGATTGGAGGATCTCGAACTGCTCCGGCGCCAGAAAGCGGAAATAATGGGCGTAAAGCGCCCCGGCGAAGCCTGCCAGACCGGAGCCCAGCGCGAAGGTCCCGACCTTGATCGCGACGGCGTTGCGGCCGAGCGCGGCGAAGGCAAGCTCGTCGTCGCGCATGGCGCTCATCGCACGGCCATAAGCGCCATGGGCGATCGAGCGGACCAGCAGCACCGCCAGGATCGCCACCACGATGACCAGGCCGACATAGACGCTCCGGCCGGCGATCGAGGTGGCCGCCGCGGGTATGTTGGTCAAGCCGCCCGCCCCACCGGTCCACGACACATTCTTGAAGATCTCGATCAGCCCGAGCTGAAAGCCGATGCTGGCGATCAGCAGGTAGTCGCCCGAAACACGCAGCGACGGCAGGGCCACCAGGATCGAGGCGGCCACCGCGATCAGCGCTCCGCCGACCATGGCCGCGTAGATCGGCAAGCCGCAATCGCGCGCCAGGATCGCCGAGGCATAGGCGCCGATCGCGTAGAAAATCGGATGGGCGATGGAGATCAGGCCGCCATAGCCGATGATCAGGTTGAAGCTCGAGGCCAGGATCACGTAGAGGCCGACGAGGATGACGATCGTGAACAGATATTCCACCCTCAGGCCTCCTTTGTACCGGCCGCGGAGAGATCCGGCGCGGCCGCCTTGCGCGCCAGGCGCCGGCGCGTCGGCAGCCTGATGCCGTTGGGCAGGAACACGATGGCGAAGAACAGAAACACGTAGAGCAGGAAGCCCTGCCATTCCGAGGGGATGAACAGGACGCTGGCGTTCTGGACGATGCCGAGCACCACCGCCGTGATGGCGGCGCCCCACAAATTGCCGATGCCGCCAATGATCGTCGCGGCGATGGCGAACAGCATCAGGTCGATCGCCGTTGTCGGCTGCACCTGGGCGCGGGTGCCATAAAGGAACATGCCGATCGCGACCAGCACCGCCGCCGTCAGCATGGCTGCCAGGTAGACCCGTTCCTTTGCGATGCCGTAGAGCTCGGCGAGATCCGGATTGTCGGCGACCGCGACCATGAACTGACCGATGCGCGCGAAGCGCAGGAAGCCGAACAGCACCGCGACGCAGGCCACGGTCGCGGCAACCGCCGGCACGTCCCAGGCGCTCACCGCGACATTGCCGACCAGCGTGACCGGCCAGAACAGCGAGGTGAAAATGGTCGAGGGCCAGGTGCCGAACACGAGCATGGCGAGATAGGCCACGAGTTCCGAAACGATCAGCGTGAAGATGAAGACGAACATCTGGGCCGCGCGCCGGCGGCGCAGCATGCGGAAGCCGAACAGCTCGGTGACCAGCGCCATGGCGACGCTCGCGACCAGGGCGGCGACCAGGCCGAGCCATCCCGGGGCGCCGCCCAGCGCGACCACCGAATAGGCGGCGTAAAAGCTCGCGATCATCATCGCGGCCTGAGCGAAATTGAAGACGCGATTGACCTTCAGCACCAATGCGAACGCCAGGGCGAAGAGCACGAAATAGCTCGACGTGGCGAATGAGGTCCAGACGATCTGCGCGATGATGTCGAAGGACAGCATGACAGGCTCCGCCATGACCGGCAGCGCCCTGCGGCGCGGCCGGCCATATCCAAGATGATCAGTTGACGACCGCCAGCTGGCTCCACTTGCCGCCTTTGACCTCCATGAGGAAGACCGGCTTGCTGACCGTGTGGTCCTCGTTGATCACCAGGCGGCCGGTCAGCGGCAGATCGAAGGTCTTGATCGCCATCATCTCGGTGCGGAAGCTCTGGCCGGTGATCGGGATCTTCTTGTCGTCGAGCGACTTCAGCACCCGCGCGACGATGTAGGGGGCATCGTAGAGATATTGCGTGTAGGGCAGGCCGTTCGGCTCGCGGCCGACCTCCTTGATCCACCGGTCGACGTAGTCTTTCACCGCCGGCTGCTCGACGCCGGGCGCCAGCGACGTGGCGATGACGCCCTCCGAGGCCCTGCCGAGTTGCTCGATGAGCTTGGGATTATAGACTGCCGAATAGGACGAGACCGGCTGGGTCAGGCCGAGCTGGCGCATCTGGGCGATGACCTGCGGGGTATCGGCCACCAGCCCCTGGATGTGGACGATGTCGGGATTGGCGACCCGCACCTTCAACAGCGAGCCGGTCCAGTCCGATGCCTTGGGGTCATAGGCTTCATAGGCGACGACCTGGCCGCCCGCCTTGGTGAAGACGTCGCGATAGATCTGCGCCGCGACGACGCCGGTCTCGTTGTTGATGTAGAGCACCGCCGCGCGCTTCTTGGCCAGGGTGGTGGCGGAGTATCTGGCGACCGCCGTGATGTCGATGTCGGCGAGCGGAAAGGTCGTATAGGTGTAGTCGCCGAGCCGCGCGATATCGGCCGAATTGGCGCCGACGGAAAGCTGGACGACCTTGCTGTCATTGGCGATCGGAGCAATCGCCTTGACCACAGCCGACCAGGCGCTGATGAACACCGGCACTTTCTCGACCGAGACTAGGCGGTTCGCCGACTGGATGCCGACCTGCGGATCGGCGCGGGTGTCGAGCAGGATCATGTCGAGCTTGCGGCCATTGATGCCGCCCGCCGCGTTGATCGCCGCGACCGCCCATTCGGCCGCCTTGACCTGGTCCTGACCATAGAGCGCCTGGCCTCCCGACAGCGGCATGGCGAGGCCGAACCGCAGCGGCTCCTGGCCCTGCGCGCCGGCCCGGCCGAGCCCGAGCGCGGCCAGGCCGCCGGCGGCGGCGAGAACCCGGCGTCGCGATATCCCCTTCATGAAAATCCCCATCTCGATCTCCTCTGGCCCGTCAGGTCTTGCTCGTTGGCATTTCGTGATTGTCGGGATTGGTGGCTAGCTCACCGCCGCGCGGCGGCGCTGTCGATCGCGCCCAAGGTCGCGACGGCCTCGGTGGTCGGCATCACGTCGGCATATTTGGACGCCATGTCGAACAGATTGACCGCGTGCGACGTCGCCGACCGGTCGTAGACCGCGTCATCGGGCACCAGCACGCGGAAATTATAGGCGAAGGCGTCGACGACGCTGCCGCGCACGCAGCCGCTGGTGCTGCAGCCCGTCACGACGAGCGTATCGGCACCCGCATTGATCAGGTAGCTCGCCAGCGGCGTGCCGAAGAAGGCGCTCGGATGTTTCTTCGGTAACAGGATGTCGTCGGCCGCCGGCGCGATCTCGGCGACGAACTCATACCCCTTGGCGGCGACGCCCATGATCGCCGGCACCTTGTCGGACAGGCGGCCGAAATCGAACGACTGCTTCGGCGCGACATAGGGATAGAGCACCGGCCACTGGCGCTGGCGAAACAGCTGCAGGAGCCTGGCGATATTGCCGACGGCGCCCCAGGCGACGTCGCCGCAGGATGTCGGATATTCCTTGATGGCCTCCCAGAACGGCATCGGCTGCGTGCCGGTCGTGCGATATTGCACGTCGATGATCAGCAGCGCCGGCCGCCGGCCGACCCCAGTGGCCCGGCCGAAGCCCGCTGCGTTATAGGCGCGCTGCTCGTCTTCCGAGATGATCCCGTCCCAGGGCTTGCCCATCTGCCGCTCCTTCAGCTGCCGGCGCGATAACGCGCTTCCCGCTCATCCCACTCATCCTTGGCCACCGCGCGCTGGCGCTCTTCGAACGAGGCCAGGCGATGCGCCACCGATTGCAACGACCCTTCTTCTTTGAGGGCTCCGAGAACCTCGTAGGAAGCCTTCAGCGCCGCCTGCAGCGCCGCATTGGCGTAGAGAACGATCGAGAATCCCATATCCGCAAGTTTGGCGCGGCCGGGATCCGGTGTGCGCCCGCCAAAGACGATATTGGCGACCTGCGGCACGGCGAGCTCGTCTGGAATGCGCGCGAGCTGGTCGATGCTGGTCGGCGCCTCGACAAAGGTTGCGTCGGCACCAGCCTCGACATAGGCACGCGCCCGCTCGATCGCGCGGTCGAAACCTTCGATCGCGGCCGCATCGGTGCGGGCGATGATCTGAAGGCTCTGGTCGCGGCGGGCATCGACCGCCGCGCGGATCTTCTGCACCATCTCATCGCGCGGGATCACGTCCTTGCCGTTGAAATGACCGCATTTCTTGGGAAACACCTGGTCTTCGATCTGGATGCCGGCCGCCCCCGCCCGCTCGAACGCGCGCACCGTGCGCACCATGTTCACGGCATTGCCGAAGCCGGTATCCGCGTCGACGATGATCGGCAGCGACACGGCATCCGAAATCGCCGTCACGGCCTCGGCCACCTCCGTCATGGTCGTCAGCCCGATATCCGGGGCTCCGAGATACATGTTGGCGACGCCGGCCCCGGTCACGTAGGCCGCCTCGAACCCGAGATCCTCGATGACCCGCGCGAACATGGCGTTCGCGGCACCGGGAACGGTCACCGCGGCCCGGCGGGCCAGCAGCAATTTCAATTTTTCGGTGGAACGCATGAATCGTCCTGACTTCGCGCCGAACCGCGGCTCGACGGAGAGATGGTGTGTGTCGAGTGGCGAACTTAACCGCGCCATCCAAACTGTCAACAGTTTACCGGATGCAATAAGATGATCGAGCCAGTCGCGTCGCCTATTTGAAAAAAGCCTATAAATTCAACATTTGGCGTCGCGACATCCGCCCGTCAAGCGTCAAAGGGGTGCCAGGGGAATCTCGACATGCGTGAAAAACAAGCGCGGAGCCGGATATTTTCCCCTGATACTGTCAACAGTCATCAGCTATCGCCGCGCGCGTCGGATTGGTGCATAATGCCGACTCACGGCGAATGGCGGGACCGTTGGAATGAGTGTTCTCAACCCAATCTCAGGGACGTCCCTGGCCAACGAGGCCTTTGGAAAACTGGTCGAGGCGATCACCTCCGGCGAGTTCGAACCGGGCGAGCGCCTGTCGGAAGCCGAGCTCGCGCGCCAGTTGGGTATCAGCCGTGGCCCGCTGCGCGAGGCCCTCGGCCGCCTGGAGGGACGCCTTGTCATGCGCACCCCGCGCATCGGCGTGCATGTCATCGAATTCGCCCGCGAGGACCTCGAGCAATTGTTCTTCGTGCGTGAGGCGCTGGAAGGCATGGCCGCGCGCCTCGCCGCCGAACGCATGACCGTCGGTGAACTGGACGAACTCGACGGCCTCCTCGCGCACCACGCGGCCCAACCGGCGCTGGCCGCAGGCGAAGCCTATCTCCAGCGGTCCAAGGACGATGACTTTCATTTCGCCATCGTGCGCGCGGCGCGCTGCGAGCGGATCGAGCGGGTCCTGCTGGACGAGGTCTATTACCAGTTGCGCATCCACCGCCTGCGCTCGAGCACGCGGCCGGGCCGCGCGCAGGCTGCGCTCAACGAACACCGCGATATCCTGAACGCCCTGCAGGGGCGCAACCCCGATGCGGCTGAAAGCGCCATGCGCCGGCACATCCGCAATGCCCGGTTCAGTTCACTCGCAGCGGTCGACAGCCAGACGCCTGCGGCGCCCTTGCAGCGGCGAAGAGCCTGAGACGGCAATCCGCGGCGAGGGCGCGAACCACCTGGGATCCTTGGCCACGACGGCGCGCAGGACGGCAGCGGATCCGCCGCAACCGCGATCCATAGACGCGCTTTTCGCCGTCGCATGTCGGAAGGCTTTGCAATCGCTCGATTGTTTGCCGATGATGCTGTCCTCGCGCCTTGTTGCCGCAACCCCATGCAGCCTGGCACGTGATGCCTATGCGCTGGAACTCGGGCCCGAGCGAAGCTGGCCCGCCCGCGCTCGGGTCAACGCCCGGCGCACCCACAGGATCAAGGCGGCCTTCAGCCGCTGGCGAGCCGCGCGATCGACCGGGCCGGAGACGTGGGGCATCAGCTCTCAGCCGCCGCCCGCCAGCCTTTCCACCGCCTCGCCGTCGAGCCGATAGAAGATCGCCGGCCTCACCGTCATGCCCAGGCGCTCGTAGAAGCGGATGGCGCCTTCGTTATGCGGCTCGGCGGTCAGGTCGATCCGGCCGATGCCGTTGTCGACGGCGAAACGGGCGAGGAAGCGCATCAGGGCCTCGCCGGTGCCCAGCCCCCGGGCCTCCGGCGCCACAAACAGGTCCTTCAGGAAGATCAGGCCCTTGAGCCGCCGGCCCGGATGGATCACCGCGAAGGCGGCAAGGCCGACCGGCCGGCCGGCGTGGCGGGCAAGCGCGAACTGGGTGCCGAAACGCCGCTCGCGGTCGATGCGGGCGAGCAGACCGGTGACCTCCTCGATCGTGTCAGGCTCCCGGTCCGGGTTATAGTGCCGGTCCATCGCCTGGTTCATCAAGGCGATGTCGGCATGGTCTCCCGGACCGGTCAGGCTGATGTCGAGCGCGTCAGCCGTCATGCAGCCTCTCTTCAGCGCGAGAACTTCTTGTACTGGATGCGCTTCGGAATGGTCGAATCGATGCCGAGGCGGCGCTTCTTGTCCTCTTCGTAATCCTGGAAATTGCCCTCGAACCATTCGACATGGCTGTCGCCTTCGAAGGCCAGGATATGGGTGGCGATGCGGTCGAGGAACATGCGGTCGTGGCTGATCACCACAGCGCAGCCGGCATAGTCCTCGAGCGCCTCCTCGAGCGCGCGCAACGTATCGACGTCGAGATCGT
>BFBZ01000826.1_pt1 | contig 24531 bp, 24 predicted proteins | sample 1888401 | NCBI WGS metagenome assembly BFBZ01 (sample SAMD00112614, study PRJDB3348) | symbiont metagenome | host: Chara braunii
CTCTTATACACATCTAGATGTGTATAAGAGACAGTCACATAGGGGATGATCTTGCCGAGCATGACCTCGACCGGCTTGATCGGCATCGACAGCAGGCTCTCCATCGTGCCGCGCTCGATCTCGCGCGTCACCGAGAGCGCGGTGAAGATCAGCATGGTCATGGTCAGGATGGTGCCGACGAGGCCCGGCACGATGTTGAGCCGCGACGAGGCCGCCGGGTTGTAGCGTGCGTGGGCCCTGATCTCGAACGGCGTCGTGACGGGATTGCCGGTGTAGAGATCGTGCGCGAGCGCGGTCTGCACGATCATGCCGAGCGAGGACAGCGCCGATGACGCCGCGACCGGATCGGTCGCGTCGGCCGCAACGAGCAAGGCCGGCCGGTCGCCGCGGCGGACCGCGCGCTCGAAGCCGCGCGGGATCTCGACGCCGAACAGGACCTCGCCGGACAGCAGGAGATCGTCGAACTCGGCGACGCTGCTGACCTCCCGGGTGAAGCGGAAATAGGCGGTGTTCTCCATCGCCTTCAGGATCGAGCGGCCGAGATCGCTGTCCTCCTGCAGCAGCACCGCCGCCGGCAGATGATGCGGCGTGGTGTTGATCGCGTAGCCGAACAACATCAGTTGCATCACCGGGATCATCACGATCATCGCAAACGAGACCCGGTCGCGCTTGAGCTGGATGAACTCCTTGACCAGCATCGCGTAGGTGCGCCGCCAGAAGCCGAAGCGCGGCTCGGAAGACGCGTGATGGACGGCTGCGTCGCTCATTGGAAATTGTCCCGTGAACGGTTCATCAGGTCGATGAAGACGTCCTCGAGCGAGGGCGCGGCGGGCTGCCAGTGCAGATCAGCCTTGTCGCGCCAGGGCGCGATCGCAGCGTCCAGCGCGTCGCGGTCGCGGCCGGACACGTGCAGGCTGGTGCCGAACGGCGCCACCATGTCGACCCCCGGCTTGCCGGTGAGGTCCGCCGCGAGCTCGCGCAGATCGTCGCCGCTCACCGTATACGTGGTGAGCGCCGATTGCGCGATCACCTCCGAGACGGTGCCGTGCACCAGCAGATGACCATAGGCGATATAGGCGATCTCGTGACAGCGCTCGGCCTCGTCCATGTAGTGGGTCGAGACCAGCACGGTCAGCCCTTCGCCGGCGAGCGCATGGATCTCGTTCCAGAAGTCGCGCCGCGCCTTGGGATCGACCCCGGCGGTGGGCTCGTCGAGCAGCAGCAGTTGCGGATTCGGCAGGGTGCAGGCCCCGAGCGCCAGCCGCTGCTTCCAGCCGCCCGACAACTCGCCGGCGAGCTGCCGCTCGCGGCCGGCAAGCCCGAGCCGCTGCACCATGTCGCGCGCGGCCCGGCGCGGATCGGACATGCCATAGAGGCGCGCCACGAATTCGAGGTTCTCCCGCACCGAGAGGTCCTGATAGAGGCTGAAGCGCTGCGTCATGTAGCCCACCCGGCGCTTGATCTTGTCGGCGTCGCGACGGATGTCGAAGCCGAGGCAGGTGCCCTCGCCGCCGTCGGGTGTCAGCAGGCCGCACAGCATCCGGATGGTCGTGGTCTTGCCCGAGCCATTCGGGCCGAGAAAGCCGTAGATCGAGCCGCGCTTCACTTGCATCGACAGATCATGCACGACCTCGCGGCCGTCGAAGGACTTGGTCAATCCCTGGACGTCGATCGCGATCTCGGCGGGACCCGTTCCGTTCATTGCTTGTCCGCCACCGGGGTCTTCGGATCAGGCGTCCTGGAATGCGGATAGATGCTGACCGGCTGGCCGACGCGCAGCGCATCCGGCCGCGACGGCCGCGCCTGGATCAGATAGACGAGCTTGTTGCGCTCATCGAGGCTGTAGATCACCGGCGGCGTGTATTCCGCCGAGGTCGCGAGGAAATAGATTCTGGCCGTCAGATCATCAGCACAGTTGTCGCAAGTGACGCGGACCTCGTCACCGATCGCGAGCTTCGGCAGATCAGGCTCGGGCACGTAGAAGCGCAGCTTCATGTTGCCCGGCGGCATGATCGACAGCACCGGCCGTTGCGCCGCGACCATCTCGCCCTCGCGGAAGTAGATCTGCTGGATGGTGCCCGCGACCGGCGCCACGCCCTTGCGCCGTGCCAGCCGCGTCTGCGAGGTCACGAGATGGGCCTCGGCGACGCGCAGCGCCGAAACGGCGGAGTCGAGCGTCGCCTGTGTCCCCGCGCCCGTCTTGCTCAGGGCCGCGGCGCGGTCATAGGTCTGCTGCGCGTTGGCCAGCGTCGCCTTGGTCTGGTTGAGATCGGCCTGCTGCAGATCGTCGTCGACCGAATAGAGCGGATCGCCGACCTTGACCACGTCGCCCTCATGCACGTTCAGCTTCGTGATCCGACCCGCTTCGTCCGGGCTGACGAAGATCATGTCGGCCTCGACCCAGCCTTGATAGCCGGGATCGCGCGTCTCCTTGCAGGCGTTGAACGTGAAGGCCGTGACCAGCACGGCGAGGCAATGCAGCAGGCTCATGTCGGCCTCCTCGTGCCAAAGATCAGATCGAGATGGGTCTGCAGCATCGCTTCGGCGTCGAGCGGCGCATGTCGCTCGAACAGGCTCTTCCACAGCACCGCGACCATCATTGGCGCGATCATCAATTGCGGGTGTTGCACCAGCTTGGGCTCGCGGATCTCGCCGCGCGTGATCGCCAACTGGATCAGCGCGCGCATGGCCGCGAGACCGCGGGAGACGACCTCGCGATAATAGAAATCGGCAATGGCCGGAAAGCGCGACCCTTCCGCGATGATGAGCCGGACGAGATCGGCCCGCCGGGTGCCGGCGACCTCCTGCAGGAACATGCGCGCCAACGCCTCGACCATGTCGCGCACCGAGCCGCCGGCCGGCGGCGGCGCCGCAAGACGGCCGACGAAGGGCACGATCGCGGTCCGGATCAATTCCTCGAACATCGATTCCTTGTCCTTGAAGTGCAGATAGATCGTCCCCTTGGCGACCCCGGCCCGCTTGGCGACGTCGTCCAGCCGGGTCGCCGCGAAGCCTCGGGCGATGAACTCGTCCATCGCCGCCTGCACGATCGCCGCGCGGCGCTCGGCGGAGCGATCCGCCCGGCGCGACGCGCCAGCTCCCGCTGGCTTGACGGCCTGAACTCTGCGCTCGGACAATTTCGACGGCTTCGACATTGAACGATTATGACTGACTAGTCAGTCATTGTAAAGAGGCCTCGCAGATCGGTCGGCGCGGGTCAGGAGCCCTACCCGACCGCGCGCGGCCCCCTCGTCAGACGAAGTCGGCGCGATCACGCGCAGGACCTGATGTAAGGCCGATTGACCTCCCAGAGCTCGTCCACGATCTGGCGCGCGGCGGCCGCCGAGTTGACGACGGGATCGATGAGCAGCGCCTGCAGCGCGAGATCCTTGGAGGCGGTCATGGCCGCCTGCACCGCCAGTTGCTGAACCTGAACCTGGACCGACATCAGCTTGGCGACGGCATCTGGAAGCGGGCCCAGCGACACCGGATGGATACCGACGCGATCGGCGACAACGGGCACTTCGACCGCGGCCTCGGCAGCCAGGTTGGGAATGACGTGACGGTTCAGAACGACGCCGGACTCGATGACCTGCTTCCGATCGTGCAGCACCGAGCCGATCACGGTGACCGCGCGCTCTCCGGACGGCATTCGCCACCAGTCCGGCATGCCGGATTTGCCTGCCAGGACCTCGTCGATCTGCCGGATCAGCTTGGCCCGTTCCGCCTCGTCCCAGGCGAAGTCGTACCCGCTCTCGCCCGCTTCCCAGCCATAGGCGAGATACTCGCCGACATGGCTGTCGCCGCAGCCCAGCCAGAAGCCGAAGTCGCGCAACAGCGCCCGCGTCAGCGGCGCGACCTTGGGGTCGTGGCTCCCAGCCTTTTCGCGGAGCAGTGGATAGAGATCGGCCCCGGTGTCGCGATCCCGGATCTGCATGAGACATTGGAAATGGTTGAGCCCGGCGCCCCACACGTTCACGCGCTCCTCGGCCAGTCCCAGAATGGAAGCCACCTGGCTGCGCGCGATGAAGATGCCGTGGCACAGGCCGATATGCGCGAGGCGGCTGTGAAGCCCCAGCGCGAGGATGATGCGGCTCTCGGGATTGGAGAAGTTGATGAACAGCGCGTCCGGACAGCGCCGCTCCATCTCGCGCACGAAGTCGAATACGACCGGCAAGGTGCGGAGCGTGAAGAACAATGCGCCCGGCCCGCCATTCTCGCCCAGCGTGTGACGGATGCCGTATTTGCGCGGCACCTCGAAATCGAGCTTCCACAGGCGGTTGCGGTCGATCGCGGTGGCATGGATCACGAAGCCGGCGCCGTCGAGCGCCGCGCGCCAATCCGTGGTCGCCTCGATCTTAAGGCCGGCGCCGGAGAGGTCGTTGAGCAGCCGGGCCAGTGCTTCCGACCGGGCAAGCCGGATCGGGTCGCGGCCGACCAGCACGAGCGTCGAACCCGCGAGATCATGCGTCGAGAACAGGTCCCGGAACACGCTGAGTCCGAAGGACGCGCTGCTCGCGCCGAGGAAGACGATCTTGGTGACGGCTGCCATGAGCAATTTGTGCCAGCGCCGCGCGTCCCCATTCCTGATCCAGATCAAACCGCCGCCCCAATGTACGGCACGGCGGCGCGTCGATCGGTCTTGCGATCAGCCGAAGTCGAGCACCACGCGACCGTCGATCTTGCCGGCCTTCATGCGGTCGAAGACGGTGTTGATCTCCGACAATGGCGCTGTGGTCACCTCGGCCGTCACCTTGCCGTCCGCGGCGAACGCGATGGCTTCGTCGAGATCACGCCTGGTGCCGACGATCGAGCCGCGCACGGTGATGCGCTTCAGCACGACATCGAAGATCGGTGTCGGGAATTCGCCCGGCGGCAAGCCGACGAGGCTGACCGTCCCCTTGCGGCGGACCATGTGCAGCGCCTGGGCAAAAGCCGGCGTCGACACCGCAGTGACCAGCACGCCATGCGCGCCGCCGCCGGTGATTGCGATCACCTGCGCCACGGCATCCTTGTCGAGCGCGTTGACGGCATGTTCGGCGCCGGCCTCCAGCGCGAGTTTCAGCTTGTCCTCGGCGATGTCGAGACCGATCGCCTTCAGCCCCATCGCCTTCGCATACTGGATTGCAACATGACCGAGGCCGCCGACGCCGGAGACCACCACCCACTCGCCCGGCCGCGCGTCGGTCTCCTTCAAACCCTTGTAGGTGGTGACGCCGGCGCAGAGGATCGGCGCGATCCTGGCGAAATCCACATTGGCCGGCAGACGCGCAGCGAACGCCGCGGATGCGATCACGTATTCGGCAAAGCCGCCATTCACGCTGTAGCCGGTGTTGTGCTGGTGCTCGCACAAGGTCTCCCAGCCGGTCTCGCAATACTCGCAGCGCAGGCAGGCATCGTGCAGCCACGCCACGCCCACGGCGTCGCCGACCTTGAAGTCGGTGACCCCGGGCCCGAGCGCCGCGACGATCCCGGCCGCCTCGTGTCCTGGGATGAATGGCGGCACCGGCTTCACCGGCCAATCGCCGGAGGCGGCGTGAAGGTCGGTGTGGCAGACGCCGCACGCCTTCACCCTGACCAGAAGCTCGCCGGGTCCCGGCACAGGAATCGGAACGTCCTCGATGTCGAGCGGCTTGCCGAAGGCTTTGACGACGGCGGCTTTCATGGTCTGCATCTGTCTGCTCCTCATGTCGCGGCGCAAACTAACGACGTCGGCGTATTCCGGGCTTGATCGGCATCAAGCCGCGCCGCTGCATGAAATAACAGTTTGATGACAGTGCAATGTGCCCATGGCTGTCAGGCGTGAAATTTGAGTCCGTCGACGACCTTGTCGACCACCTTGCGCTCCGCACGAAACGCCAATCCCACCAGATTGAGATCGGTGCGCGCCACCGCCTTCACGACATCACGGTTGGCCTCGTCATGCGTGGTCTTGAACATGTCCTCGGTGTAGAGCGCCGGCTTCACGCTGCGCGACAGCGCCCGATCCAGAGCACGCGCCAGCGCGGCACGATCCGGCGCGCCGTAGATCAGGATCGGCTGTCCGATCAACGCGTGATACAGGGTTGCCGAGCCGTCCTCATAAGGTGCGCCGATGCATTCGGGAAATGCCGCGGCGATGCCGCTGGAAAGAAACGCCGCGACGTTGAGCTTCTGCCAGGCCTCGAGATCGTTGCGGATGATCAGCGCGATCTTGGTGTCGAATTGCATGCCACTTCCAGGGTTCGATGTCATCGAACCCCGAGAATAGCCGAGCCGTTCTCAGGGTGAAGCATCGAAATGAAAGCGGACGCGGAACCACGGCAGCGGAGCCGCTGAGATCATCAGACTTGAATCAACCCTTGGCGTCGCAGACCCAGGCGCGGATGACGCATTCCTTGCCGCCATATTTGTAGCATTCCCGGGTCGCTTCGTTGAGCGAGGTCGAGATCGTCGGCCGAACAGCATAGCCGTGGGCGCCGCAGGGATTGGTGAGATCGACCGCGAACGCCGCGCAGGCCTTCTTCATCGTCACCGCGGTGCAGTCGCCCTTGCACTGCTTGAGCGCCGCGGCCTTGGCGAGATGCTCCGCCGGATAGTCGAACGCCTGGCCATAGGCGGCGCACTGGCCAATGGCGAACGCGCCGGCCGCATGCGCCGGGCTGATAGCGCTGGTGTCTGCGATGCGCGCGGCACCAACGATCACGGTCAATCCAAATGCAAACAGCGCGAAACGTCGCGCGGCGGTCGAAATGATCACTCTCTCCTCCCCCGAGGCCCAATGTCGGCAAATCTAGCCGGGGGTCGTTGAAACTTGGTGAATGAGAGGTTGAGTCGGAGGGAAGTCGTAGCCCGCACGAGCGTAGTCGACATGCGTGCTCTCACGCACGGCGTTCCGCATGTCGCTTACGCTCATGCGGGCGACGGGCTTCAACCGCGCCGCGCGGCTTCCAGCGCCTGCGGCGTGTCGATGTCGAGAAATGCACTGTCACCGTCGACCGGCACCTCGGCGACAGCCTCGGTGTGCTTGGCGATCAGGTGCCGCGCGCCGACATCGCCGTCCAGCGTCATCAGCTCGGCGAAGAAGCGGCGCGACCACAGCACGGGGTTGCCGCGGCGTCCCTCGGACACAGGCACCACGATCAAATTGCCGCGATCGGGCGCGAACGCGCCGATCAGGCGGTCGAGCAGATCCGAGGACACCATCGGCATGTCACCCAGGCACACCACTGCGCCATCGATGCCCTCAGGCACCGCGGCAATGCCCGATTTCACCGAGCTGGCGAGGCCGCCGGCGAAATCCGGGTTGCGGACGAAGCGGACGTTGAGGTCGGACAGCGCCTGTTCGACCAGCTCGGCCTGATGACCGGTGACGACGATGACCTCACCGGCCTTGGAGGCCAGCGCCTGCTCGGTCACGATGCGTACCAACTTCTTGCCGTCGAGTTCAGCCAGCAGCTTGTTCGGTCCACCCATGCGGGTCGAGCGTCCGGCGGCGAGCACGACGGCGGCGACCTTGCGTTCGCCCTCGGCCTCCGGCGTGGCGCGCGGCTGCGGCCGCGTCACGATCTCCATGAGGAGGCCACCCACACCCATGGCCGTGAGCTCGGCGCGGCTGACCTTGATGCCGGCGAGCAGCCGCATCAGCACCCAGTCAAAACCGTTCTCCGCCGGCGAACGGGCGCAGCCGGGCGCGCCGAGCACCGGCACACCGCCGGCATTGCCGATCAAGAGCAGATTGCCGGGATCGACCGGCATGCCGAAATGCTCGATGGCACCGCCAATGCCGGTGATTGCGGCTGGAATGACGTCGCGGCGGTCGGCGATGGCGGACGCGCCGAACACGATGACGAGCTCGGCGCCCAGCGCCAGCAGCTCCCTGATCGCAGCAGCCAGCGCGGCCTGCTCATGCGGCACGCGGCGCTCGGCGATGATGGTGGCGCCGGCCGGTGCGAGCCGCTCTGCGGTGACGCGCAGCGTCTTGTCGATGACCTTGGGTGCGAGCCCCGGAAGAAGCGTCGAGACCACGCCGACGCGCTTGATCACATAGGAGGCGATGCTGAGCGCGCCCCTGCCCGCCGCCGCGACGGCGGCATCGCGCAGGCGGCCTTCGACGCCGAACGGGATCAGCTTGACGGTGCCGACCATCTCGCCTTCGACCACCGGCTTGAACGCCGGCAGGGTCGCAAAGGTGATGGCCTCGTCGACGCCGTTGATGCGCTCGACCGCGGCGCGGTCGATCATCAGCACGCCGGCCTGCGCCGCGAACAGATTGGCGCGCCCGGTGAAGGCGCGATCGACGTGAATGCCCGCGCCGGCGACGACCTTGGCGACGTCGGCGGCCGCCTCGTCCTCGGAGACGTCGCCGGCCTCGAGCCGGACGACGACGATCTCCTTGACGCCTTCCCGGACCAGCGCCTCGACCTCCGCGGGACCGATCAGCGTGCCCTTCTTCAGCACCAATGATCCTTTGCGCAGGGTGTGCACCGTCACCCCGCCGATCGCCTCGGCTGGACTGGCAGGACCGAACTTCATGCCGCCTGCTCTTTCTCCTTGGCCGGCAGCCGCAACGTGGCGGTGATCTCGGCCATGATCGAGACCGCGATCTCCGACGGCGACACCGCGCCGATGGCGAGCCCGATCGGCGCATGGATGCGGGCAATGTCGGCATCGCTGGCGCCCTGCGCGCGCAGCCGATCACCGCGCTTGGCGTGCGTCTTCCGCGAGCCGAGCGCGCCGATATAGAAGCAGTCGCGCGAGAAGGCGTGCAGCAGCGCCGGATCGTCGATCTTCGGATCATGCGTCAGCGCGACAAAGGCGGTGTAGTGATCGACGTTGAGCGGGGGCAGCGCCACGTCGGGCCATTCGGCGATCAGCGGCACGTCAGGGAAGCGCTCGGGGCTGGCGAAAGCCGTGCGCGGATCGACGACGGTGACGTCATAGCCCAGCGACTTGGCGATCGGCGCCAACGCCTGGCTGATATGGACGGCGCCGACGATCACGAGCTTGGCCGTCGGCGCGTAGACGTTCAGGAACAGCCGCTTGCCGTCCACCTCGACCATGCCGCTCTTGCCCATACGCAGATGGGTCGACAGCTCGTTGCGCAGCGGATCGTTGGCGATGGCGGCGGCCCTGACCAGGCGCTGCGCGCCGGAGCCGACGTCCGTGACGAGAATCGCCGGGCGGCGCGCGGCACGCTCGGCGTTCAGTTCGGCCAGCGTTGCGGGCTGCATGGATCAACCCACCTTCTCGACGAACACGCGGATGGTGCCGCCGCAGGACAGCCCGACATTCCAGGCCGTCTCGTCGGCGACGCCGAACTCCAGCATCTTGGGCTGGCCGCTGGAGATGACGTCCAGCGCCTCGGTGACGACGGCGCCCTCGACACAGCCGCCGGACACCGAGCCCAGGAAGGTGCCCTCATCGTTGATCACGAGGTTGGAGCCGACCGGGCGCGGGGCCGAGCCCCAGGTCTCGACCACCGTGGCGAGGGCCACGCCGTGACCGGATTTGTGCCAGTCCTCGGCGGCCCTGAGGATGTCTTCGTCGCGGTTGAGCATGGTCATCTCCCTCTCAGGCGGCGGGCCGGATCGCGCTGCGCTGGTGCGGCGGCAGCGGCGACGACAGCGCCGAGATCAGCGTCTCGATCGAAGTCAAGTTATGTACCGGGCGGAATTCGTCAACGTGGGGCAGCATGGTTTTGATGCCCTGCGCCTTCGCCTCGAAGCCGGAATAGCGCAGCAGCGGATTGAGCCAGATCAGCCGGCGGCAGGAGCGGTGCAGCCGGTCCATCTCGAAGGCAAGCTTGCTGTCGGCCTCGCGCTCCAGCCCGTCGGAGATCAACAGCACGATCGCGCCCTGCCCGAGCACGCGGCGCGCCCACTGCTTGTTGAAGGTCTGCAGCGAGGTGGCGATCCGGGTCCCGCCGGCCCAGTCCTCGACATTGGCCGAGCAGCTCGCCAGCGCCTCGTCGGGATCGCGCTGGCGCAGCGCCCGGGTCACGTTGGTCAGCCTCGTGCCGAACAGGAACACCGAGACGCGCTTGCGCGCATCGGTGATGGCATGCAGAAAATGCAGGAACAGGCGGGTGTACTCGCTCATCGAGCCGGAGATGTCGAGCAGCGCCACGATCGGTGCCGGCTTCTCGATTCTCCCCAGGCGATGGAAGTTGATGATCTCGCCCTCGGTGCGCAGCGCCTGGCGCAGCGTCTTGCGCATGTCGATGCGATGGCCGCGCGGATCGGCGGTGTGGCGGCGGGTCTTCAGCTCGGCCTGCGGGAGCCGCATCTTGGCGATGGCGCGCGCGACCTCGGCGATCTCCGCCGCGCTCATCTGCGCAAAGTCCTTCTTCTGCAGCACCTCGCGGTCGGACACCGCGAGCCGCAGGTCCTGCTCCTGCGCCTTCGGCTCCTCATGGGTCTGCGGCTGCGACATCGCCTCCTGGACCCGGCGCGACGCCGGCGGCGGCTTCTTTTTGGCGTGATCCGGCAGCGGCACCGAATCCAGCATCGACTTCCACTCCTCGGCGGGACGGAAGAACAGGTCGAAGGCCTGAGAGAAGATCAGCGCATGCTCGTGGCGCTTGACGAAGATCGATTCCAGCGTGGTGAAGACGTCCGCGCGCTTGCCGATGTCGATGACCTCGAGGGCGGTCATCGCGTCGATCACGGCGCCCGGCCCGACGGGAAGGCCGGCGGCGCGCAAGGCCCGCGCGAAGCCCGCAATGTTGTCGGCGATGCCGCCGGTTGGCGGCGCGAGGTGATTGATGCTTGTGGGCACGTTCTGATCCCTCGTCCGCTTCGCTCACGCCTCAAATTGAGCTCGTCATTCCGGGGCGCCCGGAGGGCGAGCCCGGAATCCATACTCACGATCGCGGTTATGGATTCCGGGCCTGCGTGCTGCGCACGCATCCCGGAATGACGACCTTTATTGTGGGCACCGGCGTGAACTACGTCTCGTTGGTCGCGTCCTTGATCGCCTTCTGCAACGCATCGCCCTGCATGCGGGCGATGTCGTCCTGATATTTCAACAGCGCGCCCAGCGTGTCGCCGACGACCTCGGCGTTCAGCGAGCGCGCATCGAGCTCCGTCAGCGCCGTGGCCCAGTCGAGCGTCTCGGCGACCCCCGGCGACTTGTAGAAGTCCTGGTCGCGCAGCGCCTGGACGAAGCGCACGATCTGCTGCGACAGCCGCTGCGAGATGCCGGGCAGCCGGGTTTTGACGATGGCAAGCTCGCGCTCGGCGGAGGGATAATCGACCCAGTGATACAGGCAGCGCCGCTTCAGCGCGTCATGGATCTCGCGGGTCCGGTTCGAGGTGATGATGACGATCGGCGGATGCGGCGCCTTGACGGTGCCGAACTCCGGGATCGTGACCTGGAAGTCGGAGAGGATCTCGAGCAGATAGGCCTCGAACGCCTCGTCCGCGCGGTCGAGCTCGTCAATGAGCAGAACCGGCGCGCCGGCGACATCCGGCTCCAGCGCCTGCAGCAGCGGGCGCTTGATCAGGTAGCGGTCGGCGAAGATGTCCGACGTCAATTGATCGCGGTCGACCTCGCCGCCCGCTTCCGCCAGCCGGATCGCGATCATCTGCGCCGCTGAATTCCATTCGTAGACGGCGGAGGCGACGTCGAGACCCTCGTAGCACTGCAGCCGGATCAGCTTGCGGCCGAGCGCCGCCGACAGGACCTTGGCGATCTCGGTCTTGCCGACGCCGGCCTCGCCTTCGAGGAACAGCGGCCGGCCCATGCGCAACGACAGATAGGTCACCGTCGCCAGCGATCGCTCGGCCAGATAGCCGCGCGAGGACAACAATTCGAGCATCGCGTCGACCGATGCTGGCAGGGCCGGAGCACTCATGGGCGAGACCGCTTCCTTCTTCACGCGTCCGTCACGAAGCCGGAGCCTCGGGTTCGGCGGCTCCCTCCGACGCGGTTGAGGCCTTGGCGCCGGTATTGGCCGCATCGACCGCACGGCGCGCCAGCACGCCGATCAGATGGGCACGATATTCGGCGCTGCCGTGAATATCGCTGTTGAGGCCTTCAGCCGAGACCGTAATGCCCTCCAGCACCTTCGGCGAGAAGCGCTTCTGCAGCGCCTCCTCGAAGGCGGTGACGCGGAACACGCCATTGCCGCCGGCCCCGGTCACCGCAACGCGCACGTCGGACGGACGGCGGGCGACGAACACACCGACCAGCGCGTAGCGGGAGGCCTGGTTGCGGAACTTGACGTAGGCCGCCTTCTTGGCCAGCGGGAAGCTCACCTTGGTGATGATCTCGTCCGGCTCCAGCGCGGTCGTGAACAGCCCGAGGAAGAACTCCTCGGCCTTCAGCTTGCGCTTGTTGGTGACGATGGTGGCGCCGAGCGCGAGGCATGCGGCCGGATAGTCCGCGGTCGGATCGTTGTTGGCGATCGAGCCGCCGATGGTGCCGCGATGGCGCACCGCGGGATCGCCGATCAGGCTCGCCAGATGGGCGAGCGCCGGAATGGCCTCGCCGACGGTTGCGGAGTTGGCGACGTCGGCGTGACGCGCCATCGCGCCGATGACGAGGTTTCGGCCCTTCACCTCGATCGTATCGAGCCCCTCGACATGGGAGAGATCGACCAGATGCGGCGGGCTCGCGAGTCGCTGCTTCATGACCGGCACCAGCGTGTGGCCGCCGGCGACCAGCTTGGCGTCTTCGTTCTTGGTGAGGAGATTGGCGGCCTGGCGCACGGTCGCCGGCCGATGATATTTGAATTCGTACATAGGGGAATGTCCTGTGCGCAGCGGGCCGACTAAGGCAAGGTCAGACGTTTAGGCGAGGTCCGATTTGGCCATCGCCTTGGCGCCGGCGGCGATCGATTGCACGATGTTCTGATAGCCGGTGCAGCGGCAGAGATTGCCCTCGAGCTCCTCGCGAATGGTCTCGTCGCTGAGCTCATGTCCCTTACGGTGGACGAGGTCGACCGCGGTCATGATCATGCCCGGCGTGCAGAAACCGCATTGCAGGCCATGATGCTCGCGAAACGCCTCCTGCATCGGATGCAGCGGCGCGCCGTCGGCAGCGAGTCCCTCGATCGTCCTGACCTCATGACCATCGGCCATCACGGCCAAGGTCGTGCAGGACTTCACTGCCTTGCCGTCGAGATGGACGACGCAGGCTCCGCATTGCGACGTGTCGCAGCCGACATGGGTGCCGGTGAGGCGCAGATTCTCGCGCAGGAACTGCACCAGCAGCGTCCGCGGGTCGACGTTCGCCGTGACGGGATTACCGTTCACAATCATGGAAATCTTGGCCATTCAGGACTCTCTATTATCCGCGCGGCAGCGTTGCACTGCAGCGCAGCCCAGCAAAATCAGTCGAAAACCATCATATGGGCGCTCCCGGCGGCGGGCAACCTCGCCCCCGGCCGCGCATGGGTCGGTTGCGGTCAGCCTTGAACGGCTTTGGCGAAGTTGGCGAAGAATTCGTCGGCGAGCTTCTTTGCGGTGCCGTTGATCAGCCGCTGGCCGAGCTGCGCCAGCTTGCCGCCGATCTGCGCTTCGACATTGTAGGTCAGCAGCGTGCCGCCGTCCTTGTCCGCCAGCGCGACGACCGCGCCACCCTTGGCGAATCCGGCGACACCGCCCTCGCCTTCGCCGGAGATCTTGTAGCCGTTCGGCGGATCGAGATCGCTCAAGGTCACCTTGCCTTTGAAGCGCGCAGAGACCGGTCCGACCTTCATCTTGGCAACGGCGCGGAGGCCGCCATCCTCGGTCCTCTCAAGCTCCTCGCAGCCGGGAATGCAGGCCTTGAGCACCTCCGGATCATTCAGCTTGTCCCAGACCTGCTCTCGCGGAGCGGCCAGCTGGACTTCGCCCGTCATCGTCATAGCCATGTGCATCTCCCCCCGATTGGCGCGGTTAGAGGCATTCAAGTAAAGCACCGAACGCCCAAAAGGAAGGGCGAGCAGCGCCCGGAAGCGTTGCAGAAAAGCCGGGCACCGCAGCATTCCGGACCTCGCCGCCGTCGGGTTTTGATTGGCAGACGGCGGCGGCGGTGGTTAGTTCGCCATCAAATCTGCACGATTCCTCCGGCGGCGCGGCCGCCTGCGACAAGGATTCCGCCCATGCCGATGATCGATGCCGACGGCTGTCTGTTGAATGTCACCGTCGAGGGCCGCGACGGCGGGCCGACCCTGATGCTCTCGAACTCGCTCGGCTCGACCCTGCAGATGTGGGAGCCGCAGATGCGCACCTTCACGCAGGTGTTCCGCGTGATCCGCTATGACCGGCGCGGTCATGGCAAATCGCAAGTGCCGCCCGGGCCCTACTCGATCGAGCGATTCGGCCGCGATGCGCTGGCGATTCTCGATGACCTCAACATCGAGAAGGTGCACTGGTGCGGCGTGTCGATGGGCGGCATGGTCGGGCAGTGGCTCGCCGCCCATGCTCCTGAACGCATCGGCAAGCTCGTGCTCGCCAACACCACCTGCTACTACCCCGATCCGGCAATCTGGGACGCCCGCATCAAGGCGGTCGAGGACAGCGGACTCGCTGGAATCGCCGACACGGTCATCGCTGGCTGGCTGACGCAGGAGTTTCGTGATCACAATCCTGATGTCGCCGACCGGATGAAGGCAATGCTCGTGGCCACCCCTGTCGGCGGCTATCTTGCCTGCTGCGCGGCGCTGCGTGCCCTGGACCTGCGTGAGGATCTGCCGGCCATCAAGAGCCCGACCCTCGTCGTGGCCGGCCGCTACGACAAATCGACGCCGATCGCGATGGCGGAAGCAATCCGCAGCCGCATCCCCGGCGCCAGCATGACCATCGTCGATGCCGCGCACATCTCGAATGTCGAAGCGGCGGGCCAGTTCAACGATGCCGTGCTGGGCTTTCTGACCCAGCACTGATGCACCGAGATGGATCGGGGCGTCATGCCTGCTGCGGCGACGGCGTCGCCGTGGGCTCCATCTTCGGTGAAGCGGATGCGGAAGACGGCGAGGCTTGCGTCGTCGGCTTCTCCACCAGCATGACGATGGCCGTGCCGAGCAGCATCAGGAGTTCCGTGGCATGCAGACGCAACGCCTGGGGCTCCCCGACTTTGGCAGCCATGATCATGCTGAAGAAGGCGAGCATGCTGCCGAAGCCGAGCCCGATCGACAGCGCCTCGACATAGCCGGCCACCTTTCGCACCCGCGGAACCAGGATCAGCACCAGGAACATCGCGAAGAAGCCTGCGACCGTCAGTCGCGCCAGCGCAAGCAGCCAGGCGGCGCGAACCGTCTCGATGCCCGACAGCTGCAGGTGGTCGCTGATGAACAAGGCCACCGCGATATTCGGCCGCGCGAACAACCCCTGGATCGGCGACACCATGATCTGAAACGCGATGATGGTCCAGGCGGGCACGAAATAAAGCGCCAGCAGCACACCGTTGACGCAGCTGAGCCGCCAATTCCTGATCACGCAATCCTTGATCATGTCACGCCCACCTTTGCATCCCACCAACTGCCCGTCCGGCCGATTTCCAGACGAGCTAACGCCCGGCAAACGCGCCCGGCAATTTAAACCATTCGTTTACCTTAACAGGGTGGCGACGGGCGCGAGAGCCCCCGTCCAATCGCCGTAGAGACCGGGCTGACGACCTCGCCGATCAGGCCCCGAATTCCCGCGTGATAGCGGCCTTTCCGGCCATCGACGCCTCCTCGAACATCTGCACCGCATCCGACATTGCGTCCGCTTCGGTCCACCAACGGGATGCGGCTCCTCCGCTGAAAGACCGCCGTCGCCGACGCCTGCATCGGTCACGATCGATCCGCCGGCAGTCCGATCACGTCGGCGGCCGCTGATTCAAGTCCATGCGCCTTGCAGCTCCGTGCGCCGCGTCAGCGGCGTTCTTGACTAGCGTCAAAGTAGTCTAAAACATAGATACTACCTTAGGGGCGAACACCGCTGCGTTTCGCACAGCGGGATCGTGATGCGGCAGGCAGCTGCCGAGCGGGAGTACCGCATGAGAGTAGCTCGGATCTTCATCGGCATCCTCCTGCTGGCCGGCGGCCTCTACATCCTGGTCGGCGAGCATTTCGCCGGAACTTCAGGCGACGCGACCGTCAATGCCCGGCTTTACGTCGTGCGCGCGCCGATCGAAGGCCGCGTGACGCTGGGGGTGAGCAATATCGGCGCCAGGGTCAATGCCGGGGAACTCGTGGCCGAGATCGTCGACGACCGGTTCGACACCACGCGCCTGCTCAATCTCGAGCGCGACCGTGACGAGCAGAAGATCGCGCTCAAGCGGGTTCCGGCGCAGCGTTCGGCGCTCGAGCAGGCGCGGGCCGCCTTCGCGGCCCAGTCGGCCAACTACAAGACCGGCCGCGTCCGCCAGATCGCGGCGCGCATCGCCGAGGCCAAGGCGGCGGAGGATGCCGCGGCCGCCCGGCTGAAGCTCGCGGATCTCACCTTCACGCGGGCCAACGAGCTGAAGGAACGCGGGGTCCAGACGGTCGCCGGCCTCGACCAGGCCAGCGCCTCGCTCGATATCGCCAAGCAGGATTTGGAAAGCGCGAAACAGCGCACCAACTATGTCGAGACCGAGCTCGGCTCCGCGCAATCGGGGGTCTTCATCGGCGACTCCTACAACGACGTGCCGTTCTCGATGCAGCGCATTCACGAGCTCGACCTGCGCCTCGCCGAACTTGCCGTGGACGAGCAGCAGATCCAATCCCGCCTGGTCCAATACGAGCAGCAGATCAACGCCGAACGCGTCCGGATCAACCGGCTGACCTCGGCGACGCTGAGGGCCCGCGTCCTGGGCATGGCCTGGGATTTCCTCGTCGACGATGGCGAATATGCCCGTCGCGGTCAGGATCTCGTCAAGCTGGTGGACTGCAACAGTCTCGTGGTGACCGCGAGCGTTCCCGAAAGTCTCTACGCCCGCCTGTCGATCGGCGCCCCGGTGCAGTTCCGTCTGTTCGGAGACGACCGGATATTCGATGGGACGGTGACACGTCTCGGCGGCTCGGGCGCCTCGCAACTCTACGCCAATCTCGCCGTCGGCCCGACGCCGCAGCACTTGCAGCGGTTCGACGTCACCGTTGCGGTGCCAGATCTCGCCAAGCAGCCGGATCTGTCCTGCGCCATCGGGCGCACCGGCCGGGTGATCTTCACCAGCGGACCGATCGCGGCATTGCGCGGCTTCGTCGCCCGGTACGGCTACTGATGCCGACGCTGTCACCATTCCTGTCCGCGTTCGCAGTCGTTGCGATCATCGTAGGGCTGCGCGTCCTGGCATTGCCCCTCCTGGACCCGAAGATATGGTACTGGCGGACCCTGCTCCTCAGCGGCTCGATCCTGCTGGCCTGGCGCTATGTCGCCTGGCGCTTCACCGAGACCCTTGCTCCGCCCGGCCTCACGCCGGATGGGATCCTCAGCTGGGGCTTCGCCATTCTCGAAGCGCTCACCGTTGTTTCGTCGTCCTTCGCCTTCCTGATCCTGACCAGGACCAAGGAGCGGACGACGGAGGCTGATCGCCATGCCGGCTGGTGGCTTCCGAGGCCGCCGCCTCGGGTCGACATCTTCATCACCACCTACAACGAGCAGTTCGAGGTTCTGGAGCGAACCATCGTCGGCGCCAAGGCGATCACCTATGCGGCATTGCGCGTCTTCGTCCTCGACGACGGCAGCCGGGCCTGGCTCCGGGATTACTGCACCGAGCACGGCATCGGCTATGTCGCCCGTACCGACAAGTCGCACGCCAAGGCCGGCAACATCAACAATGCCTTGCGGCTGCGCGCGGCGGATGCGGACCGGCCGGATTTCGTCGCCGTTCTCGACGCCGATTTCGTGCCTCATCTCGACTTCGTCGAGCGGACGCTCGCGTTGTTCCACGATCCGGCTGTCGGCCTCGTACAGACGCCCCAGCACTTCTTCAACCCGGACCCGATCCAGCACAATCTCGGCATCGGCGCGGCCTATCCCGACGAGCAGCGCCACTTCTTCGACAACGTCGAGCCGGCGCGCGACGCCTGGGGCATCGCAATGTGCTGCGGCACCTCCTCGATATTCCGCGTCTCCGCCGTGGAGATGATCGGCGGCGTGCCCACCGAGAGCGTCACCGAGGATTTCCTGCTCACACTGCGCCTGTCCGCGCACGGCTACCAGACCGTGTACCTGAACGAGGCGTTGTCGGAGGGATTGGCGCCGGAAGGCCTTGCGGAATACGTCACGCAGCGCGGTCGCTGGTGCCTCGGCCTCATGCAGATCGTGCGCAACGTCTACAATCCGTTCGGCTCCCATGGTCTGGGTTTCTTCCACCGGCTCAGCGTGCTCGACTCGCTGCTCTACTGGACGTCGACCTATCCGTTCCGCCTCGCCGCGCTGATCTGTCCACTGCTCTACTGGTGGGGCGGGGTGACGGTGGTGAACGCCTCGATCGCCGACATCATCCGGTATTACGGCCCCTATTATCTCTCGATCATGTACACGCTGAACTGGCTGTCCAAGGGACTGTTCATTCCGATCGTCAACGATGTCTCGCAGATCGTCGCCGCCTGGCCCGTGCTCCGCGCCGCCGCTCTCGGCCTGCTCTCCCCCGGTCCGCACAAATTCTCGGTGACCGCCAAGGGCGGCGATCGCGCCAAGATCATCGTCCAATGGCCGCTGATGCGGCCCTTCCTGATCCTGATGGCGCTGACGATCGGTGGCATGATCGTGTCGCTGACGTCCGATTTCGTCTTCAATACCACGGGGACCGCGGGAGACGGCGTCATCGTCGTGATGTTCTGGACGATCTACAACATTCTGGTGCTGTCGGTGGCGATCGCCGTGTGCATCGACCGTCCACGCTACAACCGGCCGCAACGCCAGATCGTCGAGCCGATAACCCTGACGGTCGACGGCGAGCCGCAACGCGGTTGGATCGTCAATCTCGGCCCCGGCGGCGCACGCGTCAGCGGTCCGGTCGGCCTTGCGACCGGCGCCATCGGCACGCTCACCCTGCCCCTGATCGGCGATATCCCAACCAAGGTCGCGGCTCCGACGAACGACGGCTACCGGCTCATATTTGCGGTGACGCCGCAGCAGCGCGCCCAGATCATCGAGCGGCTGCACACCGCGAGCGGAGTGCCCGGCGCCGACAGCGGCGATCTCGGCCGCATGCTGAAAGAACTCGCGCGAGCCGTGGCCGATTGAGGAGAAGACAATGACGAGGCGACGGTGGAGCTTACAGACAGCGGTGTTCCTCGGCGGCACGACACTGATCGTCGTGACGGCGCTGGCCGTTGCCATCCTCTATTCGGCGTCGCTGCAGCGGCGCGGCGAGGAGCTCGCGATCGAGCAGCTGAGGACGCGCGGTGAGCTCAGCGCAAACCTGTTGGCGCGACAGCTGTACGGCACGTGGAGCGACGTGTCGCGGCTCGCCGCGATCATCGACCCCGCCGACGTCGCCGAGGCGCGCCGACAGATCCAGTTCGTGAGCCAGTTCCAGCCGCGCTATGCCTGGCTCGGCATCGCCGACCCCGGCGGCAAGGTCATCGCGAGCAAGGACCGGATGCTGGAAGGACAAAGCGTCGCCGACCTGCGCTGGTTCCGGCATGGACTCGGGGTGCCGACGGCGGTCGATGATCGCGAATCAGAGGCCCTGGGCCGGATGTTGCAGGCCGCTTCGGGACCGGACCGCTTGATCGCCATGTCGGCTCCGCTCGTGCACGACGGCGCCCCCGCCGGCGTCGTCGGGGCCCAGATCGATTGGAAATGGGTGATCGAATCCGTCGCGGCGCTGGCGTCGCGCGACATCGATCTGGTGTTGCTGTCGCGCGAGAGCATCGTGCTGTTCGGCCCGCCGGATCTCGTCGGCAAGCAACTGACGATCGGCTCGGCGCAGGCCGCAAGCCGCGGGGCCTCGGTCGCGCTCATCGAGCGATGGCCCGACGGCAAGGATTATTTCACCCTCACGTTCCCCACCGTGAAGTACGCCGATCTGCCGAGCTTCGGCTGGTCCCTTCTGATCCGGCAGGACGCCGTTGCCGCGATGGTGCCGACCCGCCAGCTTGTGCGCTCGTTTTGGTTCAACGTTGCCGGTGGCGTGTTCTCGATCCTGGTGCTGCTCAATTTCGCCGCGAAATGGGTGGTGACGCCGATGCGCCGTCTTGCCCAGGCCGCCGAGACCATGGTGAAAGATCCGTTTTCTGGCATGGTGGCTCGGGAAACCCGGTACGATGAGGCGACGCGGCTGCGCGACGCCTTGGTCAGGCTCCAGTCGAAGCTGATGGCAAAAGTGCCTGGTTCGACGGAAGACAGCGGTAGCGGCATATAGCGGCGCCAGCAACCGGTGCGAGAACCCTCCTTTTCGGCGCTACGTGCTGGGTTCCCAAGCGGTCATTTGATGGCGACGGCCGGCCCCGAGGAAGGCAGGGGAACCGCGCCATCAAAGGAGGCGGGATAAGCCCGCAATTGTGGCACTGCACGCTGTTGCGGCACCCGGTTCCAAACTGTTAGTACTGCCGCACGCGTCGCCTTGGGCGCGGGTGCATCTCCAGGCATACCGGCACCCGCTCTACAAGGCCCCCGCCGCGTTGCGAACCGGTATCGGCAGTCTCACTCACGGCAGTTCATGGATTATTTCGCGCAACAGCTCATCAACGGCCTCGTCCTTGGCTCGATCTACGGCCTGATCGCCATCGGCTACACCATGGTCTACGGCATCGTCGGCATGATCAATTTCGCCCATGGCGACATCTTCATGATCGGCGGCTTCATCGCGCTGATCTGCTTCCTGGTCCTGGTGTCGCTGGGCCTGACCGCGGTTCCGGTGATCCTGCTGATCGTGCTGCTGGTGTCGATGGCCATCACGGCGCTCTATGGGTGGACCATCGAACGCATCGCCTATCGCCCGCTGCGGCACTCGTTCCGCCTGGCGCCGATGCTGTCCGCCATCGGCATGTCGTTCGTCCTCACCAACTATTCGCAGGTGTCGCAGGGCGCGCGCGTCAAGCCGGTGCCGCCGATCATCACCGGCGGCTACACGCTGCACGAGGGCGCGGGCGGATTCGTCGTCCAGCTCTCCAACATCCAGATCGTGGTGGTCATCACCACCATCGTTCTGCTCGCGCTGTTCACCTGGCTGGTATCCCGCACGCGGCTCGGCCGCGACATGCGCGCCTGCGAGCAGGATCAGACCATGGCGGCACTGCTCGGCGTCGACGTCGACCGCACCATCTCGATGACCTTCGTGATCGGCGCGGCGCTCGCGGCCGTCGCCGGCATGATGTACCTGCTGTATTACGGCCTGGTCGATTTCTTCATGGGCTTCGTCGCCGGCATCAAGGCGTTCACGGCGGCGGTGCTCGGCGGCATCGGCTCGCTGCCGGGCGCGATGCTCGGAGGCCTCGCGATCGGACTGATCGAGACGTTCTGGTCGGCCTATTTTTCGGTGGAGTATAAGGACGTCGCAGCATTCTCGATCCTGATCGTGGTGCTGATCTTCCTGCCAACCGGCCTGCTCGGCCGGCCCGAAGTCGAAAAAGTCTGAAGATGGAGTCCGCGTGAGCGCGTCCCTTCCCGCCTCGTCGAAAGGCTCCGAACCGGTCGGAGCCGCCTTCATCCTCAAGAAGGCCCTTCTCAGCGCACTGGTCGCTCTCGGTCTGTTCTCCCTGATGGTCGGCGTCCGCACCGAAGCGGGTCAGAGCGGCCAGCTCGTATACTGGACCCGCTTCGGCGACCTCGCCAGCCTGGTTGTGGCGGTGTTCGTCGGCTCGATCGCGGTCGAGCTGCTGCGGCTGTGGTTCGGACCGCGCGGCGGCCTCGGCAGCTTCGTGCCGCCGTCCGTGCGGAGCGGCATGTCGGTAGCCGGCCGCTATCTCGCGCCGGCGCTGCTGATCTTCACCTTGCTGGTACCGGTGATCTTCTACAATCAGCGTTACATTCTCGACCTCGGCATTTTGGTCCTTACCTACGTCATGCTGGGTTGGGGCCTCAACGTCGTGGTCGGTCTCGCCGGCCTGCTCGACCTCGGCTACGTCGCGTTCTACGCCGTCGGCGCCTATTCCTACGGCCTGCTCTCGACCACCTTCGGCCTGTCGTTCTGGGTCTGCCTGCCGCTCGCCGGCATTCTCGCCGCCTTCTGGGGCGTGCTGCTCGGCTTTCCGGTGCTGCGGCTGCGCGGTGACTACCTCGCCATCGTCACCCTGGCCTTTGGCGAGATCATCCGCCTCGTCCTCATCAACTGGCAGGACGTGACCGGCGGTCCCAACGGCGTCTCCGGGATTCCGCGACCGACGTTGTTCGGCATTCCGCTCGCACCGGGCGAAGGCGGCCTTGCATCGATGCTCGGCATCCCGTTCTCGCCGACGCATCGCATCGTTTTTCTGTTCTATCTGATCCTGGCGCTGGCACTCCTGACCAACTGGGTCACCATCCGGCTGCGCCGGCTGCCGATCGGCCGGGCCTGGGAAGCGCTGCGCGAGGACGAGGTCGCCTGCCGCGCGCTCGGCATCAACATCACCACCACCAAGCTGACCGCATTTGCAACCGGCGCGATGTTCGGCGGTTTCGCCGGCGCCTTCTTCGCCACGCGCCAGGGCTTCATCAGCCCGGAATCCTTCACCTTCCAGGAATCGGCGCTGGTGCTCGCCATCGTCGTGCTCGGCGGCATGGGGTCGCAGCTCGGCGTCGCGCTGGCGGCGCTCGCCATGATCGGCGGCTTCGAGCTGTTCAGAAGCCTCGAGGGCTACCGCATGCTGGTGTTCGGTCTCGCCATGGTGCTGGTGATGATCTGGCGGCCGCGCGGCATTGTCGGCCATCGCGCGCCGACCGTATTCCTGGAAAAATCCAAGAGCATCTCTTCGGACCTCGTCAAGGAAGGCCACGGATGAGCTCCGCTCCCATTCTCGCACTCGAAAACCTCACCATGCGCTTCGGCGGCATCGTCGCCGTCAATGCGCTGTCGTTCACCGCGCAACGCACGCAGATCACGGCCCTGATCGGCCCCAACGGCGCCGGCAAGACCACCGTGTTCAACTGCATCACCGGCTTCTACAAGCCGACCTCCGGCGTCATCCGCCTGACCCATGATGACGGCGCGCAGTTCGAGATGCAGAAGCTGAAGGACTTCAACATCTCCAAGCAGGCCAAGGTGGCGCGGACGTTCCAGAACATCCGGCTGTTTCCGGGCATGACGGCGCTCGAGAACCTGATGGTCGCGCAGCACAACGCGCTGATGCGCGCGTCCGGCATGACGGTGCTCGGGCTGCTCGGCGTGCCCTCGTGGCGCGCGGCCGAGCGGAACGCGATCGATGCGGCCGTGTTCTGGCTGAAGCGCGTCGGGCTGATCGACCGCGCCGACGACGCGGCCGGCAATCTCGCCTATGGCGACCAGCGTCGGCTGGAGATCGCGCGCGCGATGTGCACCTCGCCGGCCCTGCTCTGCCTCGACGAACCGGCCGCCGGCCTCAACGCGCGCGAGAGTGCGGCCCTCAGCGAGTTGCTGCTGTCGATCCGGGCCGATCACGCCACGTCGATCCTGCTGATCGAGCACGACATGAGCGTCGTGATGGAAATCTCCGACCGCGTCGTCGTGATGGACTACGGCGTCAAGATTGCCGAGGGCACGCCGCGCGAGATCCGCGACGATCCGAAGGTCATCGCCGCCTATCTCGGCACCGACGAGGAAGAGGCCGCAGCCGTGATGGAGGCCGAGGCGTGAGTGCGTCCCTGCTCGCGATCCGCAATCTGCGCGCGTCCTACGGCAAAATCGAAGCGCTGAAGGGCGTCGATCTCGACATCAAGCCGGGCGAGATCGTCGCGCTGATCGGCGCCAACGGCGCCGGCAAGTCGACGCTGATGATGTCGATCTTCGGCCGCCCGCGCGCAAGCTCCGGCAACATCGTCTACGACGGCAACGACATCACACAGGTGCCGACGCATCAGATCGCGCGGCTGCGCATCGCGCAGTCGCCGGAGGGACGCCGCATCTTTCCGCGCATGAGCGTGGCGGAAAACCTGCAGATGGGCGCCGACGCCGGCGAGACGACCGACGCGGAGCGGGCCAGCACGCTGGAGCGCGTCTTCGCCCTGTTCCCGCGCCTGAAGGAGCGCGTCGACCAGCGCGGCGGTACGCTATCCGGTGGCGAGCAGCAGATGCTGGCGATCGGGCGCGCGCTGATGAGCCGGCCGCGCCTGCTGCTTCTGGATGAGCCCTCGCTCGGCTTGGCGCCGCTGATCGCCCGCCAGATTTTCGACGCCATTCGGACACTCAACCGCCAGGACGGTCTGACCGTGCTGATCGTCGAGCAGAACGCCAATCACGCGCTGAAGCTCGCCCATCGCGGCTATGTGCTGGTCAACGGCCTGATTACGCTGTCGGGCACCGGCACCGAGCTGCTGCAGCGACCGGAGATCCGCGCTGCCTATCTGGAGGGCGGCCGCCACTGAGGCGGGCCCTCAAAACCCGGCCAGAATGGCCTTAGTCCTTCGTAGGTGTGGTCAAAAATTGCCGGTGACTTCGCCGGAAAATCAGCCACAATGCGCGCGGTCTGCGGCCCGCCGTTCGGGCCGTTCCGTGTCGACCTACCCCCGCGAGGATTTCTCATGAAACCACTCA
>BFBZ01000011.1_pt6 | contig 24507 bp, 22 predicted proteins | sample 1888401 | NCBI WGS metagenome assembly BFBZ01 (sample SAMD00112614, study PRJDB3348) | symbiont metagenome | host: Chara braunii
GCGATCGCCGCGCGCAGCGCCGCGACGCCGCCGGGCGGGGACTCCGCCGCCCGCGCGAGGGCGGTCTCGGCGTCCGACCATCCGGGGACGTCCCGCGCGCCGAGCGCGAGGGCGGCGCCGGCCAGCGCCGGCTCGGTGGTGATCCCGTCACCGGGCGGCCCGGACATCCTCCGGAGGGTAGGAGCGACGGCGGACGTTGCCCCGCGCCGGTCCACTCGTACAGACTCCCGGCGATGAAGTGGCGGCGGACGTCGGGCAGCGGTGGGGTCGAGGACATGCGGGGGAGGTCCTCCTCCGGCTCCGGCGGCATCCCCGTGGGCAGGATCGGCACCGGCCTCGGCGGGGCCGGGATCGCCGGCATCATCATCGCGCTGCTGTTCACGTTCCTCGGGGGCGGCGGCGGGTTCAACCCGGGATCCGGGCTGGACCAGCTCAGCCCGACCCCGGCGGCGACCCAGGACCAGATCGCGAACGGGCCCGACCCGGACGCGAACCTCGTCGCGTTCGTGCGGTTCGTGGTGGACGACGTCCAGGAGAGCTGGACGACGGCGTTCCAGAACCTCGGGCAGCGGTACGAGCCCACGAAGCTGATCCTGTTCACCTCCGGCGTCCGCACGGGGTGCGGCAACGCGTCGTCGGCGACGGGGCCGTTCTACTGCCCCGTGGACCGGTTCGTGTACCTCGACCTCGGCTTCTTCCGCGAGCTGCGCGACCGCTTCGGCGCACCGGGCGACTTCGCCCAGGCGTACGTGATCGCCCACGAGTTCGGGCACCACGTGCAGAACCTGCTCGGGATCCTCCCGGAGGTGAACCGCCGTTCGCAGGAGAACCCGGGCGAGGCCAACGAGCTGTCGGTGAAGCTGGAGCTGCAGGCCGACTGCTTCGCCGGCGTCTGGGCCCACTCGGCCTACGAGCAGAACCTGCTGGAGGAGGGCGACCTGGAGGAGGGCCTCCAGGCCGCGTCGTCGGTCGGCGACGACCGCATCCAGAAGGCCGCGACCGGCCGGATCGACCCGGAGTCGTTCACCCACGGCACCGCGGAGCAGCGGCGCAACTGGTTCCTGACCGGGTTCCAGGAGGGCGACCCGGCCGCCTGCAACACCTTCACGGCGAGCAACCTCTAGCGCTCGGCCCCCTCTGCGCTCCGGAGCACCAGCACGGGGCAGGGGGCGTGGTTCACCAGGTGGTGCGCGAAGCTGCCGAGCGCGACGCGGTGGGCCAGGCCGTGGTGGGACGCGCAGATCAGGAGGTCCACGGCGTGCCGCTCCGCCCAGGCGACGACCTCGCCCGCGGGGTGGCCGTGGAGGACGATGGCGGTGCCCTCGTCGACGTCGGCGGTCGTCTCGTCGAGCCACGTGCGGGCGCCCGCCTCCATGTCCTGCAGGTCCACCTGGACCCCGTAGCCGGTGGAGAAGGCCGGGGGCCACTGGACGACGTGGAGGACGGTGAGGCGCCCCTCGCCGAACGTGCGCAGCCGGCGCGCCTCGGCGAGCGCCCGGCGCGACGCCTCGGAGTCGTCGATGCAGACGGCGATGTGGCGGAACGCGGTGTCCATGCGGGCGCGACTCTCGGTGCGGATGGGTGGGTGTGGACACGACGGTAGTCCCGCAGGGGTTCCCCCCGCCCTCGTCTAACCTCCTGCGCAGGATGCGGAGGATCAGCGACATCATCGCCGCGGGCCCCACCCTGTCGGTGGAGTTCTTCCCGCCGCGCTCGGACGAGGCGGAGCGCCAGCTGCAGGACGCGCTCGTCGACCTGGCCGGCCTCGGTCCGTCGTTCGCGTCGGTGACGTACGGGGCGCTCGGCTCGACCCGCGACCGGACGCGCGACCTGGTGATCGGCATGAACGCCGACCACCCCTTCCCGACGATGGCGCACCTGACGTGCGTGGGGCACACCCGCGCGGAGATCGCGCAGCTGCTGGACGACTACGCGGCGGCGGGCGTCACGAACATCCTGGCGCTGGGCGGCGACCCGCCGGCGGACGGCCGCCCGCCGGCCGGGGACTTCGCGTACGCGATCGAGCTGGTGGAGGTGGTGCGGGCGCACCCGGCGGGGTTCTCGGTGGCGGTCGCCGCGCACCCGGAGCTGCACCCGCGCTCGCAGAGCCGGGCGGAGGACCGCCGGCACCTGGCCGACAAGCTCGCGCTCGCGGACTTCGCGATCACCCAGTTCTTCTTCCGCTCCGAGGACTACGCCCGGATGATGGACGAGCTCGGCGCCCTCGGCTGCCGCCGCCCGGTGATCCCGGGGGTGATGCCGATCATCAGCGCCGCCGGCGTCCGGCGGATGGCGGACATGAACAACACGCGGATCCCGCCGGAGCTCTCGGAGCGGCTGGACCGCGTGGCCGACGACCCCGCGGCGGTGGCGGCGCTGGGCGTCGAGACGGCCGCGGCCCTCAGCGAGGAGCTGGTGGCGTGCGGCGCCCCCGGACTGCACCTCTACAGCCTGAACCGCTCCGCGTCGGTGCGGCGGCTGTGGTCGCCGGTGTCGTCCGCCGTGCGCTGGTGAATCGTCCCTCACCCGTCTTGAAAACGGGGGGCGGACCGCTACGGTTCCATCCCCGTGGGCGACTGGGACTTCCTCACGAACCACGCGCACGTGCTGCTGTGCCTGCGCCGTGACCCCACCGCCCGGATGCGCGACGTGGCGGCCGCGGTCGGCATCACCGAGCGCGCCGCCCAGCGGATCGTCGCGGAGCTGGAGGAGGACGGCTACCTGAGCCGCGAACGCGACGGCCGCCGCAACCGGTACGTCCTCCACCAGGGGCGGAGCCTGCGACACCCCCTCGAGGTGTCGCACACGGTCGACGAGCTCCTAAACCTCCTGGCGACCGGCCGCTAGCCCCGGGGCCGCGGAACGGCAGGGCCCTGGTTCCCCGTCCCAGGCCGTTTCATTTGAAGAGGTTCGAACGGAGCCCCCCGTCCCGTCGTTCAATTGAGACTCGCGGTTCTCGATTGAACGTCCCGTCGAGGGCCGGTCTCGTCTGCGGCCTGCTCGACGGAGGGACGTGCCGAGGGGGCCCGCTCAAATGAACCCCGGCGTCCGGCCGAATGAACGGCCGGGGCACCGGCTCCGCCTCCCAGGCCGTTTCATTGGAGGGGAGTTCGAACGTGACCGCCGCCGCGTCGTTCAATTGAGACTCGCGGTTCTCGATTGAACGTCCCGTCGAGGGCCGGTCTCGTCTGCGGCCTGCTCGACGGAGGGACGTGCCGAGGGGGCCCGCTCAAATGAACCCCGGCGTCCGGCCGAATGAACGGCCGGGGCACCGGCTCCGCCTCCCAGGCCGTTTCATTGGAGGGGAGTTCGAACGTGACCGCCGCCGCGTCGTTCAATTGAGACTCGCGGTTCTCGATTGAACGTCCCGTCGAGGGTCGGCCTCGTCGCCGGCCTGCTCGACGGTGGGCCGTGCCGCGGGGCCGTTCAAATGAACTCCACCGTCCCGGCCGAATGAACGGACGAGGGCACCCGGGTTCCGCGTTCCCGGAGTCCCTTCATCGAAGGGGTTCGGACGGGCCGCGGCGTCGTCGTTCAAGTGAACGCCGGGGGTTCGTCCAAATGAACGACGCGCCTGGACCGGGGGGTCAGGCGGGGCGAGCCTCGTGGTCGAGGAGCCACTGCTTGACGTCGGTGCCCCAGCGGAAGCCGCCCAGGCGGCCGCCGGTGCGGACGACGCGGTGGCACGGGACGAACAGGGCCGCCGCGTTGCGGGCGCAGGCGGAGGCCGCGGCGCGGACGGCCGCGGGGCGGCCGGCCATGGCGGCGTAGTCGGCGTAGGTCACCGGCTCGCCCGGCTCCACCGTCCGCAGCACCACCCACGCGTGCATCAGGAAGTCCCCGGACCGCTGCACCACCGGGACGTCCTGGATCGCGTCCAGGTCGCCGTCGTGGTACGCCCGCGCGGCCGCGGTCACGGCGCCCAGGTCGGCCCGCTGCCGCACCGACCCGTCGCCCCGCAGTTCCGGGTGGATCAGGGGGACGAGGTCGTCGGCGTCGGCCGTCCAGCCGCTCGCCAGCACCGCGCCGTCGTCGTCGGTGACCGCGGTGAACGGCCCCGCAGGGGTGTCGAGTGTCGCGACGTTCATCGGTCGCCCTCCATCGTCGTCGTTCCGAATGTCCACAGGTGCAGCAGCGCGTAGGCGCGCCAGGGCCGCCACCGCTCCGCCCGGGCGGCGAGCCCTGCCGGGTCGTCCGGCAGCCCCAGCCGCGTCGCGGCGCGGCGCGCCGCCAGGTCGGTCGGCAGGAACGCGTCCGGGTCGCTGCGCATCCGCAGCGCCACGTAGCCGGCGGTCCACGGGCCCACCCCCGGCAGCGCCACCAGGCCCTCCCGCACCCGCGCCGGGTCGTCCCCCGGCTCGAGCGACAGGTCGCCCGATGCCACCGCCGCCGCCAGCGCCCGCAGCGCCGCCCTCCGCGACCCCGTGACCGGCAGCGCCTCGTCCGGCGCGTCGGCGAGCGCCTCCGGCGACGGGAACGCCAGCGCCGGGTCACCCTCGTCCGGGGCGTCCACCGGCTCGCCGAGCGCCGAGGCCATCCGGCCAAGCATCGTCCGCGCCGCCGCGACCGAGACGCCCTGGCCGACCACGGCGCGCACCGCCGCCTCCCAGCCGTCCGCCGCCCCCGGGATCCGCAGCCCCGGCCGCGCCGCCACCAGCGGCGCCAGCGCCGAGTCGTCCCCCAGGACGGCGTCGACCGCCACCGGGTCGGCGTCGAGGTCGAGGATCCGGCGACACCGCGCCACCGCGGCGCCTAGGTCGCGCAGGTCGTCGAGCGCCAGCTCCGCCTGCACGTGGCCGTCCGCGGGCGCGAGGGTCACGCGGCCCAGGCCGGACGGCAGCCGCAGCACCCGCCGGTACGACCCGGCGTCCGCCGCCTCCACCCCGTCGACCGCCCGGGCCGCCAGGAACCCGAACGCCGCGTCCAGGTCGATCGGCCGGCGGTACGCCAGCCGAAGCGACACCGCGCCCGGCCCCGCCTCGTCGCCCGCCCGCCCCCGGACGCGCAGCTCGCGGGGGCTCAGGGCGTACACCTCGCGGATCGTGCTGTTGAACTGGCGGATGCTTGCGAACCCGGCCGCGAAGGCGACCTGGGCGAACGGCAGCGGCGTCGTCTCGATGAGGACCCGCGCCGTCTGGGCGCGCCGGGCGCGCGCGATCGCCAGCGGCCCGGCGCCCAGCTCGGCCCGCACCACCCGCGTGAGGTGGCGCTCCGTGTAGCCCAGCCGGCGCGCCAGCCCCGGCACGCCCTCGCGCTCCACGACGCCGTCGCCGATCATCCGCATCGCCCGCGCAACCAGGTCGGAGCGGGCGTCCCACTCCGGCGACCCGGGGGCTGCGTCGGGCCGGCAGCGCATGCAGGCCCGGAAGCCCTCGCCCTGCGCCGCCGCCGCGCTCGCGAAGAAGCGGACGTTCGCCCGCTGCGGCGTGCGGGCCGGGCAGGAGGGGCGGCAGTAGATGCCGGTGGAGGTCACGCCGACCACGAACCACCCGTCGAAGCGGGCGTCGCGGCCCTGGATGGCGCGGTAGCAGACCTCGGAGTCGGGGAGCGGGCTCACGGGGTCATCGTGGCACCGCCCCCGGCGGGGTTCTAGCGGGTTTCGGACATCACGGCCGGTCGACCACGGCCCACACCCGCGTGCGCCCGCGGGCGGCGTCGATGCCCCAGCTCCGCGAGTAGGCCGCCACCAGGGCGAGCCCGCGGCCGTTGGGCTTCGACTCGTTCAGCAGCCGCCGGCGCGGCGTGGTGTGCCAGCAGCGGTTCTCGACCTCCACCCGGACGACGCCGTCGCAGGTCACCAGCCGCAGCCGCATCCGCCGCCCCCGCCCGTGCCGGACGGCGTTCGCGACGAGCTCGGTGATGACGAGGGCGAGCTCGTCGTGCGGCTCGGGGTGGGTGGCGCCGAGGGCGTCCGACGCGAGCGCCCTGGCATGGCGCACGGCGACGGGCCGGCGCGGCAGCACCTCGTCCAGCGACACCTGTGACACCTGCGACTCCTCGAGGGCCATGCGACCTCCTCCCTGCACGGGGGTGGGCGACCGGTCCGGGCCTTCGGTCGAGCAGGCGCAGATATTGACCACATGGGGCCGGGGAATGGAAGGCCCCCGGTGCATTGGGGGGTAACCCGGAGGAAGACTGGGGTCGGATTGGGGGGTTCTCCCCCATGTGCCGCGGGCGCGTCGGCGAGAGGGTTTGGGCGTGATCGACGCCCTCCACATCCCGCTCCCCCGCCGCCGCCCCTGGCTCGGCGAGATCCTGCTGTTCGCGGCCGCGCTGGTCGTCTACCAGGGCTCCCGGGCCCTGGTGATCGGCGACCCCGCCACCGCGTTCCGCAACGCGCACGACGTGATGGGCCTCGAGAAGGCCGCCGGCGTGTTCGTGGAGCCGACGTTGCAGCGGGCCCTGATGGGCCACGAGACCCTCGTGTCGCTCCTGAACCAGTTCTACATGTCGGCCCACTGGATCGTGACGCCACTGTTCTTCATCTGGCTCTACAAGCGCCGCCGGCAGGCGTACCCCTACGTCCGCAACGCCTTCCTCGCGGCGAACGGGATCGCGCTGACGGTGTTCATGCTGTTCCCGGTCGCGCCGCCGCGGCTGGCGGGCACCCGCGAGGGGCTCGTCGACACGCTCCACGCGGTGAGCGGGGTCGACCTGCACGGCGGGATGCTGTCCGGCTGGTTCAACCCGAACGCAGCGGTCCCGTCGATGCACTTCGGCTACGCGTTCCTGATCGGGGTGGTCGGCCTGGCGCTGGTGCGCAACCCGCTCGCACGGATCGCCTTCGCCGCCTACCCGGCGCTGGTGCTGCTGACGATCGTCGGCACCGCCAACCACTACGTGCTGGACGCGGCCGCGGGCGGCGCGGTGATGCTGCTCGGCCTGGCGGCCGCCGCGGCGTGGCCCGCCGTGGCGGCCCGGGCGCGTCAGCGCAGCACGTCCCCCACGCCGAGGCACGCCGGGCAGGGCGTCGGCGCCAGGACGGTGCCCTCGCCGTTGCGCGCCTCCACCGGCGTCCAGATGCGCCGCTGCCCCCAGCAGTGAGGACAGGGGACCCACTGCGGGGCGGGCGCCTGCGCCTGGGCGGGAGTGCCGGCCGGCGGGGTCACGAGACCGCTCCGTCCGGTGCGCGGACGCAGAAGTCGCTCACGGCGAGCGGCGCCGCCGTGTACCCGTGGCCGCGGTATGGCCACACGCGCCACACGTAGCAGCGCCCGGTGCGCAGGGCCTGGCGGGGCGGGAGCACGAACCGCGTCCCCGTGGGGTACGCGGAGCGGACCTTGCGGAGCCGCGTGCCCACGACCTCGAAGACCTGGAGGTTGTAGAGGGAGGCGCCGCGGGGGCCGCCGGTCCAGCGCAGCACGGGCCGGCGGGGCCGGGCGACGGCCCCCGCCGCGGGGCGCAGCAGGCCGGCGCGCGCCCGCCAGCCCGCCGCGCCCGTCGTGGACGCCGCGGCCGCCGCGCTCCCGGCCCGGAAGGGCAGCCGGGCCCAGGGGCCGGCGTTGCCGGCGGCGTCCGTCTGACGGACCTCGAAGACGTAGGGGCCGGGCCGGAGCGCCCCCGCATCGGCCCGGGCCCCGGCGGTGTCGGAGGGGCCGGCCACCACGCGGCCGTCGCCCGTCACGACCCGCCATGTGGCGGTGGCGCCCGGTTCCATCCCCGTCCAGGTGAACGCCGTGCGGCCGTCGAGCGCCGGGCCCGGCGCCGCCGGGGCGGAGGCGTCGACCACGAAGGCCCGCGCGGCGGCGGGACCCTCCTGGCCGGCCGCGTTCACCTGGCTGACGCGGAACACGTACGCGCCGTCCCCGAGGTCCCCGACCTCCGTGCGCCCCGACGCGGCGGGAGCCTCGCCGGACCGCACCGGCTGCCCGGCGTCGTCGAGGACCGCCCACCGGGATCCGACCCGGTCGCCGGCCCACGCGAACGCGCGGGCGCCCGGGTCGGGGGTCTGCAGCTCCGTCAGGGCCGGGGCGCCGGGGACCGTCGCCACCACCACGGAGGGGCGCTGCTCCGGCGGCGTGCTGGCCGTGCCGCCGTTCGCGTTGACCAGGCGGACGAACCAGCGGTACGTGCCGTCGTCCGGGAGGTCGGCCGCGGCGCGGGCGCTGGTGGCGGTGCCCGGCGCGTCGGCGACGCGCAGCGGGGCGCCGCCGACCTCGGCGTAGACCTCGTAGTGGTCGATCGCCACGCCGCTCGTCCCGGGCGCCCACGCGAACACGGGGCGCTGGGTGGGCGACACCGCGCCGTCGGCCGGGGACTGCGGCACCGGCGGCGCGGCGACCGCGGTGGCGGCGGCCGCCAGGAGCACGGCGGTGGCCGAGACGGCGGTGGCGGCGGCTGCGGTGCGGCGGTGCATGTCGGCCTCGTCTGGCGCGGGTGGCAGTGGATGACGCCACCCCACCAGGGGGCCCTCACGCGGCCGTCACGGCCGACTCACGGACCGCGGATCGGCGACTCTGGCGGCCCTCGAATATCTTTTACGGACGGATGTTGGGAACGGGCTGCTTTTTGGGGAGTATCCGACTGCGATGAGCACCGCGACCCCAGCGCGCGGCTCGGGCTTCCTCGACGACGGCCTGCCCCGGCCCGGCGAGGGGCTCGACGCTGCCTTCGAGGCGCTGTACCGCAGCCACCGGGAGCGGGTGCTGCGGCTGTGCCGCGCGATGGTGGGGCATCCCCAGGACGCCGAGGAGGCCGCACAGGCCACGATGATCAGCGCCTACCGGGCGCTGGAGCGCGGCGACCGGCCCGGGGTGGTCGGCGCGTGGCTCACCACCATCGCCCGCAACGAGTGCCGGGACCTGATCGGCCGGCGGAAGGTGGAGGTGCCGCTGCCGGACGGGCTCCCCGCCGTCACCTCCGACCCCGCCGACGTGGTGGAGCGGCGCGAGCGGATGCGGGAGCTGCGGCACGACCTGGCAGAGCTGCCACGCGGCCAGCGCACCGCGATCGTGCTGCGGAGCATGGCGGGGATGCGCCACTCCGAGATCGCCGAGGTGGTCGGCGGGTCCGAGCAGGCCGCCCGCACGCTGGTCTACGAGGCGCGCGAGTCGCTGGCCGAGTTCGCCGAGGGCCGCGCCCTGGGATGCGACGAGGTGCGCCCCCGGATCGACGCGGGCGACGGCCGGGCCTTGCGCGCGCGTCGGGTCCGCGCCCACATCCGCGTGTGCGACGGCTGCCGCGAGGCGGCGTCGCAGCGGGGCGGCCGCCTCGCCGGCTGGCTCCCGGTCCCGGCGTTCCTCACCGCGCTGCGGGGCCTCTTCACCGGCGGGACCGCCGTGCCGGTCGCGGGCGGCGCCGCGCTGGTGTCGATGGTCGCCGCGGGCGCGCTCGTGATCCCGGGCCCCTGGAACCCGTCGTCCTCGCCGGCCGACGCCAGCCCCGCCGCCGCGACGGCTGCCGCCACGGCGTCGTCGTCGCTCCAGACCTCCGCGCTCGGCGGTGGACCCGCGGCCGGCCCGGTCCACGCCCCGCGGGACGTCTCGCGGAACATGCCCGCCCCCGGCACGGCCCCGGGGACGCCGGCCACGGCGCCGGCCGCCGGCACCGCCCCCGGCGCTGCCGGGGCCCCGGCCGCGGGTGATCCCGCGTCGGGTGCGGCGCCCTCCGGCCAGACGCCGGTGGCGCAGGTCCGCGCCGGGACGGGCGGAGCGGGCGGCAACGCCGTGAGCGTGACCGCGCCGGGCGTGAGCGCCACCGTCGGCGGCTCCGGCGTCGACGTGGACGTCGCGGGCGTCGGCGTGAGCGCGGGCTCCGGCGGCGTCCAGGTCACGTCGCCCGTCGCGAACGTCGGGGTCACCCCGCCGTCGTCCGGGATCGTCCCGACGGTCGACGCGAGCGTGCCCGCCGTCCAGCTTCCGCCGGTGACCGTCCCGTCCGTGACGGTCCCGTCGGTGGCCACGCCCGTGGTGACCACCCCGGCGGTGACCACGCCGGCGGTGACGGTCCCGGCGCAGGTCGCGACGCCCGCGCTCGTCGGCGGCGTGGTGCCGCCCGTGACGGTCGATCTGCAGGGCACCCCCCGCATCACCATCGGCACCCGATAGGGGCGCCGCCCGGCCCCGCGGGGGCCGGGTCGGCATCATGGCGGTGTGGAGAGCGCGCTCGGCGTCCTGGCGATCGTCCTCACGGTGGCGTTCGTGGCCGGGCTGTCCCGGCGGCTGGGCCTGTCGGCCCCGCTGGTCCTCGTCATCGTGGGCGTCGCGGCGTCGCTGGTCCCCGCGATCCCCACCGTCGAACTCGACCCCCACCTGGTCCTGGTGGGGTTCCTCCCGCCGCTGCTCTACGCGGCGGCGATCCGGACGTCGCTGGTCGACTTCGCCCGCGTCCGCGATGCGCTGCTGCTGCTGGCGGTGGTGCTGGTGCTCGTCACCACGTTCGCCGTCGGGCTGGTGACGTGGTGGGTGCTGCCGTCCGTGGGGCTGGCCGCGGCGCTCGCCCTGGGCGCCGTGGTGGCGCCGCCGGACGCCGTGGCCGCGACGGCGGTCGCCCGCAAGGTCGGGCTCCCCCGCCGGGTGGTCACGGTGCTGGAGGGCGAGAGCCTGGTGAACGACGCGACCGCCCTGGTCGCCGTGACCGCCGCCACCGCCGCGATCACCTCGTCGGTGACGCCCGCCGAGGTGGCCCTCGACTTCGTGGTCGCCGCCGGCGGCGGCGTGCTGGTGGGGCTCGCGGCCACGTGGGTGCTCGCGCAGATCCGGCGGCGCATCAACGACCCGGTGCTCGACACCACGCTCTCGTTCACCGCCCCCTACGTCGCGTTCCTGCCGGCCGAGGCGATCGGCGCGTCCGGCGTCCTGGCGGTGGTGGTGACCGGCCTGCTGCTGGGCCACAAGTCGCACCGGCTCCAGAGCGCCGCGTCACGCCTGTCGGAGGCGACGAACTGGCGGACCGTCCAGTTCCTGCTCGAGAATGCGGTGTTCCTCCTGATCGGCCTCCAGATCCAGCCGATCCTGCAGGACGTGAGCGACTCGTCGCTGTCCGCGTCGACGATCGCCCTGGTGTGCGCCGCCGCCCTGGTGGTGACGATCGTGGTGCGCCTCGCCTACGTGATGGCCGCGGTCTGGGCGTACAAGCACGGCACGCGGCGGATGCGCAGCCAGGCGTGGGGGTGGTCGACCGGCGTCGTCGTGGGGTGGGCGGGGATGCGCGGCGTGGTGACCCTGGCCGCCGTGTTCCTGCTCCCCGAGGAGACCCCGTATCGGGAGGTGCTCCAGCTGGCGGCGTTCGTGGTGGTGGCCGGGACGCTGCTGCTCCAGGGGACGACGCTCCCGTGGCTGGTGCGGCGGTTGCGCCTCCCCGCGCCGAGCCCGGCGGAGGACGCCCTCCAGGCCGCCGCGCTCATCACGGAGGCGTCGCGCGCCGGGCTGGACCGGCTGGACGAGGTGGCCGGCGCGGACGACCCCGACGACGTGATCGAGGAGTTGCGCCACCGCGCCCGGCGCCGGGCCGACGGCGCGTGGGAGCGCCTGGGCCGGTCGCAGGAGGAGATCGAGCCGCCTGCCGCGGCGTACCGCCGCCTGCGCCTGCAGATGCTCGCCGCCGAGCGCGACACGGTGATCCACGCCCGCGACGCCGGGAACCTCGACGACGAGGTCCTGCGCTCCGCGATGACCGCAATCGACCTGGAGGAGTCCCTCCTCGACCCGGTGGAGGACGCCGAGTCGATGCACGAGGACGAGCTGCGGGTGGCGGCCGTCCGGGCCGGCGACTGCCCCCACCTGCGGGCCGCGCCGCTCACCGTGCCGGCGCGGACGCCGGAGGGCTGCGAAGAGTGCCTGCGCGACGGCCTGAAGTGGGTCCACCTGCGCCTGTGCCTCGAGTGCGGGCACGTGGGATGCTGCGACTCCTCGGTGGGCAAGCACGCGACTCTGCACTTCCACGAGACCGACCACCCGGTGATGCGCAGCATCGAGCCGGGCGAGGCGTGGCGCTGGTGCTACGTGGACGAGCACCTGGGATGAGCCTGCCGGAGCAGGGCCTGCTCGACGCCGCCCGCGCGGGCGACGAGGACGCCTTCCGTCGGCTCGTCGAGCCGCTCGACCGCCAGCTGCTGGCGCACTGCTACCGGATGCTCGGGTCGCTGCACGACGCTGAGGACGCGGTGCAGGAGACGCTGCTGCGGGCGTGGCGGGGGCTCCCGGGCTTCGAGGGGCGCGCCTCCCCGCGGGCGTGGCTGCACCGCATCGCCACGAACGTCGCGCTCGACATGGCCGCCCGCCGCCCGCCGCGGGGCCTGCCGCCCGATCCGGGGCCGCCCGCGGGCGCGTGGCTCGAGCCGTTCCCCGACGACCTGCTCGGCGACGACACGGGCCGGGCGGCGCCGGACGCCGTCTACGAGCAGCGCGAGGCGATCGAGCTGGCGTTCGTCGCGGCGCTGCAGCACCTGCCGCCACGCCAGCGGGCGGCGCTGATCCTGCGCGACGTGCTCGGCTTCTCGGCGCGCGAGGCGGGGGAGGCGCTCGACGCGTCGCCGGCGTCGGTGGAGAGCGCCCTGCAGCGGGCGCGCGCCGCGGCGGGCGAGCGGCTGCCGGAGCGCAGTCAGCAATCGACGCTGCGCGAGCTGGGCGACGCCGGCGTGCGCGACGTGGTCGACCGCTTCGTCACGGCGTTCGTCCGCGGCGACGTCCCCGAGATCGTTGGCCTGCTGACCGAGGACGCCTGGTTCGCGATGCCCCCGCACCCCGACCACGCCCAGGGCCGCGACGCCGTCTCGCGGTCGTGGCTCATGCCGGAGCGGGCGCCCACCGGCCTGCGGTACGCGCCGGCGCGGGCGAACGGCCAGGTGGCGCTCGGGACGTACGCGTGGGACGACGCGGCCGGCGCCCACCTGCCGATCGCCCTGGACGTGCTGACCCTCCGCGGGGACCTGGTGGCCGCGGTCGTCGCGTTCCGCACGCCCGAGGTCTTCCGCCGCTTCGGCCTGCCGGACACCCTGCCCGCCTGACCGGCCCGGGGGCGGCCCCCGGGGGCTGGGCTACGCTGGGACCCCGCCCACGCCCACCGAGGGATCCATGACCTACTGCCTCGCCCTCCGTCTCGACGAGGGGCTCGTGTTCCTGGCCGACAGCCGCACCAACGCCGGCGTCGACGACGTCAGCACGTACCGCAAGCAGCACGTGCTGCGGCCCGCGCCCGACCGCGTGTTCGTGCTCGAGTCGGCCGGCAGCCTCGCCACCACGCACGAGGTGCTCGACCGGGTCCAGCGGGACCTGGAGGCGCCCGGCGACCACGAGAGCCTGGCGACCGTCGAGCGGATGTTCGACGCGGGGCTGTACGTCGGCCGGATCGGCCACGAGGTGGCGCAGTCGCACCGCGAGGCGCTCGCGGCGGTCGGCGCCGACGGCACCGCCACGTTCATCCTGGGCGGCCAGATCGGCGACGCGCCGGCGGACATCCTGCTCGTGTACCCCGAGGGCAACTGCATCCGGGCGTCCGAGGACCGCCCGTTCCTGCAGATCGGCGAGAGCAAGTACGGCAAGTTCATGCTCGAGGTGGCCGTCACGGCCGAGGTGGAGCTCGCCGACGCGGTGAAGATCGCGCTCGGGTCGATGATGAGCACCGCCCGCGCCAACCTCTCGGTCGGGCCGCCCTACGACATCGCGATCTACCGGAACGGGACCCACGACGTGGAGGAGATCCGGATCGCCGCCGACTCGCACCTGCTCGCGGAGCTGCGGTCGGTGTGGGAGCGCCTGCTGACCGAGATGGTCGCGGAGCTGCCCCACGTGGGGCGGCAGGAGCTGACCGGCACGATCTGACCGCCCGGATGGACGACCTCGACGCCCGCCTCGACGCCCTCTACGCCGGCCCGCCGGAGGAGTTCACCGCGGCGCGCAACGCCCTCGCGAAGGAGCTGAAGGCGGCGGGGGAGGCCGAGGAGGCGTCGCGGGTGGGCGCCCTGAAGCGGCCCACCAAGCTCGCCGCCGAGCTGAACCGCCTGGCCCGCGACCGGGCGGACGAGGTGGCCGCGCTGCTCGACGCCGAGGAGGCGCTGGCCGGCGCGCAGGCCGCGCTGCTGGACGGCTCGGGCGACGCGGCGGCGCTCGGCGAGGCGGTGCAGGCCGAGGAGGCGGCGATCGCGGCGATCGCGTCCGACCCGGCCGTGGCCGCCGCCCTCCGCGCCGCCGCGCGCCGCGACGAGGAGCGCGAGGACCTGCGCCGCGGCCGCCTGGGCGCCGACCCGCCGCCCGACCTCGGCTCGGGGTTCGGGTTCGGCGGTGCCCCGCCGCCGCCCCCCGCGCCGAAGCCGAAGGCCGCGCCCCGGAAGCGGGCCGCGCCGGAGCCCGGGGACGACCCCGGCGACGAGGTGGCCGCGCGCCGCCGCGCCAAGGCCGCCCGCGAGCAGCGGGAGGCGGCGGTCGCCGAGGCGCGCGGGCTGGCCGAGGCGGCGGCCCGCAACGCCGAGCGCGCGGGCGAGGGGCTGGCGGAGGCGCGCGACGCCCACGAGGCCGCGGAGCGCGCCCGGGCCGCGGCCGAGGAGGTGGCGCAGCGCCTGCGCGCCGAGCTCCAGGACGCCGAGACGACGCTGAAGCAGCGGGAGGCCGACGCCCGGGCCGCCGGTCGCGCGGTGGAGCGGGCGGACCAGGCCGCCGCCGACGCCGACCGCCTGCTCGCCGACGCCGAGGCCGTCCGCGCCCGCGCCGAGGCCGAGGAGGGCGAGAGCCCCGGATGACGACCGCGGCCGCCGGGGCGATCGTCGCCGTCCCCCGCGGCCGCACGCGCGTGGTCTTCGGCGCGCTCATGCTGGTGCTGCTGCTGGCGTCGCTCGACCAGACGATCGTATCGACGGCGCTGCCGACGATCGTGGGCGACCTCGGCGGCCTCGACCACCTCTCCTGGGTGGTGACCGCCTACCTGCTGGCCTCCACGGTCGCGGCCCCGGTCTACGGCAAGCTGGGGGACCTCTACGGCCGCAAGCGCGTGCTGTCCGCGGCGATCGTCCTGTTCCTGGTGGGCTCGGCGCTCTGCGGCGCCGCCCAGGGCATGGGCCAGCTGATCGGGTTCCGGGCGCTGCAGGGGCTGGGCGGGGGCGGGCTGATGGTGGTGACGCTCGCCGTGATCGGCGACCTGGTTCCGCCCCGCGAGCGGGGCCGCTACCAGGGGCTCTTCGGCGCGGTGTTCGGGGTGTCGACGGTGCTCGGGCCGCTGCTGGGCGGGTTCTTCGTCGATGGCCCCGGCTGGCGCTGGATCTTCTACGTCAACCTCCCGCTGGGCGCGGTGGCGCTCGCGGCGATCGCGGTGGCCTTCCCGGCGCGCGCACCGGCCGGGGGCGCGCGGGTGGACGTGCTGGGGGTGCTCCTGCTGGCCGGCGGGCTCAGCGCCGTCGTCCTGTTCACCAGCCTCGGCGGCACCACGCTCGCCTGGGACGCGCCCGGGAGCATCGCCCTGGCGACGGCCGCGCCGGTGCTGCTGGGGCTGTTCGTCGTCGTGGAGCGCCGCACGCCCGAGCCCCTCCTGCCGCTCTCGCTGTTCCGGATCCGGACGTTCGCGGTGGCCAGCGCGGTCGGCTTCGTGGTGGGGATGGCGCTCTTCGGCGCCGTCACCTACCTGCCGCTGTTCCTCCAGGTGGTGCTGGGCTCCGGTCCGACCCGCTCGGGCCTGGAGATGACCCCGATGATGCTCGGCGTCCTGATCGCCTCCACGTCCAGCGGGGCCCTCATCACCCGGCGCGGCCGGTACCGCGCCTTCCCGATCGCGGGGACCGCGATCATGGCCCTCGGCCTGTTCCTGCTGTCCACGATCGGCCCGGACGTGGCGACGGCGCGGGTGCTGCTGTTCGCCTTCGTGCTCGGCGTCGGGATCGGCCTGGTGCTGCAGGTCCTGGTGCTGGCGTCGCAGAACGCCGTGGACTACCGGCACCTGGGCGTGGCCACCTCCGGGTCGGCGATGTTCCGCCAGGTGGGCGGCTGCATCGGGGTGGCCCTGTTCGGCGCGATCTTCTCGAACCGGCTCGGCGCCGAGATCGCGTCGCGCCTGGGCGATGCGTCCGGCGTGCCCGCGCAGGCGAGCCCCGACGTGGTGCGGGGGCTGCCGCCCGAGGTGCGCGGGCCCTACGTCGAGGCGTTCTCGGCGGCCCTGACGCCGGTCTTCCTGATCGCCGGCTGCGTCGCCGTCGGGGCGTTCGTGCTGACGCTCCTCCTCCCCGAGGTGCCGCTCCGCGCGACGTCCGCCGCGCAGGGGCCGGGGCGCGGGGCCCCCGTGCCGCGCGAGAACAGCTCGCTCCGGGAGATCGAACGCGCGATCGCGGCGATCGCGCCCCGCCAGGAGCGGTGGTCGCTCTATGAGCGCGCCGCGGCCCGGGCCGGCGTCGACGTCCCGCCGCCGGCCCTCTGGCTGCTGGCGCGCCTGGGGGAGCACGCGCCCGTGGCGCCCGGCGCCCTGGCGCACCGCCTGGGGGTGGAGGCCGGCCGCGTCGACGAGATCGCGCCCGAGCTGGTCTCACGCGGCTTCGTCCAGGAGCGGGGGGACGGCGCCCTGGAGCTCACCCCGGCGGGCGCCGACGCGGTGGAGCGCATCGTCGCGCTCCGCCGCGAGGGCCTGCGCGAGCTGCTGCACGGCTGGGACCCCGACGCGCACCCCGAGCTGCGGCGCCTGCTCGACGACTTCGCCCGCAGCCTGGTGCACCACATCCCCGCACCGGATCAGGCGCCGGCGATGGCGTCGGCGGCGCCGGCGCAGTCGTAGAGGGTCGAGCCCCCGTACGTCCCCGTCGGCGTGCACGCCGACTCGATCAGGGCGATCGACGCGTTCACCTGGCCGGTGAACGACCGCGGGGCGCCGAGCAGGAACCACCGCGCCTCGCCGGAGCGGACGATCGCCGCGAGGCGCGACGGGGCGATGACCGTCTCCCGGCCGGTGAACCCGCCCATCGCGGCCACCCGGTCGCCGGCCACCACGAACGGCGCCGCCTCCTCCTCGCTCGCCACGATCAGCGACCAGCGCGTGCCGGGTTCGTGGGCCTCGGCCCACGAGAGCGCCTCCGCGGTCCCGCCGCCGCCGCCGGGGATCGTCCCGGCGAACACGCCGCCACGCCCGCCGCCACCGTCGGTGAGCCCCTCCACGAACGAGGGCCCCGCGCCAGGGAACACCCCGTTCACCGCGCCGACGCCGGCGCTCGCGGCCCACGCGGTGGGCGCGAGCAGCAGGGCGCCCATCGCCACGGCGAGCCCCGCCCCGGCCAGGCGGCCGCCGCCGCGCGGCTCGCGCCGCAGGCCCGCTCACACGGCGACGCCGCCGGCCAGGCACGCCACCGTCAGGACCGGCGCGAGGGCGGGCAGCCAGCCGGTCCGCCCCAGGACGTGCAGTTGGACGGCGGCGGTCAGGGCCACCGCGCCGACCGGCAGGAACGGCCATGCCCCGCCCCGTCGCAGGTCGCGCCACAGCGACACCGCGCCGGCGCCGGCCAGCGCCGCCAGCGACGGGGCCAGAAGGGCGGTGTAGTACGTGTGCACGATGCCGCCCGACGCGCTCAGGATCGCGGCGGTCACCGCGAACCAGCCGCCGACGGCGATCAGCCAGCCCCGGCCGCGGCGGTCGTCGCGACGTCGGGCCGCCAGCAGCAGGGAGATCCCGCCCGCCACGGCCAGCGGCAGCAGCCAGCCGATCTGGTCGCCCAGGGCGTCGTTGAGCAGGCGGAAGGGCCCCGGCGTGCCGGAGAACACGCCCCCCGCGCCGCCGGCCGTGGACGTGCCGCCGGTCTGGCCCGCCACCCGGCCCACGCCGTTGTAGCCCAGGACCAGGCCGAGGATGCTGTCGTCGTCGGTGCTGCCCACCCACGGGCGGTCGCCCGACGCGGTGAGGGCGACGACCGCGACCCACGAGGCGGCGACCGCGACCATCGCGCCGGTGGCGACGGCGACGTGGCGGACGCGCGTGCCCAGCGGGTGCGGGGCCGTGAGCAGGTAGGCGGCCGCGAGCCCCGGCAGCACCACCGCCGCCAGCAGCATCTTGGTCAGGAACGCGAGCCCCACCAGCGCGCCGCACAGCACCAGGGTGCGGAGCCGGCCGGAGGCCGCCGCCCGCGTCCCCGCCAGCACGGCGCACAGCAGGAGCAGGATGAACAGCGCGTCGGGGTTGTCGTCCCGGCTCACCGCGACGAACACCGGGCACACCGCCAGCGCCAGCGCCGCGAGCAGCCCGGCGACCCGCCCCCACCGCCCGGCGACCAGGACGTAGAGGACGCCGACGGATGCGACGCCCATCAGCGCCTGCGGCACCAGCAGCGCCATCCCCGAGTACCCGAACAGCCACGCGCTGCCCGTCTGCACCCAGAGGGCGAGCGGCGTCTTGTCGACGGCCACCAGCCCGCCCGGGTCGAACGACGCGAACAGCAGGTTGCCGCCGCCCTCGAGCATGCTGTGGACGGCGCCCGCGTAGTACTCGTTGCCCCAGCCGTTGCGGTCGAGGCGCCACAGGTTGAGGGTCGCCGAGAGCGCCAGCACCAGGCCGAGCGCGACGACGTGCCAGGGGACGCGCACGGCGCGCGCCCCCTGGATCGCCCGGGTCGTCACCCCGCGGCGCCCGACAGGTCGTAGACGGTGGTCCCGCCGGTCAGCGACGTGTCGACCAGCGTGCCGTGCTCCTGCACCCACGACGCGATCGACTGGTCGCCGCCGAGGCCGCCGGCCCCGATCCCCGGGATCCCCGCGCCGGCGCCGCCGACGTAGTACCGGACGGAGCCGTCGCGGACGAGGGCGATGAACTCGTCGAGGGTCGGGGCCGGGTCGCCGCCGCTGAACCCGCCGATCGCCATGACCGGCTCGCCGGAGGCGAGCTGGATCCCCGCCGCCGCGTTCGACCCGGTGGTCGCCGCGACCCAGCGGGCGTCGCCGCGGTTGGCCTCGAGGAAGGTCACCAGGTCGTCGCTGATCGCGGACGCGCCCGGGCCGCCGGCGCCGCCGCCGCCCGTCGCGCCGCCGCCCTGCGGCGCCGTGCCGCCCTGGGGGATCGCGCCGCCCTGGGGGATCGCGCCGCCCTGGGGCATGGCGCCGCCCTGGGGCGGCGCCCCGCCGGGGAACCCGCCGCGCATCCCGCCGCCGCCGGGGCCGCCGCCGAAGCCGCCCATCCCGCCCTGGACGGCGGGGCCGGCGCTCGGGGTGGAGCCCTGGTGGGTGGTGCCCACCGTCTGGACGGCGTAGGCGGCCGGGCCGGCCAGCACGGCGAGCCCGGCGAGCGCCGCCAACGCCACCGCCGCGCGTGCGGGGAGCCGGGCGCCGTCCACCAGCAGCCCGATCGCGGCGGCCAGGCCGCCGAGCAGCACGAGCCACTTCAGGCCGGGGGCGAAGTCGGGCGAGCGGTCCAGCAGCACGTAGCCGGTGACCGCGGTCGCCCCGACGGCGAGCGGCAGCACCCAGCGGGTGCGGGCGTCGTCGCGCATGCGCCACATGTCCACGGCGCCCATGCCGGACAGCGCGGCCAGCGCCGGCGCCATCGCCACCGTGTAGTACGAGTGGACGATGCCGCTCATGAAGCTGAACACCAGCGCGTGGGTGAGCGCCCAGCCGCCCCACAGGACGTAGGCGGCGCGCCGCCGGTCGGTGCGCGGCGTGCCGCGGCGCGACCAGATGCCGGCCACCAGCGCGACGGCGGCGAACGGCAGCAGCCACGCGATCTGGCCGCCCATCTGTGCGTTGAACAAGCGCCCGATGCCGGGCTCGCCGCTGAAGTTGGCGCCGCCCCCGCCGGGGCCCCCGCCGCCGCTGAGGCGGTCGAGCCCGTTGTAGCCGAAGATCAGGCCCAGCACCGAGTTGTCGTCGCTGCCCCCGATGTAGGGGCGCGCCGAGGCGGGCGTCAGCTCGACCGCCGCCACCCACCAGGCGCTGGCCACCACCAGCGCGCCGGCGCCGGCGAGCAGCTGCAGGGTCCGGCGGCCGAGGGGGCCCGGCGCCGCGAGCATCCACACGAGCGCGAAGGCCGGGAGCACGAGGAAGGCCTGGAGGCTCTTCGCCAGGAAGGCCGTGCCCACCAGCACGCCGGCCAGGACCAGCCACTTCGTGCCCCCCGCCTCGACGGCCCGCACCAGGGCGTAGGCGCCCGCGACGAGCAGCAGGGTCAGGAACGCGTCCGGGTTGTTGAAGCGGAACATCAGGGCCGCGACCGGCGTCAGGGCCAGGGCGGCGCCGGCCAGCAGGGCGGCCGGGGCCTCGAACCACCGGCGGACGATCCGGTACGTCAGCCACACCGTCAGCACGCCGGCGATCGCCTGCGGCACGAGCATGCTCCAGGCGTTGACGCCGAAGACGCGCCCGGACAGCTCCATCACCCACAGCGACGCGGGCGGCTTGTCGACGGTGATGAAGTTCGACGCGTCGAGGCTGCCGAAGAAGAACGCCTTCCAGGACTCGCTGCCCGCCTGGACGGCCGCCGCGTAGTAGTTGTTGGCCCAGCCCTCGCGGCCGAGCTCCCACAGGTACAGCACCAGCGTCGCGAGCAGCAGGCCCGCCAGCGCCGGGCGCTCCCACGCCGGGGACCCGGCGCGCGTCCCGGCCAGCCGCCGCAGGCGGCCCGGTGCGGGCGCCTCCGCCGGCGGGGCGTGGCGGCCGCCGAGCGGCGGGAGGGGGCTGGCGGTGCTCATGCGGGTGACCTTTCGTCGGAGGGGGCGGGGGACAGGGACGGCGTGTCGGTGGTGCGGCCCGGCCGGAAGACCCAGCTGCGCAGCAGCACGAAGCGGGCGAGGGTGGCGGCGGCGTTCGCGACCACCAGTACCGCGACCTCGGCGGCGCGCGGCGGCGCCGCGCTGGCGGCGTGGAGCGCCGCGAGCGACCCGCTGGTGAGCGTAAGCCCGAGGAGGAAGACGCCGAGGCCCTCCACCTGGTGGCGCAGCGCGGCCTCGCGCCCGCGCACCCCGAACGTGATGCGCCGGTTCGCCGCCGTGTTGCCCACGGCGGTGATCAGCAGCGCCAGCAGGTTGGCCGCCTGGGCGCCCATCGCGCCGCGCAGCAGCAGGTAGAGCAGGACGTACGCCAGCGTGCTGGCCACGCCGATCAGCGCGAAGCGGGCCGCCTGGCGCCACAACTCGGGGCCGATCCGGAGGATGCCGCGCAGGTCCTCCATGACGGTGCGGCGGATGTCGACCCGGCTGTCGGGGTCGTCCACCCAGTCCACCGGCACCTCATGGATCCGCATGCCGGCCCGCTGGGCGAGCACCAGCAGCTCCGTGTCGAAGAACCACGCCGGGTCCTGCACCTGGGGCAGCAGCTCGCGGGCCGCGTCGGCGCGGATCGCCTTGAAGCCGCACTGGGCGTCGCTGAAGCGGGCGCGGAGGCTGGCGCGCAGGAGGGTGTTGTAGCCCCGGGAGAGGATCTCGCAGATGTGTATAAGAGACAGGGGCAGCAGCTCGCGGGCCGCGTCGGCGCGGATCGCCTTGAAGCCGCACTGGGCGTCGCTGAAGCGGGCGCGGAGGCTGGCGCGCAGGAGGGTGTTGTAGCCCCGGGAGAGGATCTCGCGCTTCCGGCCCCGGACGATGTTGGCGCCCCGGGCCCGGCGCGAGCCGATCGCCACGTCGCTGTGGCCGCTCACCAGCGGGGCCACCAGCGGCAGCAGGCCGGCGAGGTCCGTCGAGAGGTCGACGTCCATGTACGCCAGGACGGGCGCGTCGCTCGCCTCCCAGGCGGCGCGCAGGGCCCGGCCGCGGCCCTTCTCGTCCAGGCGGATCGCGCGGACGCGCGGGAGGTCGTCGGCGAGCATCCGGGCGAGCGGCCAGGTGGCGTCGGTGCTCGCGTTGTCGACGATCGTGATCCGGGCGGGCAGCGGGAACTCCTCCTCCAGGAAGAGGTCGAGCCGCCGCACCGAGGGGACGAGGTCCATCTCCTCGTCGTGCACGGGGATGACGATGTCGACGACCGGGGGGCCGCCCGGCGCCACCGTGATCGGTGCGCGCGGGGCCGTTCGGGTGGGGAGCGTCGCGGTCATGCGGGCAGGATCGGCCCGCGGCATCAGGCGCCCGTGGGGCGCCCCTGTGGATCAGCTGTGAGGCGCCGGCTCCCCGTCGCCGTTGCCCGCGAGGGGCAGCGCGATGCGGAAGGTGGCCCCGTCGCCGGGGGTGGAGTCGACCCCGGCGGAGCCGCCGTGGGCCTCGGCCACCGCCGCCACGATCGACAGCCCCAGGCCGCTGCCGCCGCTCGCGCGGGCGCGCGAGGGGTCCGCCCGGAAGAAGCGCTCGAACACCCGCGCCGCGTGATCGGGCGCCAGGCCGGGGCCGCGGTCGGCCACCTCCACCACGCCGAGACCGTCGTCGGCCCGCACGCGGACGGTGAACGGCGTCCCCGCCGGCGTGTGGATGCGAGCGTTGGCGATGAGGTTCCCCACCACCTGGCGCAGGGCCGGGTCGTCGCCCGCCACCACGACGGGGCGGTCCGTCTCCAGGACGATCTCCCGGTCGGGCGCGACGACGCGGGCGTCGGCGACCAGCTCGCGCGCGAGCGGCACCAGGTCGACGGGCTCGCGCCGCAGCTCGCGCCCCTGGTCGAGCCGCGCGAGCATCAGCAGGTCGTCGACCAGCACGCCCATGCGCGTGGCCTCCGCCTCGATCCGCGTCATCGCCACGTCCAGGTCGTCGGGGTTGCGCGCCGCGCCGCGGCGGAACAGCTCCGCGTAGCCGCGCACCGAGGTGAGCGGGGTCTGGAGCTCGTGGGAGGCGTCCGCCACGAACCGGCGCAGGCGGGCCTCCGACGCGCGCCGCTCCTCGAACGCGGCCTGGAGCCGGTCGAGCATCGCGTTCAGGGTGCGCGCCAGGCGGCCCACCTCAGTCTGCTCGTCGGCGTCCGGGATGCGCTGGTCCAGGTCGTCCCCGGCCGCGATGCGCTCCGCCGTCGCCTCGATCCGCTCCAGCGGGCGCAGGCCCAGCCGCACGAACCACGTCGCCAGCAGCGCGAGCACGGCCAGTACCGCGCCCCCCACCGCCAGCTCGATGAGCGTGAGCCGGTGGAGCGTCGAGTTCACGTCGTCCAGCGGGACCGCGACGACCAGCGACGATCCTGCCGGCACCTGGCTGATCGACCCCGGGCCGGGCGGCAGGTCGTCGGTCCTGACGGAAAGGATCCGGTACTCGCCCGGGGCGCCCGCGAGGTCGGCGGACGAGTAGCCGTCCGGGACGTGCGTGGGCAGTTGCAGGAGGTCGCCGGGGTCGCGCACCTGGATGGTCTGCAGCACCTTCCCGTCGGCGTCACGCAGCTGGGCGGCCGCGTCGTTCGGCAGGCCGCGCGGGATGCGGCCGCCGGCGCCGAAGAAGTCGTCCGGCTGGAGCAGCCGCCCGAGGGCGGGTCCCGAGGCCTCGGCCAGGTCCTGGTCGACGCGGTCCACGAGGAAGTCGTGGAGGGAGCGGTTCACGGCCCAGCCCGACACGGCGAGGCCGACGGCCACCATCGCCAGCGTGACGATCAGCAGGCGCGCGCGGAGCGACGCCGGTCGGAACCTCCTCACCGCCGCCGCAGCGAGTAGCCGAAGCCGCGCACCGTCTGGATCAGCGGCTCGCCCTCGCGGTCCACCTTCTTGCGCAGGTAGCTGATGTACGTCTCGACCACGTTCGAGTCGCCGCCGAAGTCGTAGTTCCACACGTGGTCGAGGATCTGGGCCTTGCTCAGCACGCGGCCGGCGTTGGCGAGGAGGTAGCGCAGCAGGCTGAACTCGGTGGGGGTCAGGTCGATCTGGCGGCCGCCGCGGCGCACCTCGCGCCGCTCGTCGTCGAGCTCCAGGTCGTCGAAGACGAGGACGGTGGCGGCGTCCCCGTCGCCGCGGGTGCGGCGCAGCACCGCCCGCACCCGGGCGATGAGCTCCTCGAGGCTGAACGGCTTGGTGACGTAGTCGTCGGCGCCGATCGTGAGGCCGCGGACGCGGTCGTCGGTCTCGCGGCGGGCGGTCAGGAACACGACCGGCAGGCGGGGCTGTGCGGTGCCGGTGAGGCGCCGGTGGACCTCGAAGCCGTCCAGGTCGGGGAGCATCACGTCCAGCAGGACCAGGTCGGGGCGGAAGGCGTCGGCCTCGCGGAGCGCCTCCTTGCCGGTGGCGGCCGAGGCGGTCTCGAACCCCTCGTAGCGGAGGGCCGTGCAGAGGAGCTGGGTGATGCTCTCCTCGTCGTCGACGACCAGGATCCTCGCCCGGTCCGTGCCGTTCTCCGTGGTCCCCATCGCCTCACCTCCGTCGGCCGCCGTGCCTCACGAGCGTAGGAACGGGACCTGTGGACTTCCTGTGAGCCTCCTGAGGATACGGTGGGGTCGCCGGATCAGGCAGCGCGGAGGGCGCGCACGTCGCGCCGTCGGGCCAGGTCGTCGAGCGCGCGGCGCTCGATCTGGCGCACCCGCTCGCGGCTGACGCCCACGTCGGCGCCGACGTCGGCGAGGGTGTCCTCCGCCCGTCCGGAGAGCCCGAAGCGCCGCCGCACCACCTCGCGCTCGCGGGGTCCCAGGTCGGCGACGGCCCGGCCCAGCACGGCGGCGCGCTCGGCGTCGAGGGCGGCCGCCTCCGGACCCGGGCCGGCGGCGGTGCCGCGGCCGGGGGCCCGCGCGAGCG
>BFBZ01000831.1_pt1 | contig 24481 bp, 21 predicted proteins | sample 1888401 | NCBI WGS metagenome assembly BFBZ01 (sample SAMD00112614, study PRJDB3348) | symbiont metagenome | host: Chara braunii
CAATTCGCTCCGGGGCTGGTTGCGGCGCCCGGTCGCCGTCTTCCTTCTTTTCCCTTCGGACAAAAAAGTCCGAGGGATGGAGCGCCGAATGACGCCACATCTTAGTCTCACGCCTTTCGGCGTTGCGTCCCTGAAGAAGGACGCTCGCCATCCGGCGCTCCATCGCGGCACTTTTCAATCCCGGGCCACGCTTTCCAGAACGGTTTTGCCGTTCCGATCAGCCAGCTCCTGGCGGGGGGATCCTGATATCCCCCAGGTGGAGCCCCGGTACGCCCGGAGATGGGTTTGCGAGACCCATCCGCAGGAGCCGCATCCGATCCCGCTGCAATGACGCCTCATGACAGCGCCCTCGGTTGGACCGGATACGTATAGGATTATATACAGTAGGAATTCAGTCAAGAGGGGCGGCGAGTTTTTTTGTGGGTCGAAGGCTGCAACACATTCCGCTGTCATGCCCGGGCTTGGCCCGGGCATCTCGCTTAGGGAGCCACGGTGCCCGCCTAAGCGGGATCGCCGGGACATAGGCGAGCGAAGCGACGCCGTTCTTCGAACGGCTATGCCCGGCGATGACGTGGAGAGAACGGTGGTTATGGGTCCCCGCGTTCGCGGAGACGACAGCGGAGCGGGCGCGAGCCTCGCCCTCAGCCCTTCAACCCGAACATCTTGATCGCGTTCTTGTGGCAAATCTTCTCGCGATCCTCCGGTTTGAGGTCGAGCGACTCCAGCACCGCGATGGTTGAGCGGATATAGCCCGGTCCCTTCTCCTTATCGAAGGGACAATCCGATGCGAACAGCACATGGTCCGCGCCGAAGAAGTCGATGCCGCAGATCATCGGCGCGCGCGTGCCTTCGATCGCCGTATCGCCGTAGAAGTCCTTGAAATAGTCGTAAGGCCGCTTCTTGAGGCTCTTGCGCAGCCCCTCGTAATCCTCGTCCGAGGTGCGCACGCCCATCTGGTCGAAGCTGTGCGCAACACGGCCATCGAGGTACGGGATGACACCACCGAGGTGATGCGACACGATCTTGAGGTTGGGGTACGTGTCCATGATCTTGGAGAAGATGAAGCGCGACAGCGCGACGCCGGTTTCGAACGGCCAGCCGAGCACCGAACAAATTTCGTATTTTGATTTCTCCTCGCCCGCGTAGTCGATCATCTCGCGGCTGCGCGCCGGATGCAGCAGGATCGGCTTGCCGGATTTCTCAATCACCTCGTAGAGCGGCCAGAATTCCTTGCCATCAATCGGCCCGCCGTTGGCGTTGGTGCCGATCTGGATCGCGTTCGCGCCATTCTTCAGCGCCCGCTCGGCCTCCTTCGCCGCCGCCTCAGGATTGTTCATCGGCAGCGTCGCCGAATAGCCCGCGAAATGATCCGGGTTCTTGGCGACCACCTCCGCGAGCCCGTCGTTGGCGATCTTCGCCATCTCCGGCGATTTGTCCGGACCCCACAGCCGCTCGATCATCGGCAGACCGAGCGAGAGCACCTGCGTGTAGTCCGGGAACTGCTCGACCACCTTCTTGCGCAAATCGAGGTCGTACAACGCAGGGATGCCGCGCACACGCTTGCCGATGTCCTTTTGCCCGGACGGCGACAGCAGCAGCTCATCGAAATATCGCTTCGGATTGAAATGATTGAACGCATCGATGTAGCGCATGGCGGATGTCCTGTGGTCAAATCGCGGATCGGCCGGATCGCGAAAGCAGGTGGGTGCAGTGATCTACAAGGATTTACGAGGCTTCATCAAGCAGGTGGACGAGCTTGGCGCGCTGCGGCGCATCAACGGCGCGGACCAGAAATACGAGATCGGCGGCATCACCGAGGTTGCGGCCGGAACGCCGGAGTGTCCGGCCATGCTGTTCGACCGCATCACGGGGTTCGCGCCCGGCTTCCGCGTGTTCAGCAACGCAACGACCACGCCGCAGCGCGCGGCGCTCGCGCTCGGCATCGACCCGACGCTCAAGCCGCTCGATGCGCTGAAGGCGTGGATGGAGAAGCGCAAGACATTAAAGCCGCAGAAGCCCAACGAGGTGCGCGACGCGGCCTTCATGGAAAACTCCTTCACCGGCAAGAAGGTCGATATGGGCGCGCTCCCAGCGCCCTACTGGCACAAGAAGGACGGCGGGCCTTACATCGGCTCGGGCTCGCTCGTCATCATGCGAGACCCCGACGGCGGCTGGTTCAACGCCTCGATCTACCGCGTTCAGGTGCACGGCAAGAACAAGGTGACGATCCAGTTCGATCATCCCGGCCGCCACGGCGCGGTGATCGCGAAGAAATACTGGGACAAGGGCAAAAGCTGTCCCGTAGCGGTCGTGAACGGCGAGGACCCGGCCCTGTTCATCTCGGGCTTCGAATATCTGCCGGACGGACAGTCCGAGTACGACTTCGCCGGCGCGATCAAGGGCGCGCCGATCGACGTCATGCCGGGCCCGGTCACCGGCCTGCCGATCCCCGCGCTGGCCGAGATCATCCTCGAAGGCGAATTGCTCCCCGCAAGCAAGAGCACACTGGCCGAAGGGCCGTTCGGCGAATTCACCGGCTATTACGCCGCCGACGCGCGGCCCTGCCCGGTGATGGAGGTGAAAGCAATCCACCACCGCGACAATCCGATCCTGCTCGGCTCGCCGCCGATGAAGCCGCCGCGGTTTCATTTCGGCCTGCCGTTCCGTGCCGCCTCGATCTGGAGCAATCTCGACAGCGGCGGCGTCAGCGACGTGGTCGGTGTTTGGCAGCATGTCGCGCAACTGATGACCGTCGTATCGCTGAAACAGCGCTACGCCGGTCATGCCAAGCGTGCGGCGCTGGTCGCCGCGGCGCATTCCTACATGGGCCGGCTGGTCGTCGTCGTGGACGATGACGTCGATCCATCGAACCTCGCCGACGTGATGTGGGCGATCACCACGCGCTGTGAGCCGTCCGAGCAGATCGACATCGTGCGAAATGCTTGGAGTTCGGCGCTCGATCCACGCATCCCGATGGAGGACAAGCTTTCGGGCCTCACCTCGCATTCCAAGGCGATCATCGAAGCGGTGCGGCCGTTCGCGTGGAAGGACAAGTATCCGCCGACGTCCGCGCTGACAGCGGATGAGGCGAAGGAGATTGAGGCGAAGTGGGGTGATGTGATTAGTGGGAAATCGCAGAAGACTGCGACGAAATCCAAACCCAAAAAGAAGCGCTGACCCCTCCACGTCATGGCCGGGCTTGTCCCGGCCATCCCGCTTAGGCGGGTACTGTGCCTCCCTAAACGAGATGCCCGGCACAAGGCCGGGCATGACGGAACGCAAGACCTACCGCGTCGCTCAATACGACTTCGGCAATCCCAACGCCTTCTCCGCAATGAAGCTTAAAATGAGCTGCGGCGAGATCGGCGCGATGCGCGTGATGAGAGACTCGCGCAGGTATCGCTCGACGTGGAACTCCTTGGCGTAGCCCATGCCACCGTGGGTCATCACCGCGGTCTCGCAGGCTTTGAACGCCGCTTCGCCGCCGAGATATTTCGTGGCGTTGGCCTCAAGCGCACACGGCTTGCCCGCGTCGTAGAGCGACGCCGCCTTGTAGGCCATCAGCTCCGCCGCGTGAAGCTGCATCCAGCACGCCGCGAGCGGATGCTGGATCGCCTGGTTCTGCCCGATCGGCCGGTCGAACACGATGCGCCCGCCAGCATAGGCTGCGGCCTTGCGTAGCGCCGCTTGGCCCAACCCAATGCCCTCCGCTCCGATCAGGATGCGCTCCGGATTCATCCCATGCAGGATGTATTCGAAGCCGCGCCCTTCCTCGCCGATCCGATCGGCGACCGGCACTGGCAACTTGTCGATGAACAGCTCGTTGGAGTCGACCGCGCTCCGTCCCATCTTCGGGATTTCGCGCACATCGATGTAGCGGCGGTCCACGTCGGTGTAGAACAGGCTCAAGCCCTCGGTGCGGCGCTTCACCTGATCGAGCGGCGTGGTGCGCGCAAGAATGAGCATCTTGCTCGCGACCTGCGCGGTCGAGATCCAGATTTTCTGGCCCGAGAGAATGTAGCTGTCGCCCTCGCGCACGGCCTTGGTCTTGAGCTTCAGCGTGTCGAGGCCGACGTTCGGCTCGGTCACGGCAAAGCAAGCTTTGTCCTTGCCCGCGATCAGCGGCGGCAGCATGCGCCGCTTCTGCTCTTCGGTGCCGAACACCACCACCGGATTGAGCCCGAAGATGTTCATGTGCAGCGCCGACGCGCCGGAGAGCCCTGCTCCCGACGCCGCGATCGTCTGCATCATGATGACGGCTTCGGTGACGCCGCAGCCCGCGCCGCCGTACTCCTGCGGCACGCAGATGCCGAGCCAGCCGTCGTCGGCGAACGCCTTGTGGAAGTCGTGCGGGAAGCCGCCGTCCTTGTCTTTCTTCAGCCAGTAGTCGTCGCCAAAACGCGCGCAGATGCGCTCGATGGCGCTTCGGATGGCGTCTTGTTCGGGTGAAAACGAGAAATCCACGGCAACCCTCCCGGCCGGTCCAATGATAGGTGGATCGGAGCGAGCAACGCCAGCGGTCTCGTGTCCCGGATGCGGTGCAGCGTGAAGCGAAGCGAAACGGTGCACCGCTGATCCGGGACCCCGGTTTGTCTCAAAGAAGAACCGGGGTCCCGGGTCTGCAGCGCATCACTTCGTGCTGCGCTGCGCCCGGGACACGAGGCTGCATACAGCAGCGCAACTACTTCACATCAATTGTCTTGCGCACCGCCGGCACCCACTTGTCCACCTCGGACTGCATGAAGGCGGTCATCTCCTCCGGCGACATCGCCCTGGTCTGCACCATCTCCTGATCGAGGTGCTTCTTCACTTCGGGATCGTTCATCGCGGCGTTCACCTCGCGATTGAGCTTCTCCACGATATCGCGCGGCAGCTTCGCCGGCCCCGACAGGCTGTACCAGGTCGTCACCACCAATTCGGGATAGCCGAGTTCCACCAGCGTCGGCACGTCCGGGAATTCCGGCACGCGCCGCGCCGACGAGATCGCGAGCGGCCGGAGCTTGCCCGCAAGGATATGTGGGCGCGTGGTCGAGGCCGTCATGCTGCCGACCTTCACATGACCCGCGACGAGATCGAGGATCGCCGCCCCGCCGCCGCGGTAGGTGACGTGGACGAGCTTCACCTTCTCCTTCGCCGCCATGTATTCGGCGACCGTGTTGCCGACCGAGCCGATGCTCGGCGACACATACTCGACGCCGCCCGGCTTGCTCCGCATCAGGTCAAGCAATTCCTTGAACGTCTTGATGTCGGTGCCGGCGTTGACCACGAACACGTTCGGCGGACCGCCGAGATAGGCAATGTGGGTGAAGTCCTTGATCGGATCGAAGCCCGCGGTCTTGTTCATCGCAGGCCCGAGCACATGCGACGGCATGCCGGAGATCATCAGCGTGTAGCCATCCGGCTCCGAACGCGCGACCGCCTCGGTGCCGATCATGCCGCCGCCACCCGTGCGGTTCTCGACGAAGAACTGCTGGCCGAACGCCTTGCTCAACTTCTCCGCAAACACACGGCCGAGCAGATCGTTCGCACCACCCGCCGCATAAGGCACCACCACGCGCACCGGCTTGCTCGGCCAGCTCTGCGCGTGGGCATTTGCTGTCAGGAGAAGACAAAAAGCGGTGACGAATCCTGCGACCGCTTTCATGGCGCCCTCACTCGATGACAGCGATGGCGTTGATCTCGATGAGATACTCCGGCGAGGTCATCTTGCAGATCTCGACCATGGTGGACGCGGGCGCAGGCGCCTTGAAGTATTCGCGGCGCACCTCGTGGATCGCGTCGAAGTGCTCCATGTTGCGCACGTAAACGTCAACACGGCAGATGTCGTCCATCGTACCGCCCGCGGCTTCGACCGCGGCTTTGACGTTCTCGCAGACCTGCTTGGTCTGCTCCTTGATGTTGCCGATGCCCGCGATGGTGCCGTCGGCGCGGCGCGAGGTCATGCCCGAGATGAACACCAGGCGGCCTTTCGCCTCGATCATCGTCGCCTGGGAGAAGTGGCCGTTCGGCTGGCGGATTTTCGGAGAGCTGACTTGCTTCCTTGGCATAACGTCCTCGTTTCCTCTTGGTGTTGTATTGTTGCTGACATGAAGCCTGCAATCGCTGGAAAAATCCAGCGGTCCCTGAGAGTTTCATGACGGGAGCCGGGAGGACATTGCCATTTCCAAGCTGAACGAGTTGACCGCGACCGAAATCGTCGCCGCGATCGAAGGCGGGCGCACGACCTGCGAAGCGGTCGTGCGTGCATGTTTGGAACGCATGGCCGAGCGCGAGGCCGACGTCGGCGCCTGGGCTTATTGTGATCCGAAGCAGGCGATCGCCGCGGCGCAAGCCTTCGACAAGAGCGGCAAGCGCGGACCACTCGCGGGCGTGCCGTTCGGCGTCAAGGACATCATCGACACATTCGACATGCCGACCGAGTGGGGCACGGCGATCCATCGCGGCCGCACGACGAACCGTGACGCCGCCTGCGTCGCGCTGTCGCGCAAGGCCGGCGGCGTGCTGCTCGGCAAGACCGTCACCACCGAATTCGCCAACCTGCATCCCGGCAAGACGCGCAATCCGCGCGACCTGACACGCACGCCCGCAGGATCGTCGAGCGGCTCGGCCGCGGCGGTCGCCGATTTCATGGTGCCGATCGCCATCGGCACGCAGACCACCGGCTCGACCATCCGCCCGGCGTCGTTCTGCGGTTGCTTCGGCTTCCGCCCGACCTACGGCGAGCACCGGATGCACGGCGTGATGGAGGCCTCCGGCTCACTCGATACGCTCGGCATCCTCTCGCGCTCCATCGAAGACATCGCGCTCTACAACGATGTGCTGCTCGGCATTCCGCCGCAGTCGATCGTTGACGTCAGCGCCCCGCCCCGCGTCGGTCTCTGCCGCACGCACATCTGGGACAAGATCGAGCCTCACACACGAAAGCTCGTCGAGGACGCAGCAGAGCGGCTTGCCCGCGCGGGCGCAAAGGTGTCCGACGTCACGCTGCCGGACGACTTCAAGCAGTTGAACGACGCGCACCGCTGGATCTCCAGCTTCGAGTTCGCGCGCACGTTCACCTTCGAAATCGAGAACCACTGGAACGAGATCAGCGACACGCTGCGCGGCGGCCGTCTGAACGACGGCATCAACGGCAGCTTCGAGCGCTATGTCTCTTCCAAGCTGATCGCCGAACAATGCCGCGCGCAGCTCGACGACATCTTCGGCGACTACGACGTGATGCTCACGCCTTCGGCGTTTGGCGAAGCGCCGGTCGGCCTATTCGCCTTCGATGGCGTGCCGCTGTTCCAGATCTGGACCGCGCTGCACGTGCCGGTGATTTCGCTGCCGGTGTTCAAGGGCCCAAACAATCTGCCGATCGGATTGCAACTCATCGCCAAGCGCCATGACGACCGCAGGTTGTTCGCCAGCGCACGTTGGGCGTGGCAAAAGCTGACGTGAATGAATTTGAGGAATTGAAATGGTCTCCAATCCCATCGAGCGTAACTGGCCCGTCACCTTCCCCGGCAATCTGCGCTGGAGCAACGCCATGCAGATCGTCAAAGGCATGGTGCCCTATGCCGCTTCGGCGATGGCAGAGATCGACAACATCCGCATCCGGCTGACCACGCGCACGGGCGAGCCGAACCTCGATCAGGTCTGGAAAGAGGAATGGGAGCGCGAGGCGGATCGCGTCGCGGCCTACGGCGACAAGGCCGACGCCGACGGCTTCAAGATCACCGCCGGCAACCAGTACATGCGCGCGGCGAACTACTACTACAGCGCCGAGCGCTTCATCCCTCCGGGCGAAGAAAAGCTCGCGGTCTATCGCAAAGCTTTGCGCTGCTATCTCGCGGCGATGGAGCGGCTCTATCCCGAGATCGAGCGCGTCGAGGTGCCCTACGAGGGCAAGAGCCTCCCCGCCTACTTCGTGAAAGGCCGTGGCGAGGGCAAGAAGCGCACGGTCGTCATGTTCGACGGCATGGACAACGCGAAGGAGATGAGCGTCATTTTCGCAGGCCTCGATCTCGCCAAGCGCGGCATCAACGTGCTCGCGATCGACGGCCCTGGCCAGTCCGAACCGCTGCGCCTTCGTAACATTCCGACACGCCATGACTACGAGGCCGCGGGCATCCCCGCTTACGATTGGGTGGCAGCGCGGCCGGAGGTCGATCCCAAGCGCGTCGCCGTGATGGGCTACTCGTTCGGCGGCTATCACGCGCCGCGCATCTGCGCGTTCGAGAAGCGCTACGCTGCCTGCGTCGCGTTCGGCGCGATGAACTGGAACGTCTATGACTTCGTAAAGCACCACGCGCCGAAAGATCCGCGGCAAACCTCGGGCTCGACCTTCCAGTTTCGCTGGGTGGTCGGTGCGCCGGATAACGAGACCGGTTTGGAGTGGGCCAAGAAGTTCACCCTCGAGGGCGTCGCCGACAAGGTCACATGCCCGATCCTGATTTTGCATGGAGAGAACGACCGCGTCGTTCCGGTTGCAGAAGCGCACAAGCTCTACGAACGCGTCGGGTCGAAGGACAAGACGCTCCGCATTTTCACCGCGGAGGAAGGCGGCGCGGAGCACTGCCAGGTGGATCATCGCCAGTACGGAGTCGATTGCATTGGCGACTGGCTCTTGAAGGTGCTCTAATCGTTGCAAATGAACTGATCGAAAGAGCCGCTTAAAGCGGCCGGGAATTCCAGGGAGACGACGATGCTCAAGCTCATCCGCTCGCTTGCCGTTGTGGGCACCATGCTCGCAGCGCTGCCAAGCGCACAGGCACAAAACTATCCCGACAAGCCAATCCGCCTGATCGTCGCCTTCGTGCCCGGCGGCGCGACCGACACGCTCGCGCGCCAGCTTCAGAACGATCTGCAAGAGGCAATGGGCCAGCCGGTCGTGATCGAGAACAAGCCCGGCGCCGGCGGCTACATCGCCTGGCAGCATGTCGCGACGTCAGACCCTGACGGCTACACGCTTCTTCTCGCCGAGAACGCGCTCGCGATCAGCCAGGCGCTCTACAAGACCAGTAAATCCAACTTCAACCCGATCACGCAGTATGATGCGGTCACCGGCATCGCGGTGTCGCCGTCTGCGCTCGTCGTCGCCAACAACATCCCGGCCAAGACCGTCTCAGAACTTGTCGCCTACTCGAAGACCGTGAAGGAGGAGATGAACTTCGCCTCCGCCGGCATCGGCTCGGTCTCGCATCTGAACTTCGAAGTCTTCATGGACAAGACCGGCATGAAGGCGATCCACGTTCCCTACAAGGGCGGCGGTCAGGCGATCGGCGACGTCGTCGCGGGGCACGTGCCGATGACGATCTCCTCGGTGCAGGCAACCAAGGGTCTCGTCGAGACCGGCAAGATGAAGGCGCTCGCGGTGACGAGCCCGGTGCGCTCGCCGGCCATGCCCAGCGTCCCGACCATGCAGGAGGCCGGCGTCGCCAAGGCCGACGTGGAGCTTCGCTTCTGGTTCGCGGTGTTCGGGCCGAAGGGCTTGCCCGCCGCTGTGAAGACCAAGTGGGCGCAGGTCGTCAGCAAGATCATGAACGATCCGCGCACGCAGGAGCGGCTCTTAAAGCTCGACATCACGCCGGACGTGATTCCCGCGACGGAGCTTCATGCGAAGCTCGAAAGCGAGATCAAGAACTGGACGAAGTTCATCGACGCCAAGAACATCAAGGCGGAATAAGCCGCCTCAAGGCCGGAACATCCCGCCGCCGCACGGCGAAGTGCCGCATCGCGCGGGCGCGCGCGGCCTCGACGCTGCGGCCTTGGCGTGGTCGAATATTCGTCAAAGAATGGAATGGGGAGACGACCATGCGGATGTTCTTGCGGCTGAGTGCCGCTCTTTGCCTGTTGCTCGGCGCGCCCGCGCTCGCAGGGGCGCAAGGTTCGTATCCTGACCGGCCGGTGAAATTCGTCGTCGCCTTCCCGCCCGGCGGCGCGACCGACACGTTCTTCCGCCAGATCGCCAACGACGTCTCCGCCGCGCTCGGACAGCCGGCGATCATCGAGAACCGCGGCGGCGGGGGCGGCTATATTGCCTGGCAGCAGGTCGCGAATTCCGAACCCGATGGCTACACACTGCTTGTTGCAGAGAACGCGCTGGGCATCAGCCAGGCTCTCTACAAGAACCACCCGTCCAAATTCGATCCGCTGAAGCAATACGACGCGATTGCCGCGACCGGCAGCACGCCGCTGGTCCTGACAGCGGCCAACAACACACCATTCAACACCTTCGCGGAACTCGTCACCTATTCGAAGTCGCTGCCGCAGAAATTGAACTACGCCCATGCGGGCGCGGGCAGCGTGACACACCTGTCGTTCGAGGTGGTCCGCGATGGCGCGGGCATGGACACCGTGCCCGTGCCCTACAAGGGTGGCGGACCAGCGGTCGCGGACGTTGTCGCCGGACACGTCCCGATCACGCTCGCCTCGATGTCGGTCGGCAAGCCGCTGGTCGAAGGCGGCAAGTTGAAGGGATTGTTCGTCACCAGCCAGGGCCGCTCTCCAGCCCTGCCGAACGTCCCTTCCGTGAAAGAGATCGGCCTCAAATACGCCGACGTGGACCTCGAATTCTGGTGGGGCATCTTCGGTCCGAAGGGCATCCCCGCTCCGGTCCGCGAGAAACTGGAAAAGGCGTTCCAGACCGTCATGGCCAATCCAGGAGTCCGCGAACGGCTCGCCAAGGTTGACACCAACCCCACGTTCGCGCCGGGCGCAGCGCTGCGCGCGAAGCTTGAAAATGAGATCAAGAACTGGTCCACCTTCATCGACTCGAAGGGCATCAAGGTGGAATGACGACTGGTTCGCAACCCGAGAAGCAAGCCATCGAACTGACCGTCAACGGCAAGCCGGTGCGCGTCGAAACCGACGCCACCAAGCCGTTGCTTTATGTGCTGCGCGACGAGCTGGCGTTGCGCGGCAGCCGCTTCGGCTGTGGGCTGGAGCAGTGCGGCGCCTGCATGGTGCTGATCGACGGCGCGGCGGAATATTCGTGCAGCCGCGAGATCGGTACGCTGGCGGGTAAGACGATCACCACCGTCGAAGGATTGTCGAGGGACGGCGCGCTGAGCCCGTTGCAGCAGGCGTTCCTCGACGAGCAGGCAGGCCAGTGCGGCTACTGCCTCTCGGGCATTCTGATTTCGGCCTCCGCCCTGCTCGCGAAGAATCCGAAGCCGAGCCGCGCGCAGATCGTCGAAGCGCTCGACCGCAACCTGTGCCGCTGCGGCATGCACAACCGCGTCATCCGCGCGATCCAGCGCGCCGGTGAAGCCATGACGCTGCAAGAGCGTGGAGCGCAGCGATGATCTCCAACGCACTGCCGCTCAGCCTCACAGACAACCCGATCCTGTCGCAGTGGGTCTCGTTCGAGGAGCCCGGCCGCGTGCGCGTGTTCAGCGGCAAGGTCGAAATCGGCCAGGGCATCCTCACCGCGATCACGCAGATCGCGGCGGAAGAACTGGATCTGAAGCCCGAACAGGTGAACCTTATCTCCGGCCAGACCGACGTCAGCCCGATGGAATACTTCACCTCGGGCAGCTATTCGGTCTCGGTCGGCGGCGCGGCGGTGCGTCTCGCCTGCGCCGAGGTGCGGTCGCTGTTTCTCGACAGGCTCGCCGACAAGCTGAAATGCCCGGTCGGCGAATTGTCGGTCGAGGACGGCAAGTTTTTGCGCGCGGGCAAGGACACCGGCCAGGACTACTGGTCGATGAAGGGCGAAATCTCGCTCGAGCGCCGCGCCACCGGCAGCGCGCCGACGAAGCCGCCATCGAAATACAAGATCGTCGGCAAGAGCATGCCGCGCGTCGACCTTCCCGCGAAGGTCTCGGGTGCGGCTTTCATCCACGACATCGTGCCTGAGGGTGTCGTGCATGCGCGCGTGCTGCGCCAGCCGTGGCGCTACGCCAATCTCGTCGAGTTGAACGAAGCCGTCATTCGCAAGGCGGCGAAGGAGCCCATCGACATCATCCGTAAAGGCAACTTCGTCGCCTTCACGAGTGCGAGCGAAATCGCCGTGTTCTGGGCCGCGCAGAAGGCGCGCGAGATCGCGAAATGGGACGGCGGCAAGCCCGTGCCCGACGGCATCGGCTCATCCGAATGGCTGAAGGCGCAGCCCGCGAAAAGCCGCGAGGTCGAGTCGGGCCAGCCCGGCCGCGTCACGCAAGGGCGTGTGGTCGAAGCGCTCTACTCGCGCCCCTTCCTCACCTACGGCTCGATCGGCACCGCCTGCGGCCTCGCCGAGTTCAAGGACGGCCAGCTCAGCGTGTGGTCGCACTGTCAGGGCCCGGCAATCCTGCGCGACTGGATCGCCAAGGCGCTCGGCATGGAGACCGCGAAGGTCAACGTGTTCCATCGTCAGGGCTCGGGTGCCTACGGCCATAACACCGCCGATGACGCCGCCTTCGACGCCGCGTATCTCGCGACACGGATGCCGGGCAAGACGGTGCGCGTGATCTGGACGCGCGAGGACGAGTTCTCGTCCGCGCCGATCTCGACCGCGATGGCCATAGGCCTTCGCGCCGTGCTCGACAACGCCAACAAGCCCGCCGACTGGACCATCGAAATATGGAGCCCGCCGCACGCCCAGCGTCCGGGCATGAACGGCAACTCCAACCTCACCGCCGCCGAAGCACTGCCGAACGCGCCGGAGCCGAAACCCATCGGCGACATTCCGGACGACCGCGGCGGCGGCGCAACGCGCAACTCGTTCCCAATCTACGACCTGCCGCGTCACAAGCTGATCCACCACATGATCCCCGGCGCGCCGCTGCGCACCTCTTCGCTGCGTGGGCTCGGCGCCTGGGCCAACGTGTTCGCCATCGAGTCCTTCATGGACGAACTGGCCGAGGCCGCGAGCGTCGACCCCGTGACATATCGTCTCTCGCTCCTGTCGGACCCGCGCGCGCGCAAGGTGGTCGAGACCGCAGCCGCGATGAGCGGCTGGTTCGACAAGCGTGCGCTGCCGGAGGGGCACGCGCTCGGCTTCGGCTTCGCGCGCTACAAGAACATCGCCTCGTACTCGGCCATCGTCGCCGAGGTGCAGGTGGACGAAGAGGTGCGCCTGAAACGCATCTGGTGCGCCGCCGACGCCGGCCTCGTCATCACTCCGGACGGCGCGAGAAATCAGCTCGAAGGCGGCATTATCCAGGGCGCGAGCTTCGTAATGCGCGAGCAGATCAAATTCCACGACGGCCGCTCAGCCATCAAGGCGTGGGAGGACTACCCGATCCTCCGCTTCACCGACATCCCGGAAATCGAAATCGAGCTGATCGACAACCCGAACGAGCCCACACTCGGCCTCGGCGAATGCTCGGTCGGCCCGACCGGCGCAGCCATCGGGAACGCTGTCGCACGTGCGCTCGGTGCGCGCATCCGTCATTTGCCTCTGACACGAGAGCAGATAGAAGCTACGTTGCTCGCGGAATAGCCTAGGGAGATTTCAATGAAGACTTTCGCACGCCTGACGGGCTGCGCGTTGGCGCTTGGTGCCATGCTGACGGCCCTGCCCGCTCAGGCTCAGGATTTCACCGGTAAACCCATCCGCATGATCGTCGGCCTCGCGGCCGGCGGCGCGACCGACGTGATGGCGCGTCTCATTGCGCAGAAGATGAGCGAGGGTTTGAAGACTCCCGTCGTGGTCGAGAACAAAGCCGGCGGCAACTTCATCCCGGCGATCCGCGAACTGATCGCTCAGCCGCCGGATGGCCACACACTGTTCTTCATCTCGACGTCGACGCTGATCACGCAGCCGCTGCACCCGGACTACCCGCATGATCTGACCAAGCTCACGCCGATCTCGCAGGTCGCCACCGGCCCGCTGATCCTGGTCACCAAGAACAACCTCGGTCTCAAGACCGTGAAAGAGATCGTCGATTTCGCCAAGGCGAATCCGAACAAGCTGATGTTCGGCGCCGGCGGCGGCACCGGCTCCTCGCTCTACTTCGCGCTCGAACTGCTCCGCTCCAAGACTGACATCAAGGTGACGGTCGTGAACTATCGTGGCGCGGGCCCGGCGCTGAACGATCTGCTCGGCGGCCACATTGACGCGATGTTCGACGCGATGCCCGTCATGGTCGTGCAGGCGAAGGAAGGCAAAGTCACGCCGATCGCGGTGACCAGCACCAAGCGCTCGCCCGCGCTGCCGGACGTGCCGACCATGCAGGAGTCCGGCGTCGCCGGCTACGACATGCCGGGCTGGTTCGGCATCCTCGCGCCGCCGGACACGCCGCCGGCGATCGCGCAGAAGCTGCGCGACGAGGTTGCAAAGGCGGTCGCGATCCCGGAGGTCGTGAAGCTTCTCGACTCCCAGGGCATGCAGCCGCTCGGCACCCAGCCCAAGGAATGGGGCGACTACCTGAAGTCGGAACTGGCGACCTATTCCAAGATGATCAAGGATGGCAACCTGAAGCCGGAATAGCCTTCCTCAAATCAGTCATGTGGCGGCCGGGCTTGTCCCGGCCGCTTCCGTCTTTTAAGCCTGCCACCGTCAATTCTTGCTTGGGAAGGAATACGCATGCCCGCTCGCGGCCCCTGGATCGATCACTTCGGCGAAAACTTCCTGTGGTCCAACGCGACCCTGATCCTCAAGGGCATGGCGCCCTATGGCGTCGTCTCGCTCGAAGAAATGGACCGCGCCTGCGAGAAGCTGCGCGCCCGCCAAGGCGAGGCCGACAAGGGCAAGGCGTGGTTCGAGGAATGGCGCGCGCTCGGCGACCAGATCGAGAAGCACGGCGACGCCGCGCTCGCCAAGGGTCACAAGATCACCGCGGGTGACTACTACCTCCGCGCCGGCATCTATCACTACAACGCCGAGCGCTTCATCCAGCCGGGCCCGGAGAAGAAGGCGCAGTGCGCGCACGCCTACAAGGTCTGGCACGCCGGCATCAAGCTGCGTCAGACAAATGTCGAGTTCGTCGAGGTTCCTTACGAAGGCACCACCCTCCCCGCGCTGTTCATGAAGTCGAGCGAGCCGGGGCCGCGCCCGACCGTCGTCGTGGTCAACGGCATGGACAATGCCAAGGAGATGAGCATCTTCTTCTGCGGCCTGGAATTCGCGCGCCGCGGCTACAACACGCTTTGCCTCGACGGCCCCGGCATGGGCGAGATGCGGCGCATGCGCGACATGCCGAGCCGCTTCGACTACGAGGTGCCCGGCACCGCGGCGCTCGAATATCTTATCAAGCGGCCGGATGTGGACGCCAAGCGCGTCGCCATCATGGGCTACAGCTTCGGCGGCTACTACTCCTCGCGCATCGCCGCCTTCGAGAAGCGCTACGCGGCCTGCATCGCGCTCTCCGCGCTGCACTGGGACCTTGCCGCCTGGCAGCAGAAGATCAAGGACGCCAACAAGGACAAGCCGGGCTCCGTCGCACAATCGAACTTCCAGTGGCGCTGGGTCGCAGGCGCGGAGGACGAGGACGGCGGTATCGAGATCGCCAAGAAGTTCTCGCTGAAGGACGTGGCGAAGAACATCACCTGCCCGTTCCTGGTCACCCACGCGGGCAACGACCGCGTGGTGCCGGTCGAGAACGCGCAGAAGCTCTATGATGCGGTCGGCTCGAAGAACAAAACGATCAAGATCTTCACCACCGAAGAAGGCGGCGCCGAACACGCCCACGTCGACAACCGCCAGATCGGCATGGACTTCGCCGCCGACTGGCTCGCCGACAACATGAAGTGAGCAGACGATGACCAAGCCGATTCCGATCCGCATGGGCGGCTACGGGCCGCCCACCACCGGCTTCTCAAAGTCGCTGAAATTCATCGGCGACAAGCTCACGGCCGAATTCGGCGACCGCGTGGACGTGAAGTACGTCTGGAACATCATGGACTTCGGCTACAAGGCCGAGGAGATCCTGTTCCTGGTCGAGAGCGGCATCCTCACGCTCGGCTATCAATCGTCGAGCTATCTCACCGACCGCGTGCCGGAATTGAGCTTCGTCGACATGCCGTTCCTGTTCGACAGTACGGAGACGGCGCGCGGCGCGATGGACGGCGCGCTCGGCAAGCGGCTCGAACAGGCGATCGAGGCGAAGTGCAACTACCGCATCCTCGGCTGGTTCGAGAACGGCTTCCGCCACATCTCCAACAAGGTGCGCACCATCCGCACGCCGGACGATCTCAAGGGCATCCGCATCCGCGTGCTGCCGAGCAAGATCCAGGCGCGCACGTTTGAACTGCTTGGCGCAACGCCGCTGATCCTCGACCTGACCGAAGCGATCGACCTCATCAAGAAGAGCGAGATCGACGCCCAGGAGAACCCGCTCACCAACACGGTGACCTACGGCGTTCACAAGTTCCACCACTACAACACGATCTCGAACCACTTCTACATCTCGCGGCCGATCTTCCTGCACCGCCCGACCTTCGACACATGGCCGGACGACCTGAAGGCTGCGATGACGCGGCTCGTGAAGGAGGCCGTCGCCTTCCAGCGCGACCTGCACATCAAGGAAGAAGAAGAGGCCGAGGCCGCGATGAAGGCGCAGGGCTGCGAGATCGTCGAGCTCGACGCCGCACAGCACAAGCTGTTCGCGGAGAAGGTTCAGCCGATCTACGCGGAAGCGCGCAAGCAGATCGGGAATGAGCTGTTCGATTTGATGGGATTGAAGTAATCGCATTCCGTCATGGCCGGGCTTGTCCCGGCCATCTCGCTTAGGGAGGCACTGCGCTCACCCAAGCGGGATCGCCGGGACAAGCCCGGCGATGACAGCGGAATATGTGGAACCGTTACGAACCGCTCAGCGCCTCGCCGAGCCACCTTGGATCCAAGCGATCCAGATCGCGCGACATCGCGACGATCTCCGCACACACCTTCTCCGACACCCGCGTCGAAAGCTCCTGTGTGAACCGCGCCTCGTGCTCGGCCGCCGTGAACGGCTGCGCCGGGCTGCCCTTCGGTGCGGGCACGAGCTTCGACAGCTTCCGTCCGTCGCGCAGCACGACGCTCACCCGCGCCGCGGTCGACAGCTCGTTGCTGTGGGCCTCGACCTCGTCGTCGAGTGAAATCGTCGTGCGCTCCTCGATCGCGTACAGGCTCTTGTCCGAAAGCCCCTTCTCGAAATCCGGCACGTTCACCGTCGCGACGCCGCCCTTCGGCAACGCCACCTTCGACGCCAGCGCCACCGAGAATGGCAGGCACATCTGCGCCGCTTGTAGATCCACCGGATGCGGATTGGTCAGCCGCCCCTGGATGATCTTCGGAATGCCGAGCGCCATGCTCTCGATGTCGTCGCCGGTGAAACCGTGCTCCAGGCGAAGCTCGAGCATGCCGTCGATGCCGGCGGCGACCCGCGCCGCCGCGGCATGGGACTTCACCAGCACGTCCATCAGATTGAACTTCGTGCCGAGGCCGTCCTCGATCAGCGCCGGATTGAAGCCGTCGGCATAGGCGCGCGCGAAGCCGCCCTGCCCCTCGATGATGTCATTCGGCCCGGCGTAGCCTTCACCCGCCAGCAGGGCCGCTGACACGCCGCCCTCCGCCGCGTGCGCAGCGTGGATGCGCTTGGCAGACCCACCGGAATAATAGAACTGCGCGAGCCCGCTGGCGTAGCCGCCCGCAAGGCCGAGCGCATCGGCGATCTTCTTGCGGTCGTTGCCGAACAGCACCCGCCCCGCAGCCGCTGCCGTGCCGAACCCCACACAGGTGCCGGTGCTCTGAAAACCGCGCTTGAAGTGTCCCGGCTGCACCGAGAGCCCGATACGGATCGTCGTCTCATAACCCGCAACAACGGCCGCGAGCACATCCGGGCCTTTGACGCCTTTGTGCTCGGCCATCGCCAGCGCCGCGGCCCACGCAGCGACACCGGGATGCAGCATCGCGCCGACATGGGTGTCGTCGCCGTCGAAGCTCGAGCCGAAGGTGACGTTGAGCAGCGTCGCGTGCTGCGGATTGAGCGTCTCGCGTTCGAACAGCGCGTGCGCCTTGCCCGCCTTGCCGACCTGCCCGACGTAGCGCCGCGACCAATCGCTCCACGGCAGCCGCGCGCCAATGGAGCAGACCCGCAAATGATCGAGCAGCAGCCAGCCGAGCTTTTGACGGACGTCGGCGGGAAGCTTCTTCGGATCGAGCGTCGCGGCAAAGTTCGCGAGCGCGAGAGTGGATTTGTGAGTTGTCATGTCTGAACCTCGCCGCAAATACCGCTGTCGTCCCCGCAAAAGCGGGGACCCAACTTCAACGGTGGTGGTTATGGGTCCCCGCTTTTGCGGGGACGACAGCGGTGTTTGTGGCGCACGCCGACATTCACTTCACCGACTTGAACACGTCGGCCATCTTGCCGAACTTCACATAGTCCGCCTCGATCTGCGCCCGGAACTCGTCCGGCTTGCTCACCACGATCTCCGAGCCGCCGCTCAGCAGGTTGTCGCGCACGGCCTTTTCCTGCATCGCGCCGTTCACCGCGTCCCAGATCTTGCCGACCACCGGCTGCGGCGTCCCCGCGGGCGCGACCATGCCGACCCACGACGCCGCCTCGTAACCCGGCACGCCGGACTCAGCCACCGTCGGAACATCGGGCAACGCCGGCGAGCGCTCCTTGCTGCCGACCGCGATGGCGCGGACCGCGCCTTCCTTGATGTGCGGGATGAGCCCCGCCATGAAACCCCACATCGCGCCGACCTGGTTCGAGATCACCGCCTGCAACGCAAGGCCCGTGCCCTGGAACGGCACGTGGGTGATCTGAAGCCCCGTGGCGCGATTGAAAACCTCGCCGGCCAGATGGTTCGGCCCACCGACACCGGACGACGCATAGAACATCTCGCCGGGTTTCGCCTTCGCGAGCGCCATGAACTCTTGCAAGTTCTTCGCTGGTACCGATGGATGCACGACGAGCATCACCGTGTTCCTCGTCAGCAGCGACACCGGCGCGAAATCCTTCAGCGGATCGTAGCCGATCGACTGGCCGATATGCGGCGCGATCACGATGGAGGACTCCGTCGAAACCAGCAGCGTGTGGCCGTCCGGATCGGACTTCGCCACCACGCCCGTTCCGATGCGGCCCGCAGCGCCCGCGCGGTTCTCCACGATCACGCTCTGCCCGAACGTACTCTGCAAGTGCGGCGACATCAGCCGCGAGACGATGTCGGCGCCGCCGCCCGGCGCGAACGGCACGATGATGCGAACAGGCCGCGTCGGAAACGCCTGCGCGCGAACGACATACGGCAGCGCCACGGCGCCCAACAGCCCGCCGAGAACGGCGCGGCGCGACGATTTCAGATTGTTCACGATGCGGCCTTGGTGACGACGATCTTGCGCGACGCTGTCTGCATGAAGGTGAGCGCGTGCTTGGCGCACAGCTCCGGCTCGACGGCAGCGACATGGTAGCTGTCGCCAGGCATCACGATCACGCGGGCGTTCGGGAACTTCTTCGCGTATTTGCGCACAGCCTCAACCGATTGGAGACCGCTCTCGTGTGTGGTGACGATCAGCGTCGGCGCGGTGATGCGCGAAAGCTGGTCCTCCAGCTCCATGTCGATGCGCGCGGCGGAAGCGCTATAGGCCGCTTTCGAACTGGTCTTCCCCATCAGCTCGTCGGCCCACCACTTGAGCTGCGCCTCGGAGGCCTTGCTGCCGAGCCGCGCCCGCATCGTCTCATGGGCCCATTGGCGCACACCCTTGGTGCGGATGAGGTCGGCGTTGCCCGTGCCGCTGCCGCGCACCGGCGAGCCGAACAGCCCCAGCGACAGAATGCGCCGCGGCTGCTGGGTCGCGAACTTCATGCAGGCCGAGCCGCCGTATTTCGCGCCGATCAGATGGCACTTTTCGATGCCGAGCGCGTTGAGGAAGTTCCCGATGTCGGTGGCGAGCTCGCCCACCGTCCAGCCGTAACCGGACGGCTCCGGCGAGGCGCCGAAGCCCGGCATGTCCGGACGGATGACGCGGAATTGGCCGGCCAGATGCGGCACCCAGCAATTCCAGGCTTTGGAGGATTCGGCATTGCCGTGGATCATCACCACCGGCTCGCCCGCGAGCCACGGCTCGCCGAACCAATGATCCTCATAGGCCATCCACACGCCGGGCCGGACTTCCAGCTTGTGCATGACGTCGCCCTCGCTCCTTCACAACTCCAAATTGCCATTGAAACAATGGCTGTGGAAGGTTGCGGCCCTGCCCCAAAAGGCCCAACTTTCTCGGTCCGCGCATCATAGCTGCGTCATGGCTTCGAAGGCAGACCATGAAGCTTTTTGAATGCCAGAACTGTGGACAGCTTCTCTACTTCGAGAACACGCGCTGCGAGAGCTGCGGGATGCGGCTCGGCTATTTGCCGACGCGCGAGACGGTGACGGCGCTGAAGGAAACCAGGGACCCGATACGCTTCCGCGCCCTGGCGGAACCTAGAGCCCATTACCGCTTCTGTGCCAATGCGGAGCACGACGCCTGCAACTGGCTGGTCCGCGCCGACCTGCCGGATTTGTTCTGCGAGGCGTGCCGGCACAACCGGACGATCCCGGACCTGTCGATCGCGGACAACCTCGTCCATTGGCGCAAGATCGAGCTCGCCAAGCACCGGCTGTTCTACACGCTGCTGAAGCTGCGCCTGCCGCACCGCACCAAGCAGGAAGACCCGGAGGACGGCCTCGCCTTCGATTTCCTGTCGAGCGACGCCGCCTCGCCGCACGGCGGCAATGCCCCGGTCCTCACCGGCCACGCCTACGGCGTCATCACCATCAACCTGGCGGAGGCCGACGACGCCGAGCGCGAACGGCAGCGCAGCCAGATGGGCGAGCCCTACCGGACCCTGCTCGGGCACTTCCGGCACGAGATCGCGCACTACTACTGGGACCGGCTGATCGCGAACACGCCCTACATCGACGAGTTCCGCAATGTGTTCGGCGACGAGCGCGCGGACTACGGCGCGGCGCTGCAAAACCATTACAACAACGGCCCGCCGCCGGACTGGCCGGAGCGTTTCGTGACGTCCTACGCCAGCGCCCACCCCTGGGAGGACTTCGCGGAAACCTGGGCGCACTATTTCCACATGATCGACACGCTCGAAACCGCGCGCGCCCACGGCCTCAGCGTGCGGCCGAAGGTCTCGCATGGCGCGGCGATGACGATCACCATCGACTTCGACCCGCACAACGCCGAGATGGCGCGCATCATCGAGGCCTGGCTGCCGCTCACCTTCGCGGTCAACTCGATCAACCGCAGCATGGGTTTGCCGGACCTCTATCCCTTTGTCCTGGCGCCCGTGGTGATCATGAAGCTCGCCTTCATTCACGACCGCATCCACGCCCACGATCTGCAACGCCGCCCCTCGGCATACAGCGGGCTCCGGGCGATCGTCGCAAGCCTCAGGCGCCGGATGAGCGTGCCGAACCCGACCTGAGTTGGTTCCGCGGCGCGGGTTTCACGCCCGCATTGACCGTCCGCCGCAGCGGTCCTAGCCTTCATGGCCAGTCATGTCGCACGGAGGCCTCGATGCATCGCTACGTCACACCGCAATCGGTCAAGGACCGCGTGCTGCGCCGGCAGGGCAAACTCCTGAGCCACGAGACGATCGACGCCGCCCGCACCGCGCTGGTCGTCATCGACATGCAGAACTTCTTCGTCGCCGAGGGCTTCATGGCCGAGGTGCCGGAGGCGCGCGACATCGTGCCAAACATCAACCGCATGGCAAAGGCGCTCCGCGCGGCAGGCGGAACCGTGGTGTGGATTCAGACCACGGCGGTCGGCGCGCTGGAGCAGTGGGGCAACCATCACAAGCACATGCTCACGCCGGCCCGCGCGGAAAAGCGCCTTGAGCAGCTCGACGAGAACCACGACGGTTTCAAGATCTATCCCAAGCTTGAGGTGGCGCCGTCCGACCTCCACATCAAGAAGATCAAATACAGCGCCTTCATTCCGGGCTCGTCGGACATCGACGCGCAGCTCAAGGCACGCGGCATCGAGACGCTGCTGATCGCCGGCACGGTGACCAACGTCTGCTGCGAGTCGACCGCACGCGACGCCATGATGTTCGATTATCGCGTCGTCATGCTGTCCGACGGCAACGCCTCGGTGACTGACGAGGAGCATGCCGCCTCGCTCAACAACTTCCTGATCTTCTTCGGCGATGTGATGACCGTGGACGAAGCGGCCGCGCGCCTCGTGCCGGTGGCGCAACGCAAGACGGCGTAAGGGACAAATCTCTCGGCTGTCATTCCGGACGCCGCGCAGCGGCGATCCGGAATCCAGATACAAGCTCCGAACGTGCTTCTGGATTCCGGGTTCACACGCTTACGCGCGTGCCCCGGAATGACAGCGGAGGGTTCAGCGGACTATCTCCTCCGCATCACGGCGGCTTCGAGCCACGAGATCGCGAGATACATCAGCGACGACACGATCGCGAGCAACGTGACCGCCGTCATCACGATGTTCATCTTCAGGATCTGGCTGCCGTAGACGATCAGATAGCCTAAGCCCAGATTGGCGGACTGGAATTCGCCGACGACCACGCCAACCAGCGAGAGCCCGGCGTTCACCTTCAACGCCGCGATCAGCGTCGGCACGCTGCCGGGCAACACCACCTTGGTCAGGATCTGCCATTTGGACGCGCCGAAAGTCTGCGCCAGCTTCACCTTGTTCGGATCGATGCCCTGGAAGCCGCTGTAAATCATCAGGATGGTGATGAACAGCGAGATGGCGAGCGACATGCCGTAGATCGACAGCGTGGCGCCGAGCCAGATGTAGAAGATCGGCACGAAAGCCGTCTTCGGCATCGCGTTCGCGACCACCAGATACGGATCGAGCACCTTGTAAAGGCTCTCCCACCACCACAGCACGGCGGCAATCGCCACGCCCAAAACCATTGCAGCCATGAAGCCGATAGCGGTTGCGAGCACGGTCGCCCACGCATGGGTGAGGATGCCCGGTTGCTGCTCTGTCCCCTTCAGCATCTCGAGGAACGTCGGCCAGATCGCCGACGGATAGCTGGTGAACAGCGGATTCATGATGTGCGTCCTGGGCAGGATTTCCCACAACACGAGGACCACGATCAGGATCGCGAGCTGCGCGGCGCGGATCGTGAAACGGGTACGCCGCTCGCGCCGCAGCCAGTCGAGATATTGCGGGCTCGCGGTCTTTGCCGGAGCGTCAGCCTTCGGAGCGCTATCCTTCAACATGGACTTCGAGCTCCTTCCAAAGCGTGTTGAAGTACTCGTTGAACTCCGGTGCATTACGCGCAGCGAACGGCGGCGGACGCTTTCCATCCGCGCTCGCGTAGCGAATGTGATACTCAGACTTCACGCGCCCCGGGCGCCGCGACAGCACGATGACCCGCTCGGCCATGCTGACAGCCTCGCCGATGTCATGCGTCACCAGGATCGCGGTCTTGCCCTCCCGGCGCAGGATTTCGGTCACTTCATCCGCCAACGCGATGCGCGTCTGCGAGTCGAGCGCCGAGAACGGCTCGTCGAGCAGCACGATGTCCGGCTCAGTGCAGAGCGTGCGGGCGAGCGCGACGCGCTGGCGCATGCCGCCAGACAATTGTCGCGGAAGATGATGCAGGAACTGCCCAAGTCCATAGCGGGTAAGAAGCTGCGTCGCGCGATCGCGGGCGCGGCCCATGTCCGCGCCCTGGATTTCAGCGCCGAGCACCGTGTTCTCCAGGATGGTGCGCCATTCGAACAGGTAGTCCTGTTGCAGCATGTAGCCGATCTTACGGCTCGGTCCCGCAACCGGAGCGCCGTCCACCAGAACGGCGCCATCGGTCTGTTTGATGATGCCGGCGATCAGCGACAGCAACGTGCTTTTGCCGCAGCCGCTTTGGCCGATGATCGAAACGAACTCGCCTGGCTTGATGGACAGGGAGATGTCCTTGAGCGCCTCGGTCTCGCCCTCACGGCCGAAATAGCGCAGGCTCACGCCGCGCAATTCGACCTTGGCGGGACCGGCGCTTGCAGATGCCGGTGACTGCACGGATCACTTCGCCTTGTTGGCGAATTCGGTCAGCACGATCGACTCGAACTTCACGCGCTTGGCGCTGTCGAGCACCTTGCCTTGCACCAGGATGTCCTGGAATTTCTCGATCGCCTTCGGCTCAATCTTCGGCGTGCTCTTCCAGATGTTCAGCCTGCGATAGCGCTCCGCTGCTGCCGCGAGGGCCTTGGGATCGACACCCTGGAAGTACGGCATGATCGCCTTCGCCACCTCGGTCGGAGGCTGCGACGCCGTCCACTTCTGCGCCTTATAGATCGCATCGGTCCAGGCCTGGATCACGGCCGGGTTTTCCTTGATGTATTTATCCGTCGCCATGAAGGCGGTGTAGTCGGCCGGGCCGACGGTTTCGCCGATCGAAGCAAGGAAGTACGCCTTGCCATCCAGCTCGAGCTGCGACGCCTCCGGTTCGATGAAGATGGCGAACTGATTTTGGCCCGCGAGCCAGGAGCCCATGCGCGCCGGCGGCGCAACGTTGTTGTTGAGCTTGACGTCCTTCTGCGGATCGATGCCGTTCTGCCGCATCGCCGCCTCGAAGAACAGGATCGGCGTGCTGCCGGGCCGGAAGCCGAGGATCTCCTTGCC